>Ga0209979_1002439_pt1 | contig 17783 bp, 13 predicted proteins | sample AnhtaG_FD_183114 | JGI IMG/M metagenome (GOLD analysis project Ga0209979, IMG submission 183114) | Deep subsurface microbial communities from Anholt, Denmark to uncover new lineages of life (NeLLi) - Anholt_01485 metaG (SPAdes) (version 2) | ecosystem: Environmental > Aquatic > Marine > Oceanic...
AACCTATACCTAATAAAAAGAAAATAATTCCAGATACAATTATAAAATAGAAACCCATATATCTACTAAAGATTGGAATCATAATATAACCTACTATAAAAACAAAGACTACTACTAATGCCCAAAAAATAGCTTTTAATACAAGAGACGGACTATTTATTTTCTCTCGACTCTTATTTAATGTATTCATCATTTCCCCCTTTCATTTTTAATTATATCTCGAAATAAAGAATGAAATAAAATATTACAATAATATATAGGAATTAAAAGTAAACCTTATGTGATTAAAAATGGAAGTTATTACAAAGAAAGATAATGGAAATGTAGAAGTAATTTTAAATTTTCATGAATGGGAATAAAAAAATCTATTAAAGAAAGATTTAAACTTATAGTATAAATATTGGAATGTCTACTTTTTTAAGTATTCAATCCTCTTCAAGAACCAAACTCCATATCCTTTTTAGTGGCAATTCCGCCTTTAATTCATCATCAAATTTATTGTAGTGTTTAAAAATTTCCTTAATCAGATTCCCTGCATCCCATAACCTCATGGAAAAGAATGCATCTCTTGCCTCCCTGCTAGCACTATTTGTAAATCCTCCCAAAGAAATTAATAATCCTTGATCAGCTCTAACTTTTGTCATTACTCCCTGTAGTTCTCTTAAGACTTTGACATCAATTTGAGATGATAAAGATTTTACCTGTACACAAATTCGAGGAGTAGTAAAACCAAGTGGTCCTGCTGCAGCGAGTATATCAATACCTCCATCTGGACCTGGGCTGGATTTCTGTGTAACATAGCCTTGTGCTTGAAGAATAGCTTCCACTAGTCGCGCTAAGTTATGTCCTTTGAATTTCCTTCTAATAAATTTTATAATCTGATCCCCTGCAAATTCCTCAATATCTATAGTTTCTTCAACATCTTCTGGTTCAATATCAATATCTTGTAAAAACTTCTCCTTCTTTAATAGCTCTTCAACACGATTTTCAGCATTATTTCTGCTTATTTGACAAACTGTAGAAAGTGCACCAAAGGAATATAATAAATCTTGGTCAAATTCTGATTTTGGAATTGTTTTTAACCACTTTACTTTTATAATGTGTTTAATATTATCAGCCAGTTGTTTATATTGGTATTCTCCTTCTACTTTCCCAATTGCTATAGCAGATTGCGTTTTAAGTGGAAGCGTTACTATATCACCTTTCTTTATCTCATGAATAAATCGCCATACCTGTCCAACTTGGGTAGTAAATTTCCTTTTATTAGCCACATCCTCGGGATAAACTTTAGCATAAAGTTCTGAAAATTCTTCTTTGGTTTTTACATTCGAAAGATCAGAAAATCTATTCCAACCAATTGTTACTACACCATTATCTAAAGCTCCTTGCTCCTGCTCACCATATTTACCTGCCCTTACCATCCAAAGACTCATTTAATTTCCTCCTTATATAAAGAATAAACAAATATTTTAGACAAAATATTTTCTGTACAATAAAACTATACATAAATTATAGATTAAATTGTTAATATTCTAAACTAAATAACTCTTTCCTTTTCCAATTTAAACTTTACCTTATAAACATATAAATTAATATCAGGTAAAGACCTTAAAGAATATTTAATCTTTTCATCAGTTTCAAAAACTATTATTATTCCTTTAACTTTTTTTGTTTTAGCTAAATTTTCTTTTACCCATGCAACATATCTAGTTATTTGTCCAATTACAGAGTCAGAAGACTTTCCCTTTTTTAGCTCAACAACTAAATAATCACCTGTTTTCTTATTTATAGCTAAAATATCTATATAACCAATATCTGTTGAATATTGTTGACTTACTAAATCCCCTTCTTCATATATTAATTTGTAATCTTTGCCGAATGATGTTCGTTACCAATTAGAAATTAAGAAGTCTTCTAGATGTTTCTCCATGCCAAAGTTGTAGATATTCTCTATACCATATTCTTCTGCTTCTTTTTGAAATATCTCTTCTTCGGGCATTTTAATTTCAAAAGGACTATAACCTGTAATTTCACCCATAATTCCATCAACTTGCCAAAGGCTAATTAAGTATTTTTCAGCAATATCATTTAAAACAGAATTTATTTTTATATATTTATCTGCAAAGCTTGCTCCTCTAGGAAATGAAGGGAAAAGATTCAATTTTTTTAAACCTTCTTCAGTTCTACTGTTCCATGCTCCATATTTCTTAGGATAGACAACTAATAAAATAGGTGTAACAACTGCTCTTCCTAAACCAACAATATAATTCTTTTCTTTCATGGGAAATAGAAAATTTAATCTCTCTTTAATATCTCTATTTTCATCCAACAAAACTGATAATGCTTTTTTCAATTTATTCATATCTTCAGTTATCAGATTACCTTGCCGATGAATTCCATCCCAATGAAGATTATTTTTAATTAATAAGAAGGATTTAAATTCTTCTTTTGTGAGTTTGTTTAAATTAGAAGGGTGGAATAGTTTACCATATTTACCAATAACTTTTTCTTCTGATTTTAACCACCATGAATTCTTCTTATGTTTTTCAATAATATCTATTATTAAGTCAGTCATAAAGTTCTCCTTAAATTAATTTATAATTAAAAATTAAGGAATTTATTATATATTAATCCTATTTATAGATATCCTGGAATAAACATAGTGACAAGGTTATCTAGAATTTGTTAGAATTTTTATTTTTTAAAACAGAAATATAAGGTGAGACTAAAATTTTAAGTTTCAAGTTAGTGAATTTTTATTAAAAGAATATAAATAAATTAAAAAATCTATTGGAGAATTAATTCTTTCATATGTAAAATATAACAAACTAATACCACGCTCTATATGATTTCTCAAATATCTTAAAAAATATAGAGTATCGCTCAACTTCTTTCCTTCATGTTGAATGATCAAAGCCTTCATAATATCATCATATTTACCTGTTAACGTATATCTATTAAATTCATAACCACCACTGTCTTTTAGTCTTAGATTACTTACTGATTCCTTTTGTGCTAATGAACGTCCTATTGATAATCTACATACAATGTTTCTCTTTAACTTAAGTCTTTTTGAAAGAAAATCAAGTTGTTTTGAAGAATCTTTTGAAATTCTAAGTTTGCTTGGCATTTAATACTCTGTGAAATAAGATTTTTTAATTTTATTTTTATTGTCAAATGTTAACTCATATTCTTTACTAATATAAGGTTTTAATTTATTATATAATTCTTCATTCAATTCTCTATTATGAGCTAACATAATGACTTGCTCTCCTACATTTGGAAAAAATTTTTCTACAATATTTTTTGTATGAGTAATATCTAATCTTGCTAACAAAGAATCAAAAGCTAATGGAAATTTTTTATTTGAGATTTTTGATAAACTTCCAAGAATTGAAAGAGAATAAATCTCTTTCTCACCAGCAGATATATTTTTTTTATTTAAAATTTCATTTTTAAATCCAATTAACTTGGTAGTTAATTCTTTAGACTCTATTTTTATTTCCTTAACCATATCATCTTTATTGGATAGTGTATTATATAAATTTGTTATTATCTTTTCTAATTCTTTAATTTTAGATTTTATAGTAATATCTATTAAGTCATCCATTATATATTTAATTTTTTTGCAAATATCTATCTTTTCATATTCTTCATTAATACATACTATTTGTTCTTCAAATTCCCTTAGTATTATATTTAATTGCTCTTTTTTTTCTAACAAATCTTTTTTGCTATTTGTTGCAAAGTCTATATCATTTTCAAGAACCTTTATGAGTGTATTAATTTTAGATAATTTATCAATATAATTTTTTACATAATCTTCTTCTGAAGACTTTTTTATTTTATCTTTGATTATCTTTGATTGAAATATTAATTCCTCTTTTTGTTTAAGTATTTTATTTATACTTTTTTTAGATCTTTCATTAATATTGTTTAAGAAATTTTCAATTAAATTCATTTCTGCAGGTGTTAAGTCATGGAGTAAATTGCCAAGAGATTCAGCATTAATCTCACTAAATATTTCAGAAAAAATACTATTAATCTCTTTTTTAATATCTATTAAATCTTCTTTTGGAATGGTTAAAAAAGCTTTATTTAATTTAATCCTATCAACTAATTTTTGATTTATTTCATTTAACATTTGCTTACTTATAATTATTTTTTTTAAACGTCTCTCTTTTTTTAATTGTGCTATTAAATTTTTACAAACATCGAATGAAATAACAAATGGTATTGTATCCTCGCATATTTGTTTTATTTCAATATTAATCCCCTCTAGTTCTTCATTTATTTTTAATAATGATTTTTCATTTTCTTTTCTTTCATTTGCAAATATTCCTACCTTTTTTCGCATTTCATTTTCAATAATTTCTTTTTTCTTATTCAATCCTATTAATCTAAATTTTTTCTTCTCGATATTATTATTTATTTTATTTATTTTTTCTTCTAACAAATATACTTCATTTTCTTTCTCTAAAATCTGTTTACGAAAATCTTCAGAATCAATATTTCTACGTCTGATTTTTCTTATTAAAAAATTAATATCTATACTCAATTCCTCAAAAAGTTTTAAACCAATCAAATCTCTAATAGCTTCTCTTAGAATCTTTGCAGCATTATCACCTATCGATAACTTCTTCACTTTCTCTGCATCAAAAAAGAAATACTCCAAAATATAAGGTGGAAATAAAGAAATGATATAATCTTCCCAATATTCCTGAGGTACAATTTCTAAAGGTATACCATTACGAAAAATAGTAAAATCCTCTCTTATGAGTTCTTTATCTATTATTTTCCATTCTCTTTTTGAACTGATATTGTAAGGTAAAGGTGCGTCATCTATTTCTATGTCTATTTGAATAAAAAATCTGTCATCTTTTATAATCTGTGACTGTCTATTTTTTGTAGAAATTAAATATTCCTCATACTTTTTTTTAGACAGAATATTGTTACTAAATCTTTTACCAAATATGCACAACCTTATTGCATCTAAAATTGTAGTCTTACCTGTTCCATTAGCACCATAAATCAATATAATATTTTTAGTTCTACTATTTATTGATAAATCTATTTTGTTTATACCTTCAAAGCATTTAAAGTTGCAAATAGTGATACTGTTAATTTTCATTTTAATTTAAATTTTTATATGCTTCATTTAATATATATTCTTCAACAACTTTTTCTAAGCGTTTGTATATTCCTACTCTACGGGATAATGATGAAAAATCTTTTTCAACTTTTAAAAGTTTTTCTAGTAGCTGTATAGAAATTCCATATCTATTACATATTTCTTTTAATTCAGATTCATATAGCGAATTTACTAAAGATTTATTAGCATTTTTCTTAGATAATCTTATAATTTCCTTAAATGATGAAATATCACTTCCTTCATAGATCCATATAGTTTCTATTGCTTTTATTTCTTCAGGGGATACAAGTAGAATACCTTTATTAGTTACTTTTTTTTGAAGCTCTATTAATCGTCTTAATATTTCTTGTCTTATTTCAAATGTAAAAGGTCCTAGAATTTTATGTCCACGATGTTCAGGATGTTTGAATTCACGTCCCAACATATTTGCAAAGATTTTCTTTTTTTTATCTTTTTTTCTTAATTCCTCTCTAAAAATAGGATTGTTGCGAATCTTCTTTAACCAATTTCTGAATTCCAACAAGGGTTCTAACCAATTTTCTCCTTCTTCAATAAATCCTTCTAACGATATATCTTTTTCAACCACTGTGCATACCCAACAACCAAATCTACTACCTCCACATGGAGGAGTACTTAAATCAATGACTAAAGGGCATTCTCTATTACTTTTTCGATATAATACTAAAAGCTCTTTATTGTAATCTCCAACTGGTGAGGGTGCCTGTAATAAATATGTCCAAACATCTTTGAAGTTCCAATCCTCTATTGGAGTATAAATATAAGCTCCAGGAATAGTTGAATGTTTCCTTAATCTAAAATTTTTAATCTCATATTTACTCATTGTTTGAGCTCTACTTGCACTCTCATCTTTTCTTGCCCCTAATAGAATTATTACTTCTCCATTTTTCTTAACTTGTTGTAGTATATATTTACTCATTGGTTTTATTTTGAGTCTATCTGTACACCACCTAAACCACCTATTAGGAGAAGGATAACCTCTTCCAATTAGATTTACCCAAAAAGTATCATTTAGTTCAGGTCTTACTATTTTAACTTTAATTGGTAAATCATCTTTCATAGCTTGCTTTTCAATTCCTGTACAGATTTCCCTTCTTTTAAAATCTATTATAGGATTTTCTACTAAAGTATTAGAAGAAAGTATATGTACTTCCTTAGTTCGTTTATCTTGTGTTAAATTTTTTAACATATAATAAACCATTTGAAATACACATGTGGAATCCTTTCCACCACTGAAACCAATAATCCATGGTCTTTTGTCATTTAAATAGAGATATCGCATCTCATTTATTATCTTACGGTAATTATCCATCTTGACCATTACCTCTGGTTACATAATCCCAAATGGCAGATAATCTTTCTATCTCAGAACGCAAGTCTGCATTATTCTCTTTAAACCATTCTTTTAAAATATTAAATCCAGTATAAAAATAAGTTTCAAATTCTTTTAGTCTTCCCTCTCTAAGATTTAAATACTCTAAAATAATAAGATCATAAAGGTCTCTTTTATCAAAACTTTCCATACCTACTAACTTTTTAGCACTTGTTAAAAGTTTTTTATTCAATGTTTTATCTTTATACTCTTTGCGTAATGCAATGGCTACACAAAATGTAACTAAATCAATTTCATTTTTAAAACCCAGTTTTTTTACTGCATTCTTGAAAAAACCTTCATCTTTTTTTAGTCTTACTGTTCTTACAGCTTTTTCACCATCAAATGGTCTATACATAATTTTTTCATCTCCTAAAATTTGTCTATATTAAAATATATTTTTTTATCTGGATCCTTACACTCTGCATAAGATATATAATCTAATCCTTTATATTCCTCTCTACCGAGCCAATTTTGAATATTAATGTATGGCTTCAACCAATTAAAACTATCAGTAGTGTATTCTTTTCCAGGAATCATATGAAAGATAAGTTGATCACTAGTTTTGCATAGTTGTTTAATTAATCTTTTATCGTGACCTGGATCTAACCTTAGCAATGGATCATCGATGACATATGGAATCTTTTTCCCTAAAAATTTGGAAAGTCCAAAGAAAAAGGACATCATTGATACCTGAAGATATCCCAAATTGATTTGTCTTTCTTTTAGTGCTTTACCATTGCTCTGCTTAACTCTAAATTGGTAATTGCTATCAACTTCAATTGAATGAAATCTTTGCTTATCTTCATATTTAACTGTACTTCTTAAAGATTCTGAAGCGGTTTTATTAATGTAAGATAATAGCTCATGCAAGAACTCCTCTCGTGATTTTTTAGCTATATTCAACAAAATTTGGGTTTCGTTTTGCTTTTTTATTATCTGTTCTATCTTCTTTTTTTGTTCTTCGTTCAATTTTAATTCATTCCGTAATTCCTCAATCTCTTTTTTTATAAGCTTCTTTTTCTCTCTTATTTCATGTTGTACTTCTTTTTTATCACGAATTATGTCCTCTATATCATTATATTTTTTAAGTTTATCTTTTAATTCTCTATTTTCTGTTGTATCCCCGATTAGTTTAATTTTATTTTCCACCATCATCAATGCTTTAATTGTTCCATCAAAATCATTTTTATAATCTTCGAAATCTAATTTTAATTTACTAATTTTTTTCTTATACTTTTTAAAAGTACTCATAGAATTACTTTTTATTCCTTCACCACTTTTTAAATTCAATTTTTCTAGATTATCTAAATCTTCATCCCAAATTCTTGCTCCCACTTTTATTAAGCACGTATTCTTCTTATCATCGAAAAAAATCCCTGAGTAATCTTTTCCTAGGGATGACTTTATTACTATAGAAGAAGTTTCAAATTCTTCCTTAGTAGTTTGTTTTTGATTTAACTTTTCTATAGCATCATCTACAATGCAATATATCAATAGCAAATCCATATCCGCAACTATATTGCTTTCCACGAATTGTTTGTTTAACTTAATTATTTCTTCCTCTAGTTTATCCTTTTCATCTACTAGTTCACTAAATTTTTTGATCTCAGGAGAAACAGAATAAAATAAGCCTTGTTTCTCCTCTTTCTTACTCTGTATTTCTCTCTCTAAATGATTAATGGCCTCTTCTTTTTGTGCTTTATCTTTTTCTTTTTCGCCTATCTTATCTGATACATCGCTATGAATTCCAATTTCAATATTTCTAATGTCTTTATCATACGATAATACAACTTCTTCCAATGATTCAATCATCCCATCTAATTTCTCGACTCCGACAATTTTATTTATATGGTCTTTTATTGCTCTTTTTCGATTTTCCTCAAACTTCTTTAGAATATCATCTGCGTCAAAAATAAAATATGTCATAAGTTCCAAGGGGGGGAAATGATTTCCAACAAACCCTATTGGGTTGCTTATTGGCTCTCCAGCATGGATTACAGATAACTCTGAATCACTCACTTTCTGTCCCTTTGTTATATCATAAATACCATGTCTTATGAGTCTATAATAGTCCTCTTCTATCTCTAAAACTAACTCTACACTTATGTTTATTTTATTTACTTTTCTTTGTTTTGCAATTTCTCTAGATAGTGTGTTAATAAATTCCTCCCAATTATTATAATAATAGTCACCGAAAAGACACCACAATAAGGCTTCACTAATTGAAGTCTTACCATGACCTGTTGGACCGATATTTAAGGTTAGGTTCTTACCTTTTCTATCTTTGTTAAATAAATTTATTTCTTGTTTTATACCTGGTTTGTCATAATATGGCTTGAAATTTTTTAGTTTAAGTTTGATAAATTTCATTTATATCACTCACCCTTTTTCTATTTTACATCAATAGAGGATTTTTATTTACCTCCGAAATCATTCCCTTCTTTATTTAATTTAAGGGCATAATCCAATGTTTTTGAAAGTTTTTCAAAATTTTCAATAATATCTTTTATATTTTGTACTCTACCATCTAATGGCACATTTTCATATTTGGATATATGACAAAATATCTTTTTTAAGATTTCAAAATATAAATCACCATTTTTTTGTTCTTTACCTACTCTTTTTATTACTCTCAGTATCTTATCTTCTTCTTCTTTGCTCATTTTTCACCACTCCAAAATTATTTTTTTTAATTCCTTATTCTTAATATTATATGCATCCATAATTTTTTCAAATTTCATTTTTTCTTCAGGGCTTTGACTACAACTAATAAATTCCCATGATCTAATTAATTGAGTCATCACTAATCCCTTATATATTTCTTTTAAATTTCGAGGAAATGCTAATATATCGAATATTTTTACAATGGGCTTAATTATATTTTGGGGATTCCTTAACACTCGTCCTCTCCTTTGGATGTATTGCCGTGGGTTCCCGGAGCTCGATAATAGAATTAAGGACTCACAAGACGGAATATTAATACCTTGGTCTAAGCAATGTATGGATAAGATGAAGTTACAATTTCTCTCTTTAAATAGGCTTAGAGCTTCCTGCCGATTTAGGATTCCCGAGTGGTATTTTATATATGAATCAATTTTTAAGTCGTCAAATACTTTTTGAACATCATTTAATTGCTCAGTATCTTCACAATATATTATGCACTGTTTTAATTTCCCTTTATTCTTTTCTAAAATCTTTCTAAGGGCATTTAGCTTATTGTCTGCTTTCTTTATTATTCTTGCACGCTTAATCATCACATTTTTAACATAAGCAAATAAAAAATTCTCTCTTTCAGAAAGTTCGTTTTTAAAATCTATAGCAATATCTTTTCTTATTTTTTTTGTTAATTCCTCTATTTCCTCCTCCTCCCAGAGCGTCAATTCTACTAAAAATGGGTAGTAGTTATATTTCGATAAAATTCCATCTTTCTGCGCATCTTTTATATTGTACTCATATATAATTGGACCAAAGTAATTTAATACTCTTTTGGTTCCATAAGGATCATAGTAACGTTCTGGTGTTGCAGATAACCCTAATCTATATTTCACATTTCCTAAATGTTCTTTTAATATATTCATATTATTTTCTGTACCATATGAATCAACCTCATCACCTATAATGAAATCTGGAGTATAAATTTTGAAAGGCTTAAAATTTTTTATACTACCAACTGTAATTACAAGATATGTATTTGAAACATCATCCTTATTAAATCTAGATTTCCAAATTTTACGGGAATACCTTTTATTTTTTATAGGCGTATCAGAGTAATAAGATGTAACAAAATCATTTGATAAAGTAAAATCATACAAATTCTCTGTCCACTGTTCCAAAATAGCACGCTGAGGGACAACAATTAGGATTCTGTTTCTATATTTTTTTATGTCTTTAAAATATTGTTCTAAAGAGAGTAAAGCATTATAGGTTTTTCCAGTCCCTGTAGCCATTTTGAAAATTCCGCGATACGAATTTTCTCTAAGTGCTTTAATAGCTTTTTCTTGATGTGACCAGGGTTTCAATATTAATCTAGATACTTTCTTTCTAGGTTCTAACTTTAGATTTTCTATATTATCAGGTGCTATTTGAACAAGTTTTTCTTTGAATGCTTGAGGAGCTTTTATTACCTTCACTCTTTTTGATTCACCATTCCAATATTTGTTGAACTTCTTGTAATCACTGAAGAAGTGTTTATGTTCTATTTCTATCCATTCGCGGAACACTTTAAACTCTTCAATGTTATCTCTCCAAGCTCGAGCTGTTTCATTTATTGAGCCACTAAATGAAATTTTTCTTCCCTCTGAATCGGTAAAAATCCCAACTTTCTGGTGGAAGATACCCTGCCAGAGAATAGAGTTTGCATTGAGTAGCAATCCGTTTTTATCTTCTACAATTGCAATACGAATCTCTAGCTTCTGTTTTGCAATTAGCCACCCAAGAGCCATAACGTGGTTTCTTACAAACTCATCCTCTATTGAGTCAATATCATTTATAATTGCTTGTTTAATAACTTCTTCTGGCTTTTCGAGACCATTTCTTATTGCATCAATGTCCTCTTTCTTTAGCATTGCACCAGCAACCAGTTTCATCCTACCATTATTCTTCAACAATCCTTTGATACCTCTTGCTGCAACTGCTAAAGCTGAAGAGGAAAAGAAACCAGCGAGACGGCAGTATTCAACAGAATTAGCAAGGATAGGATTATAAAAGTCATTCAGAATGTCATCATCATCTGAGTCATAGGATGGTTTAATTCGCAGTTCTCTAAAGCTCATTTTACTCATATCCAGTTTTTACAGAACACCTCTATTGAGTATATTTGAATGATTAATTCCATAAATCAATCAATAATTTTAAATAATTCAAATTTTGTTTTTTTAAATTTTTAAAACTTAATTTACAACAATTATATTGTCAAACATATTATCCTAGAAAGAGATAAAGATATTTTCCTTTAATTCCACTTATAGCTACTATTTTTTTAAGGTAACCCTAGAATCTTTCTAAAACATTAATATGTTTTCTTCCTTTTGTATATCCTTTCTTTCCTGTATTTAGCTGTTCTATGAAAATAATCTCTAATAAGCAACTCTTTATATACTTTTAGCATATCATGAAAAATTTTTATTCTTAATTTAACCTTTTCAGTAATAATGGAAATTAGTTGTGTAGATTCTATATTGTCATCCAATTTAATAAAACCTTTACCTTTTCTATATAGTACACTAAAAATAGATTGTTTTGTTATAACAAGACCTTTTTTAATCCTATTATAACAATTGTTTTCTTTTTTTTAATTTAAATTTTATCTTGGTTTTCTTCTTCTCTTCCAAGTAAGTTTCATCTACTTTCACTGCTTCAGAAAACATCTTAGGAATATATATTATTGTTTATTCTAGAACCTTTTTTCAGGTTTGGTAAGCTAAGTTTTCATCCAGCTTCCTTTTGCTATCAATCTAGAAACCACTTCTTTTAACAAAAACAATTCATTAACTTTTTCCGCTCTCTTTTTTCTAATCTACTTCCAATTACAAACCGAGGAGAAACTCATAATCCCACTTAGAATACTTTCTTTCTTTTCTCTTAATCCTGTACAATTGTCTATTTTTACAATGAGTATAATAAATTTTTTCTTATATATCTTATATAAGTAGTATTTTATTACACTAGTAATCTGTTTTAGATGATTAATATTTAATATCAACTCTCTTTACTTTTACTAAAATTTAAAAAGTTTATTTTTTCTATCTTTATTTAATTATTATTTTTTGTAAATAGACTACATGGTTTACGCAATTTTTCTGCCTTTAATTTTGCCATTCAGAATTTTATTAATTATTTCAATTAAACAGATACCATACATTGGACAGGGGTTATATTCTTGAAATTGGCAAAACCCATCGGGGTTGGTACACCCGCAGCACTTGTCGCAATATCCATTAATATAGTTCTTACAAATTTTTGAATGAGTAAATATAAAAGTTTCCTCTACTTTAGCAGGAACCACACCTAACTTTTGCAAATTGGTTAAAATTTTGTCTAAAACTTCATAAGAATCTGCAGAAATTTTTATTTTAGCAATACTTTTATCAATATCTGTTTTTTTAATAGTGAATTCTACTATCTCAAACTCACCACCAGCATCCACAATTTCATCAAATATCTGAGGTAAAATAGAAGAGCTAATGATATGACCTTTTATCTTTATTAATTCTATTGCATTTTTATTTTCCATAGAGTAATTTCATTAATCAAATAATAATTTTTAATAATTCAAATTTTGTTTTTTAATTTTCAAAACTTAATTCACTATAATTATTATTTTAGTACATAAAATTTATAATATTCTTATATTTTTATGATAATTTCTGAATATCATTTAACAAACAATAATAAAAAATATTTGTAAATTTATTCAGCTTAAATTTGAAAATATCTTTTTAGTTTGAAATAACAGAAATTTTAATTTTAATTACATATTTTCCTTATTTTAAATTAAATCATATTTTAAATAAATTTAAAAATTTATAAATTAGCTCTTTTTACGCTTGATTGAACCTGTAATCAATGATTAACAGCCAAGTTCTTTGTTAATTGAGCTATCAGAGAACATATTTAATACTAAAATATTATAAAACTTTAAATGTCCTATTAAAAGGAGTTCTAAGTGTTCATAATATTTTTAATAAAAAGTCTTGTATCCAGCACGAATGCTATCTACCTTTAGAAATAAATTATGAATAGAAGACTTGAAGAAGATTTGTAAAAATACTAAACGAAGATGAATATTTAGATGAGAATGAATATCAAATGAATGAGATAAATAACATAAAAAATGAAACAAAATCAGAAAAGGAAAATGTTACTCTTTGATTTTTAAAGAAAAATAGAGATTAACTCTTAAAAAATGATATAAAATAAAATCAATTTTATAATTTAGTAATTATTTTATTAATAAGATAATTACAATAAATCTTCTTTAATGAAATCAACAAAATAAATCGTTATTTTATTAATCAAAATTTATCAACTATTTATTTAAATGGAGGTTAGGTTTGGAAATGTATAAATTCTGGGTAGTTTATCTTAATAAAACCTATAAGGATAAAAATTTTATTGGAGAAAAATTGTTAGATATATATGAATATGAAGATCTTATAACAAAGCTACTAATTAATTTATATAGGGGGTTTTTTGTTTATATAGAGGATTTTATAGATTTTTACTATTCAACTCTGCAAGAATTTACCAAAATTTTAAATCAATCAGATAAATTAAGTAAAAAAAATTCATTTTTTATTATAAATAACGTTTATATTTTTCACCGTTTACTAGCTGCATATTCATTATATAGGAAGGGTTACTTTACTGAAAGTATTAGTTTGATAAGAAGTTTATGGGAATCTATATTAATGGTAGTTTCAATTAATAAGGAAATTATTACTATTCCAGAAATTTTTGGAGGAATTATAAGTAATAATAAAATAGTTACCAGGAGAGAATTGGCTAACAAAATTCGAGAATTAGATAGAAAGATAAAAAATGAATTAATATGGAACAACAATTTGCTTTCAGATGATACAAAAAGTTCTATCAGAAGTCTTGAAAATATTATGAATACAGCAACTCATAAATCTAAACTGAATTTAGTTAAAAATTATTCTTCTTGGATAAGAGGAGAAAAACGAATACTTTTACTTCCAGAATTTAATAAGGAATTTATAGAGATAAATATGAATTTGTTTAATTATATCACTTGGTGTTTATTAAAGACCTTTTCATTTATGACAGACTTAATTGAAAAAACTACTAAAAAGTGGCAAGATAGGTTTCATGATATAGATATTATAATTACTGAGATTATGAATACTATACCAAACAAAACAGCTAAGGGTATTATTGATTTTGTTTCAGTATTTTTTTGATTTTAAAAAATAATTCGTTAAATATTTTATACATTTGCTAAAACATAATTGAAATGCTCCTAGATATTCCTTATCTTTTCATTAGCTCTAACTTTGCTCTTGAATCTCTATAAGAATACAGAATTTGTGTAATTATAGAATCTCTATCTGAGATATTTGATATCCAATAATGGTTTTCTTATTACTGTGAAGAATCCTTACACCCTCAAAGTTTCTGTTTTTCCCTTTGAAGCTTAGATTGGTGGGGATAGAAATAAAGAAAAGGATTTCTGCTGTTACTCCCAAAAACCTTCAGTTTGAAATATTAAAAATGGCTCCACGAGTTAATTGCTTAAGAACTTTCTCAATCATTCTGCCAAATCTTATCCGCCAATCAAAGAAAGGGAATTTGAAAGGTTAAAATCTTATGCCAGACTATATTAACTAAGGTTTTAAAATGTCCTCAGTTCTACCATTAATTGAAATTACTGCACTGTCTACTGTTGGAAACTGCTTTAATGTTTCTGTTATTTGAGCTCTAATTGCTACTACTCGGCAGGAGCCGCCAACTTGAAATTCTAACTGTTCATCAAAATCAATATTAGCTACACTGTTCTTAATGATTGATTTTTGTATTCTATATATTCTTCCTCTTTCCCAAAAATCCTTTCAAGATTCATCCACTGGCTCTTTAATACACCTACAACCATGGTAACCTGCAGAGTTATCTTTTGATCTGGTCCACCTCTGACCATTATAAGAAATCAAATATGTATACTCATCATCTTTTTCATCATCCATCCACCAATAAATTATCATAGAGTGAGGATTCCAAAGAGGAGATTCTTTATCTGGTTTAATATTATAACTTGCCTTACCTCTTGTTTCATCCCAAACTCCACCAGCATTCTCACCATGCCTAGTCATTGATCTTACTGCCTCGTCCATTGTAGGTAAACGCCAAATATTTTGAGGACTATCTGCCAAAGACAAACCATCTTCAGTTAAGTAAAGACATCTCTCTTTAGCTTCATACCAATTTATTCCTCTTTCTGGCCAACCTGGACCAGCTGGCGCCCAGATAAAACTAACATCATTACCTTTAACCAATCTGGCATCGCTAATACCATCATCAATTCTACCCGCCACTCTTATTGCTGGTTCAATACTAAGTATTATCATCACTAATAATGGTAATCCTACAGTAATAATTAAAGCTTTTTTACGAGGCAGAGGTCGACTGAACCAAAAAAATATTGCAATTAATAATAACGGTAGAGTTGCCGGTAGCCAACTTATTATATCTTTTAAACTTCTTTCCTGACCTGAAAAGAAAATTAAAAAACTAAAGATCAAACCAGATATAAAATATAAAGCACTACCTAACTTTGACCACCTTATGCCAATCAAACTGAGTATTACAGAAATTATCATTGGACTGAAATACTGAATTAGCATTAGGCCTACATTTTGCCAGAAGGTTGGATAATACCAACCTTCGTGAAAATTTTCAATTATTCCCCAATAAGCCCAAAGGCTAGATATAAGCGTGGCTAATCCTACAGCTATCCAACCAAAAACTATCTTTTTCTTCATATTAACCCATTCTAACAAAAAACCGTCTTCTTAATGATTTTCTGTTAGCTTACATAAACCGTTGTCCAGGTTGGCTCCCCCCAACTGAACGCCATTCGAACCTGTTTGATGGGTTAAAAACTATAAATTAAGAATCAATATTGAAAAATTTAATACTGCTGCAAAACTAACCCAGAGAACATACGGTAGTAAAAGATAAGCAGCTGTTTTAGAAATCTTGTAAAAGCTGATAATGGTCAATAGAATAGCCAGCCCGAGGATAATTATTTCAATAAAGGCATAAAGCAGAGATTGCAAACCAAAAAAGAGAAATGACCAAAGCATATTCAAGGTAAGCTGAATGACAAAGATAGAAAGCGCTGTTTTTACTTTTTTATTTTCTACTCCCTTACTCACTATTAAATAAAGAGAAATACCCATCAGTAAAAACAGTAATGTCCACACAGGAGCAAAAACCCAGTTGGGTGGATTAAAAGTTGGCTTTTCAAGCTGAGCATACCAAGTTGGAATTGAAGACAAAGTAAACAAAGAACCAATAAGCCCTGCTCCTTGGCAGACCAAAATAGAAATTACCAGTTTTAAAATTTTAATTCGCTTCATATTTCCATTTTACCAAAAAACAGCCTTCTTGGCAATTTTTTGTTTTTCTGTATTGAGTGGGTCTCGGTCTCTCGAACTGAGCACTACTTGGCTCCACGAGTTAATCGCTTACAAACTTTCTCAATCATTCTACCAAATCTTATCCACCAATCAAGGAAAAGGAATTTAAAAGGCTAAAATCTTACCCCCGACTATATATATTTTTATTGTTAATTCTATTCTCTCTTTATTGAGCTCGCTATTGCTCGCTCTCTCACTCTTATTTTATATTCAGAAATGGGAGTTTTGAGGTACCTTTTCTCTTCCTTTTCAGGACTTTTGAAATCCTTCGGAACTTGTTGGTTCTGGGGATGATACAATATTAGAACTTGGTTTTGGGAGAGATTTCCAGTAGTTGAATCAATGAAATATATAGTTATTCGTTATTAACTAAGGTTGTAAAATGTCCTCAGTTCGACCATTAATTGAAATTATAACGCTATCTACTGATGGAAACTGCTTTAATGTTTCTGTTATTTGAGCTCTGATTGCTGCTACTCGGCAGGATCCACCGACTTGAAATTCCAACTGTTCGTCAAAATCAATTTTAGCTACACCATTCTCAATGGTTAAGCTTTGAATTCTCACTCCTGAATTTATATTTGAAACAAATCCTTGATTAATTTCTTCCTGTGTTGCTCCTCGTAAAAGAGCTTCAATAGCTGTCTTGGTAACCGCCAAAGTTTTAGGAACCTGCCTTTCAACGACTATAGTTCGGGAACAATCAAAATATGGTTCTCCCACGAAACGGGAGTCACTCAAAAATATATTCACGGTCATAAACTCTTGTGAAATTTCTGGTGCCTCTTTGAAATAAACCGGGATTGTTAATTCTTCCGCATACTCTGGCAATCCTGAAGGATTATCTTTTTCTAAAATCAATCTGCCTTTTGGAGTAGAAGGAACCGCAAAAAGAAGGGTTGAATTAAACGGTACAAAGTCTTCAGTCATCCAATCTCCTAAGGCCTGAGCTGGTGTTATACCTAAAAGAAAACCATTATCATCAAAAAGTTTAACGGGAAAATCAGCCTCAAAATACCAGTTGCCTCTTGCTTTTCCTTTAATAAAAAGTGGGCTTTCAATAATTTGATTAGGTCGAGGA
>Ga0209979_1002441_pt1 | contig 17783 bp, 16 predicted proteins | sample AnhtaG_FD_183114 | JGI IMG/M metagenome (GOLD analysis project Ga0209979, IMG submission 183114) | Deep subsurface microbial communities from Anholt, Denmark to uncover new lineages of life (NeLLi) - Anholt_01485 metaG (SPAdes) (version 2) | ecosystem: Environmental > Aquatic > Marine > Oceanic...
AGGCGGCGCGCCGCCCGGAAGGCGCCAGTGGCAGCCATGCCCACCACCACGGTCACGACAATGGCCGCCAGAAAGAGGACCGTCCCGGCAATGGTGAAGGCTATAATGGTTACGTCCCGCACGTCCTGCAAACTGTCGATGCCCATAGGCGCGACCTCCTAAGCTAAAAGGGTTGCCTACTGGTGGCGCTGGCCGCCCATTATAGCACAAGTCAAGCGTGATCTGAACAGGGATTGGCCTGGGCGAGCAGTCAATTGCCGCCGGCGCTTCCGACGATGATGCCGCCGCCCAGGACCTTCTGCCCCTGGTAGAAGACCACCGCCTGGCCGGGGGTGATGGCCCGCTGTGGCCGCTCGAAGCGCACTTCCGCTCGCCCATCGTGCAGCGTAAGCAGGGCCGGTGCCGCCTGGCTGCGATAGCGTATCTTGGCCTCCACAGCCAGCGGTGCCCGCGGTGCCTGGCCCGAGACGAACGAGAGCTTCTCCGCCCACAGGACGTCGCTCAGCAGTTCATCGTTGCTGCCGGCCACGACGGTGTTGGTCGCCGGGTTCACGCTCAGGACGTACAGGGGCTCCCTTCCACCCCTGGCCGGCAGGCCCCGCCTCTGGCCGACCGTGTACCGAGCGATGCCCTCATGGCGGCCCACGATGCGTCCGCCGCTGTCCACGATGTCGCCCGGCCGCTGAGGGAAGCGCTCGGCGAGGAAGGGGCGATAGTCGCCATAGGGGAGGAAGCAGATATCGGCGCTATCGATCTTGCTGGCCACCGGCAGGCTCATCTCCGCCGCCATCCGGCGCACCTCCGCCTTTGTGTACTCGCCCACAGGGAAGAGCAGCCGCGATAGCTCCTCCTGGCCTAGGATGTACAGCACGTAGGACTGATCCTTGCCCTCGTCCCTGGCCCGCCACAGCTCATAGCGATCCCCGTTTCTTACGATACGGCAATAATGGCCGGTGGCCAGATAGTCGGCGCCGAGATCTAAGGCCTTGGGTAACAGCAGTGGAAACTTGATGTACTGGTTACAGGCCAGACAGGGGTTGGGCGTACGTCCTCTCAGGTACTCCTGACAGAAGTAGTCCACCACCGATGAAGTGAACTCCTGCTCAAAGTCTACGAGTTGGTGAGGGATGCCCAGGGCGCGGCAGACCGTGCGGGCGTCCTCGATCTCCTGCGGCGAGCAGCAGCGGCGGAGATTCACAAGCGCGTCGGGGTTGACCATCGTCCACAGGTGCATGCTCACGCCGGTCACCTCGTACCCCTGGCGCACCAGAAGGGCCGCCGCCGTGGAGGAGTCCACCCCTCCACTCATGGCCACGATCACTCGCTTCCTACCCATCGCCACTGCTTATGTTATAATGTTTTCAACCTTGACTGAAGTGGGAGGCCATCTGGAAGGCGCAACCCTCGCTCGCAGAATCGTTGATCTCCTCGCCGACAGGCAGGCTGAGGATATCCTTCTACTCGACATCCGCAAGGTCACCCTGTTCGCCGACTACTTCGTGATCGCCAGCGCCCAGACCGTCCGCCAGATGCAGGCGCTCCGTGATGCTATCGACTCCGAGCTGGCCAAGGACGGCATCACCCCTTACGGCCGTGAGGGGGAGTCGGCATCCGGCTGGATGCTCCTGGACCTGGGCGACATCATCATCCACATCTTCGGCCCCGACGAGCGCCACTTCTACGACCTGGAAGGCCTGTACCGCCAGGCCACGCCGGTGGTGCGCATCCAGTAGCGTCCTACTCGAACACCCAGGGGTCGATGCTGCGCTCGTAGCTGAACATCTCCCCCTCCTGGAAGAACAGGCGGATCTCCGTTTCGGCGGCCTCCAGAGAATCGGAGCCGTGCACCAGGTTGCGGCCGGTATCTATGCCCAGGTCGCCGCGGATAGTGCCCGGCGCCGCCTGGGCGGGGTTGGTCGTCCCCATGGCCTGGCGCACTATCTCGATGGCGTTCCTCCCCTCGAAGACGGCGGCGATGATCGGGCTGGAGGTGATGAACTGGAGCAACCCCTCGAAGAAGGCTTTCCCCTCATGGGCGGCGTAGTGCTGGCGAGCCAGGGCCTCGTCCATGTGGAGCATGCGCATGGCGACGATGCGCAGGCCCCGTCGCTCCAGGCGGGCGATGATCTCCCCCGCCAGGCCTCGCTGCATGGCGTCGGGCTTGATGAGCACCAGCGTTCGCTCCATGGGGCTCCCTCCTTACTTGCGACCGCCGCCGCGCGGTCGGGCGACAACCGCCTCCCGCAGGTAGATCGGCTTGAGGCCGGCGGCATCGTCTGTCTGGCCGGCGACCAGCCTCCGCCAGGCCAATTCGGCGATGAAGCCCGCCCGTCGTACTGACATGGCCGCTGCCCCGGCAACGGCGGTTTGTTGCCCCAACGCCTCTGTCAAGCTTTCAGCCAGTTCCTCCGATATTTCGCCGCAGAACAGGGCCCTCTTGAGCCGCCGTCTTCCCGCCGCCAGCAGGCCATCCAGCGATGACAGCCGCGGCGGCACCACCTCGCGCCAGCCCGAGGCGTCACGAGCGTAAACGGCCCAGGCCAGCTCGCCCCGGCCAGCTCGATGGATGGGGCAGATGCGGCCACGGTAGTCGACGTGCTGGTAGGCGTCCACCTCCAGGCGGCCCACGCCCACCAGGGGCAGCCTTAGGGCGAAGGCCAGCCCCTTGGCCGTGCTCACGCCCACCCTCAGGCCGGTATAGCTGCCCGGCCCGATGCAGACAAAGACGGCCCTAAGGTCGCTCTTGTCCACGCCCGCCCGCTGCATGAGGTACTGCAGCGTGGGCAACAGCTCCACCGAGTGGTTGCGGGGACAGTGCCAGGTGATCTCGGCGACGAGGGCACCCTCTTGAGATAGGGCTACGCTGGCCATTTCAGAGGCGGTATCGATGGTCAGCTCCACCCTTGCCCTCCTACAACCGCCTGCGTCGGCCGCGGGCGAAGGCCGCCAGCAGACGCTCGTAGCGCTCGCCGCGTGCCTCGAGCGTCAGGTCGCGCTCCCTGGCGCCGCTGATCTCCAGCCTCACCAGCAGGTGCTCGGGCGGGAAGACCTTCCAGGCTCGGTCGGCCCATTCCACCACCAGGGCTCCCTCGGCGCAGTATTCGGTCAGGGCCAGTTCCTCTGCCTCCAGGGGGTGCTCCAGGCGGTAGAGATCGCCGTGGTAGAGAGTCAGTCGGCCCTGGTATTCGCCCAGGAGGACGAACGACTTGCTGGTCACAGGGTCAGGCACCGCCAGGCCCTGAGCGATGCCCTGCACAAGGCAGGTCTTGCCCGAACCCAGCTCGCCCGAGAGGAGCACGATGTCCCCCGCCTGCAGCAATCGCCCCAGACGAGCGCCGATGCGCCGTGTCTGAGGGGGGCTCTTGCTCTTGAGGGTCAGGGATGCCGCTACCGTCGCCACGCTGTCCCTCGCAGGTGGTCCCAGCCAGCCCCCGGCGGGGCTAGCTCGCGGCCATCCTCGCCCAGCAGGCGGACGCGATGCCGGCGGTCGGCCACCATCTCCCCGATGACAGCGATGGGCACGTCGGCCTTGTCCTGCAGGCGCTCGATGGCTTCTGGCGGCGCCGCCAGCAGGAGCTGGTAGTCCTCGCCGCCACCGCAGGCCAGGGCCAGGGCGTCCTGGGGGAAGGCCTGGCGCAGCGCAGGGCTGATCGGTATTCGCTGGGCGTGGACGATGGCCCCCAGGCCGCTGGCCTGGCAGACGTGACCCAGGTCCTGGAGAAGGCCGTCGCTGACATCGATGGCCGCTCGCACCCCTTCGCGCGCTGCCATCTGCCCGACGGCCAGAGGCGGCTTGTGGTGCAAATGGGCCCGCTTCAGGTAGTCGGCGGCCTCCCCCGAGCCTGCGCTCTCCCCTAGCAGGACGCGCAGGCCGCCGGCGGAGTCGCCCAGGCAGCCGGTCACCGCTATCGCATCGCCGGCCTGGGCACCGCTGCGGGTCATCAGCAGCGGCTCGCCTCGATCATCGACCAGCGCCCGGCCGATGAGGGTGACCGTCACCATCGTCCTATCGCAGCCAACGATGTCCCCGCCCACGATGGCTGTGCTGTATTCGCCGCTCGCTTCCAGCATCCCGGCCAGGAACTCATCCACGTCGGTCACCTCCGTCTGGGGCGGCAGGGCCAAGGTCAGCAGGGCTTGCTCGGGGATGCCGCCCATAGCGGCGATATCGCTCACGTTCACTGTCAGGGCATTCCAGCCAAGGTCTCGCCAGGGGACGCGCGGCAGGGAGAAGTGGGTTCCCTCGATGAGCGTATCGGTGGTGACGAGCTGGACGCCGCTGGCTCTCCAGGCGGCGGCATCGTCGCCGATGCCAATGACCAGGCAGGACGGCTGGCCGCTCCTGGCGAAGGCCTCGGCCAAGCGGGCGATGAGGCCGAACTCTCCCAGTTCAGAAACCTTCACAGGCCCGATTATAAGCTATCGGCGGTGGACGCTGAAGCCCGTCGCCCAGGGGGTGGTGACTGGTTCATTTTTGGTGGGTAGGGGCTTTCGGACCGTCCCGCGGGTTGAAACCCGCGCCTTCTCAGAATCGAAAATCTGGTGCTGCGGGATTTATCCCGCAGGGTTAGGGAGTTCACTCACCGGTGGTGAACCAGTCACGGCGGGTGTGCGCCTTTGACCGATCGGGTGCTATGCTGTAGGCAGAGTGCGCATCGCCATTATCGCCGACGTTCATTCTAACCTGGAGGCGTTGGAGACCGTTCTCCGCCACGCCGAGGGCGAGAACGCCCTCGGCCAGGTGTGGTGCCTGGGCGACATCGTGGGCTACGGCCCCGACCCCGCTGCTTGCATGGCCCTCCTGCGCCGCTTCGACCTGCGCTGCGTGCCCGGTAACCACGACCATGCTGCCATCGGTCTCCTGCCCACCGACGACTTCAACCGCGATGCCGCTGCCGCTGCCCACTGGACGGCCGACCAGCTTTCCCCCGAAGAGCGAAGTTACCTGGAGAGCCTGCCTCACATCGTCCAGGAGGGGGATTTCACCCTGGTGCACGGCACCCTGCGCTGGCCCATCTGGGAGTACCTCTACTCCCCAGACGTCGCCCTGGCCCACCTTCAGCGCCAGCAGACGCCCTTCGGTCTGGTGGGCCATACCCACGTGCCGATGCTGGTGGTGGAGGACGAGAAGGCGAAGGAGGGCTGCCGGATGTACTACCCGGAGGACGGGACGGCGGTCAAGCTGGACGACGGGCGTCTTATCATCAACCCCGGCGGGGTCGGCCAGCCCCGCGATGGCGATCCTCGCGCCTCCTATGCCGTGTACGACAGCGATGCCCGCACCGTCACCCTCCACCGCCTGGAGTACGACATCGCCGCCACCCAGAAGAAGATGGAGGCAGCAGCCCTTCCCCGCTGGCTCATCTACAGGCTAAGCATCGGGCAGTAGGCAGGAGTGGCGTCACTACGCCTTGTTGAGCACCGCGACCGCTTCCCGGCGGTCGACCGCTCGGACGAACGCCTTCACCAGCTCTGGGTCCAGTTGCGTGCCGGCGCAGCGCTCAAGCTCGGCCAAGGCCTCCCTTATGGTTCGCCCCTTCCGATATGGCCTGTCTAGAATCATGGCCGAAAAGGCGTCGGCGATGGCCATGATGCGCCCCAGCAGCGGTATCTGTTCGCCCTTCAGAGCCCTCGGGTAACCCGTGCCGTCGAATCGCTCGTGGTGATTCAGGGCGGCATCCCGTACCTGGTCGAGGTTCGGCAGATCGACGAGCAAGTGCTCGGCAATGACCACGTGGTGCTTCACTATCTCGTACTCGCCGGTCGTGAGGGGGCCGGGCTTCCGCAGAACGCGGTCAGGTATGCAGATCTTGCCCGCATCGTGAACCAGGCCGGCAATGCGCAGCGTCTTTTGGACCTGCTCCGAGTGGCCCAGCTCCTGGGCCAGCATGACCGCGTAGTCGGTCACGTTCTCGCTGTGGGCCTTGGTGTAGTGATCCTTGTTGTCGACAGAGGTCACCAGGCTCTCCAGCATGCCAAAAGTGCCCAGCTTGCGCAGCTCTGCCTTCTCCTTCTGGCTCTCGGGCCGTCCGACGATCTTCCCTCCCAGGCCCTTGGACTCGTACAGGTTGGCGTCGGCCACCGCCAGCAGTTCGTGGCGCTTCTGGCCGTCCTCGGGGGAGACAGCCACGCCGCAGGCTACGGATATGGGAATGCGCTCGCCGCCGCGAACCTGGAAGTGTTTTTCGGACAGCCACCCCTGAACTGACTGGGCGAAGGCAAATGCCGCCTCCCCGTTGGCCTTCGGCAGAATGACCATGAAATCATCGCCGCCGTAGCGACCTGCCAGGCCGTTGTCCTCGCAAAGCTCGGCCAGGTGCCCGGCGACCATCTTGAGAACTTGGTCTCCGGCCGAGTGGCCGTAGGTGTCGTTGAACAGCTTGAAGTTGTTGATGTCCATCGTCACGATAGCCAACGGCTCACTCCGCCGGGACGATGCCTGCAGAGCACGCTTCAACTCGGCCTGGAGGGCGCGATGGCCGTACAGGCCCGTGAGAAAGTCTCGGGCGGCTTGCTCTCGAGCCTCCTCATACTGCTGGGCCCTTTCCAGCGCTATGCCGATCTCCATGCTAAGGGCGCAAATAAGCGTGATGTCGTCGGCAGTTAGGGTTGGTGTCCTGACCAGCTCCACCTCCAAGACGTGGCGGGCAGGCCCCCTCCGACTCAGTGAAAGATAAAGTCTGCCGCCCCCGTCGCGCGACGGGCTGGCCCCTCTGGCCGCCCCATCGCCCCTTTCCGGAATGATGAGGGGCGTGCCCTGGCTGGCGGTGAGCTTTACTCGTTCAGTAATGGCGGGCGAAGGTGCCAGGCCCGGGTTCTCCGATCGCTGGCGGGGATTGCTGGCCCAACGCCGGACCTCACCGTCTTGCACCTCCCACACCGTAACGTGCTGGCTTCCCTGGCACTCGGAGACCAACTTGCGGCTCAAGGTCAGCACGCCGCGGGTGCTAAGAGTCTGGCTAAGCGCCGATACAGCCCTGTTCAGAAGGGCGAGCTGCTGGTGCTGCCGCTGGAGTTCGTCTGTTCTCTTCAGCAGGGCCTCTGTCATCTCGTTGAAGTCCTGGGCCAGCGAGGCTATCTCCTCCGGGCCGGAGATGTCGGCCCTGACCTGCGAGTCGCCCGCTGTGATCGCTCTGGCTTTCGCCCGCAGGGAGGCCAGCGGGCGAACCACCGAGCCGGTGAGGGCTACCGCCCCGCCAACCGCCAGCAGGAAGGCCACGCCGCCGAGGCCGATCAGAGACCACAGGGCCATGTCGGCATCCTGAGCTGCTGCCGCCCGCTCGGAGGCCAACGCCTCTTGCTTTCGCAGGGATGCCTGCTCAACCCCGTCGACTGCCTGCTCGCCGCTAACCCAGGCCTCGCCCTGGTAGGTCCCCATCAGCTCCCTTAGCATGTCCGCGTCGCCGGCGGCCACGATGGGGATGGCGAGCTCGCCGATCTGCTCGAACTCGTCCATCTGCTGAGCCACCTCTTCAAGCGTTGCCAGGTCCTCCGTGTCGCCCCTGGCCAGCGCCAGGGCTCGGGCTTCCTCCAGGTTCTCGTGTAGCTCCGCTTGAGCTACGCGGTACTCCTCAATCAGTGCAGCCTCTCCCGTGAGTACCATGCTGGCAAGAACAACGGCCTCCAAGAAGAACTGTGCGCGTACGTGCTCCAGTGTGGTAGCAGCCAGAGAGGTTTGCTCCAGTGAGTCCAGCCGCGACTGATGTTCGCGGGCGCTCCAGACGGCCACCGTCGAGATGGCGACCAGCAGGAGGACGAACAGCACAACCGCTGCCGCAACCTGCGCTCGGGCCGATCTCAAGATATGCATCGTGTGACGCTCCCGACCGTCTATCCGGCGATTGGTTCCGCCGTCAGGTCCGCGCTGAGCGCTGCATGCCCCGTGGCAGCTCTCAACCCGGCGGACAGCTCTCCCTCATTGGCGCGACGATCTACGGCGGGTATCCACTTGTAAGGACGCACGCCCCCAAGGATTCGCTACAGCGGAGGCATCCTTGCTGGCGGACTCGGTTCCTGTTACGATAGGTGTAGGGCCATGGCCGGCGTGAATGTTGTCGTAACCTTTGGTCTGGACCGCGAGTTGGTGGAGCGCATCCGAGAGGCCGACTCGCGGTTACGGGTATCCGTCCTCAGCCCAGGACAACGTCGGCTCTTCCGGGGTGGCAGACCCGTCTGGCGCCGCTCAAGCGAGGTGGCACAAGCGATAGAGGAGACCGAGGAGGATGCGCGGCGCGGCCTGGACGAAGCCCTGGCGGAAGCCGAGGTCCTGCTCACCCTCTCCACCATGCCTGCTGACCTCCTGGCGCGGGCATCCCGCCTCAAGTGGATACAGCTTACCAGCGCTGGCGCCGACCGTCTGGTGAACCGTGAACTCTTCCAAAGCGGCGTAGCCGTCACCACTGCCGGTGGCATTCACGTCACCCCCATCGGCGAGTACGTCCTGGGGATGATCATCATGCTGGCAAAGGGTTGGCCTCATCTCTTTCGGGCTCAGGAGAGGCGGGAGTGGGCCCGCCTTACTCCCCGGGAGCTAGAGGGCAGGACGGTGGGCGTGGTAGGACTGGGCAACGTTGGCCAAGAGGTGGCACGCCTGGCCAAGCTTGTGGGCATGCGAGTGCTGGGCGTGCGTCGCTCGGGGGCGCCCCCGGAGAGCGGTGAGTATCCAGTCGATGAGATATTCGGCCCCCTGGACCTCCTGCACGTCCTCTCCCAGAGCGACTACGTGGTGCTGGCCCTTCCCCTGACTGAAGAGACCCACCACCTCATGGCCGAGCTGGCCTTCCAGGCCATGAAGCCCTCGGCCTATCTGATCAACGTTTCTCCCGGGGCGGTGGTGGACGAGACGGCCCTGGTGCGGGCTCTTAAGGTGGGGCTGATCGCCGGGGCCGGCCTGGACGTCTTCGAGAGCGAGCCTCTGCCGCCAGAAAGCGAGCTCTGGAGCCTGCGCAACGTGATCATCAGCCCCCACATTGCCGGCGAGACCCCCCACTACAACGAGGCGGCGGTGGCCCTCTTCTGCGATAACCTCCGCCGCTATCTGGCCGGTGAGCCCCTGCTGAACCTGGTGGACCCCCAGCGGGGCTACTGACCGGGCCTATCGCTGCTTGGGGGAGGCCCTGCCTCTAGCAGCCGCCGCGGGCTTAGGCGCCGCTTTTCCCTTGGCGGTGGGTTTCTTCCCAGCGGCCGCCTTCCCCCTGGCAGGGGCGCTGGGCTTCGCCGCCGCTTTTCCCTTAGCGGTGGGCTTCTTGCCGGCGGTCGCTTTTCCCCTGGCAGGGGCGCTGGGCTTGGCTTTCGCCCTGGCGGCAGGCGCCTTCGCTTTCGCTGCCCTCTTGCCCTTGGTCACTGCTTTCTCTTCCGCCCGCTTGGCCAGCTCGATGCTGGCGATGGAGGCCACGATATCCCCGCGGCCTACGCCCATAAGGGTCACACCCATGGTGGCCCGCCCCTGTACGGCAATGCTGTCCACGTCGGTGCGGATGACGATTCCGTCCTCGGAGATGATCATCAGTTGTTGCTTCGAATTGACGGTGCGGGCCGCCACCAACCGCCCTCTTCTCTCGTTGACCGTGAACGTCCTGACGCCAAGGCCGCCTCGCCCCTGAGTAGGGTACTCCTCGAAGGTCGTGCGCTTCCCGTAGCCCTTGCTGCTTATCACCAACAGTTCCTGGTCGGGGCGAGCGATCTCCATGCCCACCACCAGGTCGCCCTTCGCCAGGCGAACGCCTCGCACCCCGCCGCTCTGGCGAGAGGCCGAGCGCAGTTGCCTCACCGGGAAGCGCAAGGCCTGACCGGAGGCGGTAACTAGAATGGCCTGATCATTGCCGCGCGCCAGCCGGGCAGCTATCAGGGAGTCGCCTGGCTCCAGGTCCATGGTGATGAGCCCGTTGCGGCGTACCGCCGCAAATTCGCTCAGGGCCGTCTTCTTCACCTCGCCCAGTTCGGTGGCCAGCACCAGGAACTCCTGACCGCTGCCGTCGGTGGTGACCACCGCCGTCACCCGCTCATCCTGCTCCAGGTAGATGATATTGATGAGGGGGATGCCCCTCGCCTGGCGGGATTCATCAGGTAACTCGTAGGTCTTGACCTGGTACACACGGCCGCGGTCCGTGAAGAACAGGAGGCTCTGGTGAGTATCGGCAACCATGATATGACGGACCGCATCGCCCTCCCGCTTGGCCACGCCGATCTTGCCGCGGCCGCCTCGCCCCTGCGCCCGGTAGATCTCCAGGGGTACACGCTTGATGTAGCCGCGAGTCGATAGCGTTACCACCATCTCCTGGTGGGGTATGAGGTCCTCTTCGCTGAAAGCCACCGCTTCCTGCTCGATGATCTGGGTGCGCCGTTCGTCGCCGTACTTCTTCTTGACCTGCAGCGTCTCTTCCTTGATCAGATAGTCGATCTTGCGAGGATTGGCCAGCAGGTCCTCCAGGTAGGCGATCTGCTTGATGATCTCAGCGTACTCGTCCTGGATCTTCTGGCGTTCTAGGCGAGCCAGACGGCGTAGCTGCATGTCCAGCACTGCCTGGGCCTGACGGTCGCTCAGGCGGAAGGGAGCCCGCATCAGCCGCTCCTTGGCCTTTTCCGCCGACTGCGAGCGGCGGATGGCCTGAATGACCTGGTCCAGATGATCCAGGGCCACCAGCAGCCCCTGGAGGATGTGCTCTCGCTCCTGGGCCTTCTTCAGCTCGAACAGGGAGCGGCGGCGAATCACCTCCCGCCGGTGGTTGATGAAACAGTCCAGAATCCTCTTGAGGCCGACGGTTCTGGGTTGGCCATCCACCAGGGCCAGCATGTTGACGGCGAAGGTCGACTGCATCGCCGTGTGCTTGTAGAGGCTGTTCAGTATCTGGCGGGCCTGCCCCTCCCGCTTGAGCTCGATGACGACGCGGATGCCGTGGCGGTCCGACTCGTCCCGCAGGTCGGCGATGCCGTCGATGCGGCGCCCCTTGACCAGCGTGGCGATCTTCTCCACTAGAGCGGCCTTGTTGACCTGATAGGGCAGCTCGGTGATGATGATCTGGTAGCGGCCGCCCTTGGCCATCTCCTCGGTGTGCGTGCAGGCCCGCATGATGATGCGCCCCTTGCCTTCGTAGGCAGCCTTGATGGCGTCTTGCCTCTCGTACAAGGGGCCTTGGCCGCGCTCACCATCGCTGGGCTGCTTCCTCACCCGCTCGTAGCGGAAGATGACACCGGCGGTGGGGAAATCGGGCCCCTTGACGATCTGCGCCAGGTCGTTGGTCGAGGCCTCCGGCTTGTCGATGAGATAAGCGACGGCGTCGCAGACCTCGCCCAGGTTGTGGGGCGGGATGTTGGTGGCCATGCCCACCGCGATACCCGTCGCGCCGTTGACCAGCAGGTTGGGCACGCGAGTCGGCAGCACCTTGGGCTCCTGGAGGGAGTCATCGAAGTTGGGGGCGAAGTCCACCGTATCGCGGTCGATGTCGGCCAGCGTCTCCTCGGCGATGGCAGCCAGGCGGGCCTCGGTGTAGCGCATGGCCGCCGGGGGGTCGTTGTCCACGCTGCCGAAGTTGCCCTGGCCGTCGACCAGGCGGTAGCGCATGGAGAAGCCCTGGGCCAGGCGCACCATCGCTTCGTACACGGGGGCGTCGCCGTGAGGGTGGTACTTGCCCAACACCTCGCCCACAATGCGGGCGCTCTTCTTGTACTGAGAGCCCGGCCGCAGGCCCAGTTCGGACATAGCGTAGAGGATGCGCCGCTGCACCGGCTTGAGGCCGTCGCGGATGTCGGGCAGGGCCCGCGCCACGATAACGCTCATGGCGTAGTCGAGGTAGGAGGCCCGCATCTCCTCCTCGATCTTTGTGGGGCGGATGTTGCCGGACGGTGTCTCGATAACCATGCTCTCCCTACTCGGTCAGGCTGGCATCGGTCTGCCGCAGGCGGCGGGCCAGCGTGCGCAGGATCTGCACCGCCATGTCGGGACTACTCTTCAGACCGGCGAGGAAGTCCCAGCGGGTCATGACCAGGCACTCGCCGTCCTCCAGGGCGCGGATGCTGGCGGTACGGGGATAGCCGTCCAGCAGGGCCGTCTCGCCGAAGAAGTCTCCCGGGCCCAGGGTGTCGAGGACGGTCTCCTTGGGGTTGCCCAGGCTCTTCACCACCTCCACTTGGCCCGAGGAGACGATGTAGAAGCCCGCCGCCTCCTCGCCCTCCTTCAGGATTACGTCGCCCGCCCGGTACTGCCTCGGGTAGAGGTCCCTGGCGAGACGTTTGAGCTCCGCCGAGCCGAACCCGGCAAACAGGGGAGCATTCGCCAGCATCTCTTCGTTGCCCATCGCCGCACTTCCTTCCTGAGGTCAAGGCAGCAGGCCGCCACCTTGCTGCTGGGCTACCTCATACAGCTTGAACTGCTCTTGGAGCCCCCTCATGGCGACTCGAACCTTCTCTGTGAAAGCGAAACCCTCGCCAGCCAGACGGGTCAATACGCGGCAGAAATCTGCCCGTACTCACCCCTCCAAGAATACCACCTATCTGACGAAGGGGAAAGACGCCTACGTACCTTACTGAATGAGGCGGCGGCGCATGGAGATGAGGGCCAGGTAGTAGAAGATAGAGGCAACTACTACTATCCAGGCCAGGTCTCCCAGATGGCCCAGGTTGAGGTGGCCTTCCACTAGGCCGCGGTAAATGTCCACTACGTGGGTGGCCGGCACGAACCAGGCGGCCACCTGTAGCTCCTCCGGTAGATTCTCCAGCGGGAAGAAGACGCCGCCCAGCCAGAACTGGGGCGTTATGAACAGAGCGAAAAAGTAGTTGAGGGAGCTGATGGAGCGGGCGACGGAGGTGTAGGAGAGGGAGATGCTGGCGAACATGAAGCTCGAGATGTAGGCTGTGACAGGCACCAGCAGCGCCAGAGGCGAGTCCAGCAGGCCGAAGGCGGCCGTTACCGCCAGTATGTAGACGCTGCTGATGAAGCCCCGAGTGGCCCCCCACAGGATCTCGCCAGTGATTACGTCTTCGATGCTCACCGGCGTGGCGATGATGGCGTGGTAGGTTCTTTGGTTCTCCATGCGGAAGAAGGAGCCCCAGCCGCATTCGCCCGCGGCTGCCCACATAGGGAAGACCGCCAGAATACCGGGCGCGATGAATTCGATATAGCGCTGGTCGCCGGGCAGATCCGAGCGAGTTATCAGCCCTCCCAGGCCCAGACCCAAGGCAAGAAGGGTGATGAGCGGCTCCGCCAGCGGCCATATGGCCTCCGCTTTCCACAGGCGCAGGTAAACGTCGCGGTTGCGTTGCCACACACGATAAGCCCGGTAGGAGACATCGGGGAGACGGATGTCGAGACGCGCGAGGACATTAGTCATTCGACGAGCCCTCTTCCCGTCAGGCGCAGGAACACGTCCTCCAGGTTGGCCTGGCGGTAGGCCACGCTCTCGCTGTCGAGGATCAGATCGGCCATCTGCGCTCTGCCGTCGGCGGTGCGGGCATAGATGTAGAGGATGTCCTCCACCTCCTCCACCGTCAGGTCGGGCCGGGACGCCATCTGGGCCAAAACCCTCTCCCGCTGCGGGCCGCTGGCGTGCACCTCCGCTACCTCCCGTCCGGCGTACTCCTCTACCAGTTCCGCTGGCGAACCCTCCACTAGGATGCGCCCCTGATGCATGATGACCAGGCGGTCGCAGAGGTGAGCGGCCTCCTCCATGTAGTGGGTGCAGAGGAGCATGGTCACCCCCTGCTCTCTGAGGTAGCGCAGCTTCTGCCAGACCAGGTGGCGGGCCTGGGGGTCGAGGCCAGTGGTCGGCTCGTCTAGCACCAGGATCCGGGGCTGATTGATCAGGCCGCGGGCAATGGTGAGCCGCCGTTTTAGGCCGGTGGACAGGGCCCAGATGGGCTGGTGCTGCTTCTCCACTAGCTGAAACAGACCCAAGCTCTCCTCTATGCGCTGATTCGCTAGCTCCCTGGGCATGTCGAAATAGCGGGTGTAGACCGCCAGGTTCTGGCGCACAGAGAGGTCCGGGTCCAGGTTGTCCTCCTGGGGCACCACGCCCAGGATCGACTTGATTCGGCGTGGCTCTCGCCGTACGTCCATGCTGGCCACCGCTAGCTCGCCCTCGGTCACGGGCGATACGCAGGAGATCATGCGCACGGTGGTGGTCTTGCCGGCGCCGTTCGGCCCCAAGAAGCCAAAGCACTCCCCCCTGCGCACCGAGAAGTCGATGCCGTCTACGGCGGTGAAGCCGTCAAAGCGCTTGACCAGGTTGCGAGCGCGAATTATCTCAGCCATGGATCAAGATGGAACAGCAGTCGCCTTGTGCTAGGCAGGCCCAGGTGATGATAGCAAAGCCAGCTTGGCAGGGGCAACAAAACGGCCGAGGCTTCTCTTCCGCCTGCGCCTCGGCCGCCAAAGCTCCTTCGCCAGCGTGGCTTCCCCTACTCTTCCTCCTCCTCGCTGGCGGCGAACTCGTAGAGGGTGACATCGACCTCCGGACCCTTGCTACGGGTGTCCCAGTCCTCTGCGTCCTCTCCCTCCTCGAAGCTTTCCTCTTCCTCTTCCACATCGCGGCGCACCAAGCCCTGCTTGGTGTAGGGGCGGAAGGCCTTCCCGGCCGTGGGCGGGAAGGAGAGCTTGCCCGCCTGGCTGGGGTGCTGGAAGGTCTCCTTGATAATCACCCGGACGTTATCCTGCTTGAGGGTGGCGATGGCAGCGGCGTATTGGTTGCCCCCCTCCATCAGCTTGATCAGGCGCATGCCCAGTTTGGGCTCCACTTCTCCCAGGTATTCCCCCTGGCTGCTCTCCACCACCAAGGTGTTGTTGTGACGACGGAGGAAGACCTCGTCCCCTGCCGTCGTGCGGGCGGCAGCCTCGGCGGCTGGCCGCGTCAGTACGGTTATCCCAGTCTTCCCCGTCTCCGATATGAACATCTGGGGAGAGAGCTTCTTGCCTCCCTTCGCTTGGACAGCGCCTCCCTCGCCCAGAGTGGCTAGGCGGGCCAGGTTCTTCTGGGCGATGGAGTTGAGGGAGTCAAGCTCCAGGGCCTTACTGTAGGCTTCCCGTGCTTCTGAGTAGCGGCCAAGCTCTGTCAGGGCTTTCCCCAACCGATTGTAGGCATCGACATCGTTGGGGAAGACAGCGATGATCGCTCGGTTGACGGTCGCAGCTTCCTCCCACTGGCCCTGCATGGCCAGCTGGATAGCCTGTTGGGCCCGCTGCCGCCGAAACAGCCTTGTCCTGTCGTCTGCTGTGAACACCATATTTGTCAAATCACCCCGCAGCGCCGCGCATTTTATAGGTTTCGCCAGTCTTTTGCAAGCCCCCCCTGACAGCGTGTCGGAGAGGATTGCCGCCGTTCATCTCCCTTAAAGACGTCAGGGCAGGCCAGACGTTACGCCATCCTTCAAGAAAGCCGCTGGAGTTGTCCAAGCTTCCCCCAAAGGTGTAGCCAACCGACTTACCTAAGAACGCTCATCGGTTCGGATGGTTACCCGACCTGGGCGAAGAGTTGTCATTTCCCGTCTGCGCGGATCCCTGCAGCTCGCTGGGAGATTGCCTCGTCCTGGGGGGATACGAACGTCAGACGAAGGGGGATTTCAGGAACGCCCTGGACCGCGCCGGTTCACCCTCTGTCACCTGGTCGGGGTGGGCAGATTTGAACTGCCGACCTCACGGTCCCGAACCGTGCGCTCTAGCCTGACTGAGCTACACCCCGCCAAACCTCCTCCAACCCACCTCCAACCCACCAAACCGGTGGCCTCTTATTCTAGCAAATGCCGCTCTGGGTGTCACCCATGTTTCTGAACGAGATCAGGTGAAGGCCTGCTCCATGAAGCATCCGGGGGAGGCCGATAGGGAAAAAGAAAGCTAAAGGAAGGCCTGCCAGGCCTTTGTGGCTATTCTGGACGATGCAGGGAGACGAGGAACAGCAGCTTAGCGAAGCCGGGGAGTATGAAGAGCCCCGTCGCTGATCGGCTCGTCGATGTACAGATCGCCATTCCGGATCTTGATGTTGAACCCACAGGTGGGGTTAGTGCACGCCCACGCCTTATAGTGGATGGGCGCCCCCTGGCTCCCAAAATCAGACAGGGGAACGAGATCACCGGTTTGGCACTTTTGACACTTGGGGAAGCTGTTCACCACTACCACGAGAGTCCTCCCAACCGAACGTAATCGCCAGGCAGTATAGCAGAGCACCGCTGCACTGGCAAGCCGCAGGACGGCGCTTATTGGCAAGTCGGCGAAAATTTTGTGAAAGTAACCTCGTTCCGAATCTAGGCCAAGGCGTGAGCGTTATTGAACGTAGAAGTCATCCATCCAGGGCTACCAGCCGCTGGGGAAAGTGATAATGATGAGTCGATGGCTTGGGGTGACGATAGCCGCGCTGGTATTGAGCATCGCCTTGGCGGCGGGTGCCACGGTAGCTGTCCTGGCGATGTACACATCTATATGCTATCCCGCGACCGCTTCTGGCTCTGGGACGAGGATAGCGGCGAATACCAGCGTCTTCTAGAGAGGCTCCTCCCCTGATAGAGGCTGGCCTGTTGTAGCGCGGCAGGCTAGCCTCGCCCTTTCTGGCAGCCTAAAGGCTTGCTTCCCGCCTCACCAGCCACCACTCCAGGGCGTCGGTCAGGGCCAGCCAGGAGGCCTCGATGATGTCGGTCGAGCTGCCCACCGTCGTCCAGTGATGCTCGCCGTCGGTGGCCTCGATGAGCACCCGTACGTAGGCGGCGGTGCCGCCGGCGCTATCGATGATGCGCACCTTGTAGTCCACGAGTTTGACCGCCTCCAGGGTGGGGTAGAACTGGACCAGGGCCTTACGGAGGGCGATGTCCAGGGCATGCACTGGCCCGTTCCCTTCGGCGGCGGTATGGATGATCTCGTCGCCCACCCGCACCTTGACGATCGCCTCCGATAGCATCTCCCGCTCATCCTCCTCGCCAGGGCGCGGGTGGCGGCGCTCCACCACCATGAAGTCGTCCAGCTCGAAGGGGGGCCTGTAGTCGGGCTGGCTACGCCTGGCCAGGAGCTCAAACGAGGCCTCCGCCCCCTCGTACTGGTAGCCGCGGCTCTCCATCAGCTTGACCACGCCCAAGAGGCGGCGCATCTCTTCCTTGCTCAAAGAAATGTCGACGCCCTGCTCCTTGAGCTTGGCCTGGATGTTGCGCTGGCCGGCCAGCTCCGACACCAGGATGCGGGGGTCGTTGCCCACCAGCGCAGGGTCGATGTGCTGGTAGGAGTCTTCGTGCTTAATGAGGGCGGCTACGTGCAAGCCCGCCTTGTGGGCGAAGGCGGCAGTGCCCACGTACGGCTGGCGAGGGCTGGGCGGAAGGTTGGCGGTCTCGCTGACGTAGCGGGAGATCTCGGTGAGCTTGCCTAGCTGCTCATCGCTTACGCAGTCAATGCCCATCTTGAGCTTGAGGTTAGCGATGACGCTGATCATGTCGGCGTTGCCGCAGCCGTCGCCGTAGCCGTTGATGCAGCCCTGTACCTGGGCCACTCCCATCTCGACGGCCGCCAGGCTGTTGGCCACCGCCAGGTCGGCGGCGTTGTGGGCGTGGATGCCCAGGGGCGTGCCGACGGCCTCCATCGCCGCCTTGATGGGCTCCCTCAGGCGAGAGGTCATCGTGCCACCGTTGGTATCGCACATGATGACGCAGTCCACGCCGGCCTCGGCCGCCGACCGAAGGCACTGAATGGTGTAGCGGGGGTCGGAGTAAAACCCGTCGAAGTAGTGCTCGGCGTCCAGGAAGACGGTGAAGCCGTGCGACTTGAGGTAGCGGATGGAGTCGGAGATCATCTCCAGGTTCTCGTCCGGGGTGGTCTCCAG
>Ga0209979_1002443_pt1 | contig 17774 bp, 15 predicted proteins | sample AnhtaG_FD_183114 | JGI IMG/M metagenome (GOLD analysis project Ga0209979, IMG submission 183114) | Deep subsurface microbial communities from Anholt, Denmark to uncover new lineages of life (NeLLi) - Anholt_01485 metaG (SPAdes) (version 2) | ecosystem: Environmental > Aquatic > Marine > Oceanic...
TAATTTCAGATCTCCTTTACCTGGCCGATTATAGCGCTCTTCAAAGCGTTTTTGAAAATAGAAACCAAGAATCTCTTCAACGGTTAGAAAAAGATTTTTTGATCTTCTCGGAAAAAAAAGGAATATATGACCAAGTTCGTTATATTAATGAAGAGGGAAATGAAATTGTAAGAATTAATTATAATGGTGGGAACCCCTCTATTGTCCAAAAACAAAACCTGCAAAATACAACACTCAGTTATTATTTTCAAGAAACCATTTCTCTTAATAGGGGAGAACTTTATATTTCTCCCTTTGATTTAAACACTGAAAAAGGGGAAATAGAAACACCTCTAAAACCAATGATAAGATTCGCCACGCCGGTATTTGATAAAAGAGGGCCGAAACAAGGTATCCTGGTTTTGAATTATCTTGGTAATATTATATTAAAGAGATTAAGGACTGGCTCAGAGGATGTTTCCGGAAGAACTATGATACTCGATTCGGAAGGATATTGGATTTTGGGTCCCAGTCCCGATCTTGAATGGGGATTTATGTATGAAGATAAAAAAGATTTGGTTCTGGAAAAATATGACCCTATTGCCTATGTAGCCATTTACGAAAGAGAACAGGGACAATTCTATACCAAGAGAGGGCTATTTTCCTTTGTTACTATTCGTCACTTTTTAGAACCCTCCAAAACCGGTCTCGGAGAAATGAGGTTATTTTCTCCCAAAAAACCTATTAATGAAGTAGCACAATACTACTGGAAAATAGTTTCATTTGTGCCCGGTGATCAATTGTATAAAATTCGTCAAAATTCAATTAATGATTATATAAAAATATATTTTGTTTTGTTTATAATTTCAGGAGCATTATTGTGGTTTTCTACAGACCAATATTTTAAACGGAAAAGCGCCTTGAAAAAAGTTGAAGAATTTGCTACTTATGACGCTATGACCGGTCTTTTAAATAGAAGAGTGGGATTGCTATTCTTAGAAAAAGAGATTAAGAATGCAAATCGAAAGGGAACTCCATTTACTATAGGCTATATTGATATAAATGATTTAAAGATAGTTAATGATACCTATGGACATGAAGAAGGAGATTTTCTTATACTCACTTCTACTCGTTTTATAAAGGAATCTATAAGAGAAACCGATATCCTATGCAGGTTGGGAGGAGACGAATTTTTTGCCATCTTGCGCGAATGTACAATTGAGCAGGCTGAAAAAATATGGCAGAAGGTAGTTGAAAAGATAGAAAATTTTAATGGTAAGGAGCTTAAACCGTATCAAATAAGTTTAAGCCGCGGATTCATCCAATATTCTGCGGGAGATAATAAAACAGCAGATCAACTTATTACTGAGGCAGATGCCAAGATGTATGCTGAAAAAGAAAAATACAAAAAATCAAGCAATATTTTATAAAATCATTTTGATAGAAGTTCTTTAATCTGTTTTTCCGGATACCGGGTCATAATAATAAGCCCTAAAATGGCTACTATACTTCCTAATACCGGAGCTAATCTTACTCCCAGGGGGTTGCTGATGTCTTTCCCGAAGATAGAATATAAAAGAGCAAGGCTTGCGGTGGAAAGTCCTAAATTGAGTTTCATAAAGAAACCCTTGACACCAAAATACATAGCTTCTCTTCTCTCTCCGGTTTTTTTATAATCAACATCGCAAAGTTCAGAAAGCATTACATTAGGAATAATCATTAGAACTGCTGCAGGAAAGCCCATAAGTCCTACAAAAATAAGTCCCCATGTCTTGGGATTGACCGGGGTCAGACCGGTGAGGGATAGAAAAATAGAAAATATTGAGAACAAACCAAGACTTATAATCATAATAACTTTCTTTCCTAAAATTCTCGCCAAAAATCCCACAACTGGAAAACAGACAGCAGCAATAATAAAGAGAATAGTAAACATATTACTGGCAAAGGCCTCATCAGCGCCCATCAAAGTAATTACAATAGGTATGGCAGATGAGCGGACAATATTAAAAAGAAACCATGAAGACATACTAGCAAGAAGGTAGATAATAAAAGCTTTATTCCTCACTGTTTTTTTAAAGGAATCAATAAGGGGAACCTTGCTGGGCCTGGCATTGGAGAATCTTTTCTCATCTACCGCAAATACAGCTGCGTATAATAATACGGCTCCGAGAATAGCCAGACAAATAACCATTTTCCGGTAAGACCCTACATAATCAGTATTCTGCATAAATAAAGTCAAAAGAAGAGGTCCGCCAATCATCACTACTGCTGAACCAATTAGAGAGAAGTATCCTTGAGCTGTGGTAATACCAATTCGAGCTTTTTCATTATGACCGAGTTCAGGGATTAGAGCAAGATAGGGAACGACATATACAGTAAAGAAAAAAAAGTAGAAACCAAAAACAATAGCCAGATAGATACCATTAATGAAGGAAGTATGAGGTGTGGGCGGGAAAAATATAAACACTGTAGATACTGCCAGGGGAAGTCCGCCTATAATAAGGAAAAATCTCCTTCTTCCAAATCTTGAGGTGGAACGATCAGTCCAGGAAGCCACTAATGGATCAGCAACAGCATCTATTATCCTTCCAAAAAGCATCACTGCTCCTAACACAGTAATAATTCCCAAAAACCTCTCATTCGAAATAAAAGGAATCATGCCTTCTACTACCTTCTCTTTGGGGGGAAGTAGAAAGGCTATAAAAAAAGTCAACCAGATCGAATCTAATAATACCCATCCTGCTGTGGACAGGTTATATAGAAAAAGTCTCTTACCTTTAAATTCTTCCATCTCTTTCTCCTTTCCTGGAAATTTTATTATTAATTTATACCATAGGTTTTTTCGATATATTTTTCTTCAAACTCAGTATTTTCATCTTCCTGATACTCTGCTTTTTCTCTTGCCTCATATAATTTCTTTATGTTTGGATCGGTTGTTATCAGGTGATTTCCCTCATAAGAGGGAGATAAAGATAAAATTCCATCTTTTTTTTCAGTCATTAACAGGGGAGCAAATATGCCGGCCTTTCCGGTAAAATGCATCCCGGCAATCCATCCGTTTAAGGAGGATTTTAAACCATACAAATATGATTCTTGCACTCTGGGCCAAATTCCTCTTAAGGCCTTCCATGTAGAATATTCTTCTAAATTAGCAATAGGCAAAATAACCATATCCGCTCCTATCTCTCTGGCGATACGAAAAGTCTCAAAGTAAGTAGCATCCATACAAATAGGGCATACCACTTTACCAAAAGGTAAAGAGTACGCCTCCATTTTATTACCTCTTTTTATTCCTAATTTCACCTCAAAATCAGTAAGGTGCATTTTCTTTTGAGTTCCTATTAGATTTCCATCTGGGCCAAAGAGAGAACCGGCATTATAAATTTCTTCTTTCTCCTTTAAAATATAACTTCCGGTATAAATATATATTCCATATCCCTTTGCACACAGAGAAACAGTTCTTTTAATCCCTGCCTCTATTGGCTTGGCAACTCCTTTAAAAATAGTGGTCAGAAAATAATTGCTCCTTTTTAAATGAGACCCTTTCTCTCTATCTTTCTCTTCGTCTTTGTTTTTTATTGCTTTTTTATTTAGAATTTGATTTAAGAAACTAAACCCTGGAATTAAACCGAACAAATCAAAAAAGTTATTTTCGGGGAAGATAATCAGGTGACTATTATCTTTTACGGCTTGGCCTACAAAACCACAAAGCATATCTATATATCTCTCGATGTTGTTTACCGGATGAATCTGCCTTTGAACACAGGAAACCCTAATATTTTCCCATCTAATATCTTCTGGAAATCTTCTTTTTTTTATCCTTAATTGCTGGCAATATTTTTCTATTCTTTCTAAAGAAATTTTTCTCTCAAACCATTTTTCAATTAATATTTCCATATTCATCCATCCACTTTAAACATCTTCATTTGTTGGTAAAACCGGGGATTCAATTGGGATAGCACATCAAATTTGGAAATTGCTTTTCTTCTCTTCTTATTATCCAACTCAGCAATTAATAAACTTTGTTGTCCACTGCTTCTCTCTAAATATCCATCTTCCTCTTTGGTCATCTCCAGAGGGGCATAAATGATCGATTCTCCCCAAAAACTTTGCTCCTCCAGGAATCCATTAAATCCACTCTCTACCGCAAAGAATTGATTCTGTTGGACTTCTTGCCACATACCACTTACCTGTAAAGCTCGATTTTTTTCTCCTGTAAATCCTACCGGGGATAGAACAATTTCTACACCCTTTAAAGCCGCCATCCTGGAAACCTGGGGATAAAAAACGTCAGTCGAAATTATTAGCGCCAGTTTCCAATCCTTTATTTCTTTTAATTCAATCTTTGTTCCCCGGGAAAATCCTAATTCTCTTTCCCAGCGGGCTAAATAAATTTGCCGTTGTTTAAGCTGGACTTCTCCATTTATTATCAAACTGGATTCATGATAGATATTACTTTTTTCTTTTTGCCAATAACTTCCCGGACAAATTACTATCTTATACTCCCGAGATAATTCTTTTACTTGTTCGATATATTCCCTGGAATCTGCTTTCTTTATTAAACTCCTTGCACTTCTATTATCCGGGCAGCTCAGTTGCTGAAAAAAACACCCCGTAAATCCGGGGAACACTATTATATCGACCTGTTCTTTTATCGCTTTTTTCAGATATTCTTTTATTTTATGTACTAAAGTCTTTGGTTTATCTATCCTTTCCCATTCACTTTTTTGCCATTCCACTGAAGCTGCCTTCATTCCTTCCCCTCCTTAATCAATACATAATGAAGAGAATAAGCCAGATACCCACATCCTGAAGCAAAACCGACTCCGGTCTTTGCTTCACCTGAATCTTTATCAAAACTCTCCGCAAGAAGACCATAGTCCATATTCGCATTCTTTAACCACTTCAGCGCCACATTTGATAATAAGGGATTTAGAATACTCCCGCATAACCCCAGCCCTGAAGGGGTATGGGGATGGTGATCACAAGCCAGTTCATTTATTCTGGCATTTTTAAAGTAGTAAGGGTAGCAAGAAGAATAATAATAATCTATAGTATTTTTAAATATTGGGTTATCTTTATCTACAAATCTATAAAAACAGAGAGTTCCTAAACTCCCGGGAGGGTCATTATATAATCTGAAATTTCCCTTCCCATCAGTAGACCATAAAAATATTTTCTTCTCTTTAATTTCTTTAACTAAATATTTATAGATCCCTTTATGAATGTTTTCTATTTTTTGATTTATAAGCTGTGCCTTTTTTATCTTCCCTTTTTTAAATAAAATATCTCTCAAATTCTGCAACCCTCGCCATAGAATAACATTATCAATAGTAACCAGGGGGTAATCTGACGGGTCGTCAGAAGGGAGCAAGAAAGTTTTATATAGCCCGGTTCGAGAGTCATACTCTCTTTCTATCCGCTCAAATACTTCTTCCAGAGCTCTTATTAACGCATCATCAAAAAAGCGGTCTTCCAGATTATCTAAAAGAATAAAATAACTTGCTGCTTCATCCAGCTCAAAACCGGGATATAAAACGGTACCATCAATATAATGAGCATGATCTCCCGGATTTTTACTGTGCAGAAGAATCATTTCTCTTGCTAAATATTGATATAATTTAGGGCAAACCAATTGGATAGCAGGAAGAGACCATAAAAAACAGTCTCTCTCCCAAAATGCCCCCGACACATAATAGCGGGGACTTCTTGAAGTTAATGCCAGATATTTATCACTCTCCATATCTTTGGCTATAGAGTAAAAATAATTAAAAAATAGATTTTCATTTAACCTGACTTCCAATGCAGGGTCTTTAGGATAGGTAATGGTTTTTTCCTTTAGCCAATCCAGAAATTCATTGTAGATTCCGCTATACCCTTTTCTTCTCAAGTGGATAAGAGTAGCAGAAGCACCATCCGGGTCATAATTTACGGCTATATAAAAACAATTTTTATTTTGGCAGGATATCTTTAAATTTAAGGTTTCCTTTCCTTTAAAATCATCAACTTCGAAATCTTTATCTCCGCCAAAGGCTAAAGCCAGTGAAACTCCTGAAGAAAAAATATTAATTAGCGGATTGCCCAACCATTTATCTCTTTTTATTATCTTTTTAGTATCTATCTTATGGGAATTAAATCGCAATAAAGATACATATTTTAAATCAAAAAATAAAGAAATATCAATTTCTTCTGAAGTTTCAAAGCTATAGATTAAGCCCTTTTCCTTAAGATCGGTAAATATTCTTCCGATTACCCTTATGCCACCTCTTAAAAAAAAGTCTAAACGGGGTAAATAATACTGTTCTTTAGAGACATCTATTTTTTCTATTTCAATTTCTTTTCCTTCTTTATAAAAATGTGGTGTAAATAAATTTGCTTCTCCTTTTAATTCTACTAAAGCTTTATTAGAAAGAGATACCACATTTATATTTTTAATAGCACCGCTTTGACAATCAATGATGGGTACACTCAGGTAATGATTCCCGGCATACAAAACTTGCTCATTTTTTACTATTTCTTCAGGCCTGGTAATAATTTTATTCATATCTTATTCACTTAAATCCCTTTAATATTTAATATTTTGATTCCTCAATAGTTGAAGCAATCCTTCTAATTTTTCATAATATAAACATTCTACATTCCCCACTAATTATCCTTCTTTTTTATCTCAAAAACTAAAAAATCCGAATATTAATTCGGATTATCAATAAAACGAGCTATAAATATAGGAATAGGAAATATTTGGAAATGTAAACAAGGAGAAGATATATTTATAATATTACTACTATAAATTTATATCTTGCTTGGGTAGAAAAGCGGATCAGTTACTGTAGAAGATGGATAAATCTTTTTATCCACTATCAAAATCACATCATTATGGACCTGGAGCAATGAAGCTGGGACCTCAGTAGCAATAGGCCCTGATATAACTTTTAAAATTGGTTTTTTCTTCTCTGCCCCCCAAGCCATAAGAATAATTTTTTTTGATTTCATTATTGTTGCCATACCCATAGTTATTGCTTTCTTTGGAACTTCACCTAAATTTTTAAAAAATCGTGAATTTGCCTTAATTGTTTCATTGGAAAGTTGTATAATATGGGTTCTTGCTTCTAAATTAATATTAGGCTCGTTAAAACCAACGTGACCATTTACTCCAATCCCAAGAATCTGTAAATCTATACCTCCCAATCCCTTAATCTTCTTTTCGTAATCTAAGCATTCCTGAACAGGATCTTCGGCATTGCCTTTGGGTATATGAATGTTTTCTTCTCTGATATTTACATATTTAAAAAAATTCTCATACATATAGTAGTGATAACTTTGAGGATGTTCTGGAGATAGCCCTAAATATTCGTCAAGATTAAATGTTATAACTTTCGAAAAATCTAACTTGCTCTTTTTATATAATTTAACTAACTCTCTATACATGCCAAGTGGAGTACTCCCGGTAGCAAAACCTAATACCATTTTTGGTTTATTTATAATCTGTCCAGCAACTATTTTAGCTGCTAATTTACTCATCGCATCATATGAATTTATCGGTTTAATCTCCATAATCTTTACTATAAATTACCTTTCCTTTTTTAATTGTACAAATAACCTGAAAATTATCATCCAAAACGGCAATATCTGCCCGTTTACCAGGAGTCAAGGAACCTCTGTCTTTATCCAGGCCTAAAAGTCGAGCAGGATTTAGTGAAGCCATTCTAACTGATTCTTTTATATTTATACCTACTTTTTCTATCATATTTTTAACTGCCCTATTCATTGTTAAAGTGCTACCGGCCAGATTTCCGGATTCAAGATGGGCTTCACTATTTTTAACTACAACCTTCAAACTTCCAAGGTCATATATCCCATCCTGCAAACCAGCTGCTCTCATAGCATCTGTTATGATAATTATTTTATCTACACCCTTTACCTTAACAAGTAAATTAACAATTGCTGGATGAACGTGAATACAATCTGCAATTATTTCCGCAAATAGATTTTCTTCGGTTAGAATTGCTCCAACAGTTCCCGGTTCTCTATGATGAATTCCTTTCATCTGATTAAATATATGAGAGGATGATTTCAATCCAAATCTAATAGCAGAAATTATAGTTTCATAATCTGCAAAACTGTGTCCCACAGATGGGATAATTCCCTTGTTATTTAGAAAAGATGTAAATTTAAAATCAATATCTAATTCAGGTGCATAGGTTACAATTTTTATTAATCCATTTGATTTTTCAATAAATTTCTCCATCACTTCTACTGATAAAGGTATAATCAAATCTTCTCTTTGGGCGCCTTTTTGTTTTGCATTAATAAAGGGGCCTTCTAAATGAATACCAAGTATTTCAGCTCCCTTTTTCGGAGACTGTTTGTTATATTCATTGACATTCTTTAGGGCTTTGGTGGTGTCTTTCATTGAAGATGTAACCGTTGTGGCTAAAAAACCTGTACAGCCATTTTTTGCTTTAAATTTACTAATTTCTTTTAATGCCTCATATGTTGAATCCATAGTATCGTATCCATTGCCCCCATGACAGTGAATATCTATAAACCCCGGAACAATGTATTCGCCTCTATAAACATTGTTATATGAAACCAGGTCTGCCGCCTTTTCCTTTTCTCCGACATATTCAATCACGCCATCATCAACTATTACTATACCGTTCTTTATTACCTTTAAAGGAGTTATAATTTTATTGCCTGAGATAATCTTCTGCTCTTTCAATTTTAATTTTACCTCTAATTTGCTTTTTAAAATATTTTTCCAGGATTTAAAATTAAGTTGGGATCGAGAGCTTTTTTGATCTTTTTCATTATTTCAATTTGTGCTGGTTCTAATGCCATTGAAATATATTTATTACGCTTACTTCCTATGCCATGTTCGCCGCTAATTGTCCCGCCGAGTTCAATTGCTGTTTTATATAACTCTAATAGCAAAGCATCTAATTTTTCATACCACTCATACATTTTGAATTTTGGATTTTTTATAGGGGTGGGGTGCAGATTCCCATCGCCTGCATGGCCATAACATGGAATAAGTATATTATATTTCTTCGAAAGCTCTTTTATCTTTGTCAAAAATTTTGGTATTTCTGATATAGGCACAACAACATCTTCAAGACTTTGATGTGGACTCATAAGTTTCCAGGCCTCTGCAATATTTCGTCTTATTTTCCATACCCTTTCTGATGTCGTGGCATTATCTGCAACATAAACTTCGATTGCTCCATTTTCCGTACATAGATTACCTATTATTTCATATTGTTCTTCCAGTTCCTTTTTGCTGTTACCATCGAGTTCTATTAAAAGCATTGCACCTGCTTTTTCAAAAGGTATTTTCTCATTTAGGTATTCACAAGATGTTTTAAATGATAATTCATCCATAAATTCTATTGAGGTAGGTATAATCCTACCAAATGTCATTATTTTTGGTACAAGCTTGATTGCACTTTCAATATCTTTAAATAAAACAAGTAAACTTACATTTGCCTGGGGAAGGGGCATCAGTTTTATATATATCTTTGTAAATATTCCAAGAGTACCTTCAGAACCTACCATAAGATGTATTAAGTCATATCCTGTCACATCCTTCATCCTCTTACCGCCGAGATGTACGATTTCACCTGTCGGCGTTACAACTTCAAGACCATATATATATCTTCCTGTTACACCATATTTAACTGCTCTTCCGCCTCCGGCATTTTCTGCAACATTCCCTCCTATATAACATGTCTCAACACTCATTGGATACCCTGCATAAAAAAGTCCATCATCCTTCACAAGGTTATTTATATCATTCGTAACAACACCTGGTTCCACAACAGCTATAAGATTTTTTTTATCTATTTCAAAGATTTTATTCATCTTTTCAAGAGATAACACAATGCCGCCATTTACAGGTATTGCTCCACCTGATAGGCCGCTTCCTGCCCCTCTCGGGGTTATAGGTATTTTATCTTTATTCGCAAGTTTCATAATTTTTGATATTTCTTCTGCAGTAGATGGTTTTACTACGACTTCGGGTTTATGAAAATAGGATTTTTCCGCAACCTCATCATGAGAATACTGTTCCATAGCTTCAATATCATCGTAAATTACATTTTTGCTACCTAATATTTCAATAAGTTCATTAATAACTTCAGAAGTAACCTTATTGTATATCATCTTTTGGCCTCTCTTGCCTTATATTCTTTAATTCTTTCAATCAAGAGGGGAACTATCTCGTGTAAATCACCTACAATACTAAGATCTGCAAGTTTAAATATCTGGGCATCAGGGTCTTTATTGATGGCAATAATATTTTCTGATGTCTGTATCCCTGCAATATGTTGAACAGATCCTGATATACCATTAGCAATATATAATAGGGGTGAAACAGTCTTGCCACTTAACCCTATTTGATGAGGGTAGGTTTTCCAGCCTCTATCAACAACATCGCGCGATGCACCGACCGCTCCACCTAAAATCTCAGCTAATTCATCTATTATCTTAAATTTTTCTTTTTTCCCAATACCTCTGCCAGCAGACACAATTATCTTTGCATCCTGCACAGTTACCTGCTGCGATTCATCTTTTATAAACTTTATAAACTTTGTTCTCGATTTAAGAATTTCATCATCATATTCTTTATATATCACTTCTCCTTTTCTATTTCTATCAGGAAGAGCCGGTTTTGTTGAATGAGGCCTTACTGTTGCCATCTGTGGTCTTGTGTTCGACGTTTTTATTGTAGCAAGAATATTCCCACCTATTGCTGGTCTTGTTTGTAAAAGATTATTTGTACCTTCTTCTATGTCAAGAACTGTACAATCCGCTGTAAGCCCAGTTTTTTTCCTAATTGCAACATAAGGCATTAGCGTTCGGCCCAATGTTGTAGCTGCAGCTATAAATATGTGAGGATTATATTCATCTAAAAGTGAAACCAAAATTCTTGCATATGGTTCAATAAGAAAATTCTCTAAATGTTTATCATCAATAACAAATACTTTATCTGCACCTCTTGAGATAAGTTCATCTATATCCCCTTTTCTTATATGGTAGCCCAGTATTACCGAAGTAAGCGGAGAATTGAGCTTTTCTGCAAGTTTTTTCCCTCGGTTTAATAGTTCAAACGAAACCTCACTTAGCATGCCATGTCTTTGCTCTGCAAATGTCCACACTTCAGCCATCTTTATCCTCCTCATACTCATCATATCAATCCTTTTAAAATAAGATAATCCATTATTTTATCTATTGCTTTGTTTAAATCATCTTCGTCTTTGGCTATAAATTTTTCGCCTTCTCTTGATATCTTTTGAGCAAATATTTTAACTACCCTTGTAGGAGATCCTTTAAGGCCCAAACACTCATCTTGCGCATCAATATTTTTAGGCCCCCATATAGGTATTTTTATTTCCTTTGCCTTTAGTTTGCCTTTCAGGGTCGGCAATCTTGGATTATTTATCTCTTTTATAAGCGTCAATACAGCCGGTAATTTCATATCTAAAAGTTCATAGCCCCCCTCTACCAGTCTTTTTACTTGTATTGAGTCTTTTTCTATTCTATCTATTTCGCTTGTAAATGTTGATAATGGCAAATTAAGGAATGATGCTATACCTGGACCCACTTGTGCCGTATCACCATCTGTAGCCCTTTCGCCACACAATATAAGATCAAAATTCCCTATCTTCTTTATACACTGTGATAACACATAAGAAGTAACCCAAGTATCAGATCCAGCGAATTTTTTATCTGATAGAAGTATTCCATTATCACATCCCATTGCAATTGCTTCCTTTATAGCCTCAATAGCTTTACCAGGACCCATAGATATAACAGTAACTTCACCGCAAAATTGCTCTTTTAATCTTATTGCTTCTTCGATAGCATATAAATCAAGGGGATTTATAATACTTTCCACACCTTCTCTAATCATCGTCCCTGTTTCTTCATCCATTTTTACATTACTTGTTTCAGGCACTTGCTTTATCGGTACAATTATTTTCATTTAACATATTTTCCTCTTTCTATCTTTTTAATCCTGTCATTCCAATGCCACTTACGTAATATTTCTGAAATAATATAAATATAAGAGAGGGTGGGAGTATACCAAATGAAAGACCAGCCAGAATCAGTTGTTGATTTCTTGCAGGGTCAAATGCCATTGCGAGCATTTTCATTCCTACGGGAAGAGTAGTCAATTCAGGTGAGGAAATGCTTATTATTAACGGCCAAAATAAATAATTCCATTGAGTAATAAATGTTATTATAGCTATAGTAGCAAGTACGGGTTTTGATAAAGGAGTGATAAGTTTGATAAATATTTTTAATTCTGATGCTCCTTCGATTCTTGCAGCTTCTAATAATTCATCAGGAATACTGATAATATAAAATTGTCTTGCAAGAAAGATGCCCCATGAATTTACCATAAAGGGTAAAATTAATACCAATTTTGAATGTAGAAGTCCATACCCTCCTTGTCCCAATATATTGTTTCCTCCAATAAGTGGTATTCGACTGAACATAAAATATTCAGGAATTACAAATAAGAAAGCAGGAAGCATTATTGTCGATAAAAAGAAATAAAAAAGCAATTGCTTGAATCTAAAATTATACTTTGCGAATGCAAAGCCAGCGAATGCACTTGTAATCGTAACACATATAGTAATTGACAAAGACACTATAAGACTATTATTATAGTATCGGAGAAATGGGACTTCTTCTATTACTTTAGAATAATTATTCCATTGTGGATTCTTAGGCCACAATACAGGGGGTCGTGCTACAAGTTCTGCTCTTGTTTTTAGCGAAGAAGATATCAACCAGAAAAAGGGCAAGAGCATACTAATGCTTATAGTCACCAAAATGACATATATAGTTACATTTGAAATCAAATTTTTTCTTTTTTTATTCAATAAATATCTCCTTTTTTAAGAATACTAATAATTTTCACTCTTACTTTTTCCGAAGCTTTTTAAAAATATTATAGATGTAGTAAATAATAGTAAAAATAAGATAAATGCTGTGGCAGAAGCTTTCCCCATTTTTAAGTATTTAAAAGCTGTATGATACATATATAGTACCAGCACTTGCGTAGAATTTGCCGGGCCACCTGGCTCCGCAAGTTTTTGCCCTGTAAGCCCGACTACAAGATCAAAAATCTGGAAGGAATTTATAAGATTTATTACCATAAGAAATAAAATTATGGGTCTTAGTAATGGCAATGTTATATAAAAAAAATTCTGTATTTCATTACCTCCATCTATTTCTGCTGCTTCATAAAGATTTAATGGGATTTCTTTAACCCCCATATATGAAATAAGGATATTTATGCCTAAGGTTGCCCATATGCCAACAAATGTGACAGAAAGCATCGCGGTTTTTGTGTCCCATAGCCACTGTAACGTAGGAAAGTTAAATACTCTAAGAATTATATTTATCGGTCCCCAAGTAGGATCATAAAGAAATGCCCAAACCATACCAATTGAAATTAGTGGAACTATTGAAGGAACGAAAAACACATATCGCAAAAAAGCATTTCTTTTTAATTTTGAAAGTAGAACAGCAATGATTATTGATAGAGGGATTCCTAATAGAAGTATGAAAGATGTGTATAGTGTTGTATTTTTAAGCGCTCTTAAGAAAATAGGGTCTTTAAAGATATCTACATAATTCTTAAAGCCTACAAATCTTGTTAACAAAACAGGTTCTAGCATATTCCATCTTCTAAGAGAGATGAAAATCGAAAACCCGATAGGAAAAATAATGAATATCAAATAAAAAATTATTGGTACAAGAAGATATAAATATGCTATTTTTTGATATCTAAATTTGAATTTACTTTTCAACAATTGATTTCTTTCTCGATAGAATTTTCAAGGGGTATCTTTGCAAGATACCCCTAATGTCGTTCTATTAATTAATCTTTAGAAAGAATAGCATTAATTGCTTTAACCGCGTCGTCTAAAGCTTGTTTTGAAGTCTTTTCTCCAAGCCATGCATTTGTAATTTCATTCATCAATGTTATTTTAATTTCAGCACCTTGATATATATTGTCTTCTGCTATTGAGTTTTTGAGCTCCTGCACAAAGGTTTTTGTATATTGATCAAATAGTTCATCATAGTGATTGTCTATATCTATTTTTCTACTTGGAATAGCTCCTATTTTTTCAACGAGATAATCACCCATTCGAGTGGTTCTCTTATCTGGTTGTATTTGTCCTGTCAGCCACCTCAAGAAGTCCCATGCTTCTTTTTTATGTTTACTTTTGCTATCAACACATGCAAACCATGTATATAATAAGGTTGCAGGCTTTTTCATTACTGGAATTGGGGCAACACCTACATATTGATAATCATCTCCCATAGTACCTTTAAGGTTACCTTCATCCCAAGGTGCCATAATCATCATCGCAATGTTTCCATTAGGAAAATCCCAAACACTACCGCTGATATCAGTAATACGCTCTTTAAAGAGCTTTACCTCTGCTTCTAATGCTTCTATACCTTCAGGACTATTGATTATACATTTTGTTTTATCTTCATTTAAAAATCTTGCTCCATTAGAATATGCCAAGGAAAGGTAAGGGTGTACAACAGCAGATTCCCAGCCCGCAAGAAATACAAAACCATATTGAATAATATTTCCGGCTTTATCGTATTTTGTACATTTCTTAGCAACATTAATTAGTTCATCCCATGTTTTAGGTGGTTCCAAAAAACCACTGTCTGCAAGTATTTTTTTGTTATAGACGAGACAATAGTTATCGATTTCCGTTGGTATTCCCCAAATTTCGTTATTTATTGTAACTCCGTCTACTGCAACCCTTTCGTAATTTTCATATACATCATTTCTTATATCTTGAGGTGGTAAATCCAAAATATTACTTTTAACTAGATCTACACCCCAGAGTGAATAGACATGATATATATCAGGTGAATCTCCCGATATATGAGATATCGAAACCTTCGTGAGATAATCCTCGAAGGGAACAGCAATTTTTTCGAATTCTATATCAGGATGGAGTTTTGTATATTCTTCTAGATATTCATCAAAGCCTTCCCTATTAAAATCTGTATGAATAGCTATTCTTAAAACAACCTGTGTAAATGCTGAACATGAAAAAACGATTAAAAGCATACCTAAAACAAGAACAAGAATACTAACTTTTTTCATAACTTTTCAACTCCTTTCAATTTTTTAATACAAACGCAACTATTAAAACCCGTACTTCTTAATAATACTTTTTGCATTTATCACCTCCCTTACGAGATTATCCTTTTATTTTATCTTATTTATAGCCTTCTTCTTTTCTGGCATGTTGTGCCAATATGTGCGAATATTTAGCAAATATTTTCCTGTTATGTGGTAATGGAATTCCTGCAACATTTGGTGAAACAAATACATCTAATTTCTCTTCCATTCCCAAGAGTTCACCAGCAACCTGAGCTATAAGTGACTGTAGGATCGTAATTATTGCTACGGTAGTAGAAGGACAAATTTTCTCGGAGAGACCATCTATCTTTACAACTGCATCTTCTGAAGGTGTACAATTATCGATTACTATATCAGCAATATCTGAAAGTTTTTTACCACTCGAATGCGTAGATTTCGAGACCTTTTGATTTTCCATACAAGTAACGGCAACAACTAAAAGTCCATGTTTCTTAGCATATATTGCACTCTCTACTGGCGCAGAATTTAAGCCACCATGCGAAAAAACGAGGAGCACATCTCCAGATTTCATACCTTGCTCATCTAAAAAATTTTCTATGTATCCCTCTACTCGTTCCAACCACAAAAGATCTTTTACTCCCCCTGCCCCTACTACGGTAGACCATAGCAATCTCGGATTTAGTAATGGATGAAATCCGCCTTTAGATGCTACAAAACTTCCATATCTTGGAAAAACTTCCAGAACAGGAATGGCTGAATGTGCACTACCAAAAACATGAACTAAGTTACCATTATGAATGGCAGTTGCCATAAGCTTGGCAGATTTCTCTATATTTTCTGCCTGAGTAGTTTGTATTCTTTCTAGAATATTATTGATTTCTTCAAAATATCTTTCTCCAAATGTTAACATGTTATTCCATCCTTTCAAATACTATTTTTGCAGCGCCTATGATCCCCGCATTATTGCCGAGGGATGATGGCACTATACGTAAATGCTTTATTGCAATTGGGTGCGACCATTTTTTCAATGTTACTTTCACTTGGGTTTCAAGGAATTTCCATAGGTTTGAAAGTCCTCCTCCCACAACAATGATCTCTGGATTCAAGGTACTTACAATATCAGCAATCCCAATACCTATTTCCTCACCAAGCTCTCCAAGGACCTTTAGAGCATCAGAATTGTCCATTTCTGCCTGTGATAATACTAAAAGAGGATCAAGCTTTGTCTTTCGAGTTATAGATGGACCAGCAGCCCTATATTCAAAACATCCTATTTTTTTATATTCAGGTAGATAATATTTATCAGTTACTAACCATCCAACACTACCTGCAATTCCTTCAGAACCACTATAGATTTTTCCATCTACCATTAGGCCAGCACCTATCCCAGTCCCTATTATCAAGAAAACTATGTTTTTATATCCTTTAGCAACTCCTAACCATTTTTCCCCAATTAACATGGTATTTCTATCACTTTCAATAAATATTGAAGTGCTGGGTAAGCGTTGGTGTAAGATTTTAGAGAGAGGAAAATCGTCCCAGTCTGGCAAATTAGGAGCCCAGATGTTACCTGAAGGTCTTATTACTCCAGGTATGGCTATCCCAACGCCAAGAATATTTGTTAAGTCGAATTTTTCAATAAGATTACAAATTTGCTCACTGATTTGACACGATTTATTCCTGTTAATTCTTACTTCATAGCGGTCAAGGATCTTCCCGTTGTTATTCACAATTCCGGCACGTATATTCGTACCACCAAGATCGACACCTATAGAAAAATTTATCATCTATTCACCTCAAATTCCTATTTATTTCGATACCCCTTTTGACCAAATTAATCGATATACTATATCTATCTCCACGCATTATCGATTCTACAAATTCTACCGGTTTACCATTCGCTAAAAATGCAGTACGCTCTACTATAAAACCAACTGCGGGATAATTCAAATGCAATAATTTAGATATATGCTTTTCCAAAAGAACCGCAGAATATTTTTCAATTGCATTAGCTATTTTGAGTTGGTATTTATTTTCTAATAATTCGTAAAGAGATCCGGAAACATCCGATTCTGTTAAGTTAGGAACAAAATCCTTTGGGATATAACAATTTTGTATACCCATCGGTTCATCATCTGCAAATCTTAATCGTTGAATGAAGGTCACATTGCTTCCAGGTAGTATTTTTAAAATCCTTGCTATCCGCTTATCTGCTCTAGAATTACCAATGTGTAGAACTTTCGAACTTGCCTTCATTCCTCTTTTTGCCATTTCCTCTGTGAACGATGTAAGTATAATTGGCCCTTTCTCTATCTTTGGGTTTGCAATAAAAGTTCCTTTACCCTGTTGACGTACTAGTACTCCTTCAATAGTAAGAGCATTTAAAGCCTGTCTGACAGTAGTTATCGAAATATAGTAAAGATCGGCAAATTCTTTTTCGGTTGGGATTTTTTCATCAATCTTCCATTTCCCATTCTCTATCTCTTCCCGTAAAATTACTTTAAATTGATAATATAGTGGAATAGGACTATTTTTATCAAGATATTTGTTGATTATATTATCCATTCTTTACCTCTTAAATGTAAATTAATTGTAATTTTACATTATCATATCATTGTAATAATGTCAAGTATTCAATAAAGAA
>Ga0209979_1002444_pt1 | contig 17764 bp, 17 predicted proteins | sample AnhtaG_FD_183114 | JGI IMG/M metagenome (GOLD analysis project Ga0209979, IMG submission 183114) | Deep subsurface microbial communities from Anholt, Denmark to uncover new lineages of life (NeLLi) - Anholt_01485 metaG (SPAdes) (version 2) | ecosystem: Environmental > Aquatic > Marine > Oceanic...
TCGGCTACTTCCTGTGCTTCTGCACGGCCAATCTCTTTCTCCCCTTAAGTCTACGGGACTTGATGACCCTGCGTCCGCCCTTGGTGCTCATCCGAGTCCGAAAACCGTGAACTCGCTGACGTCGTCTTTTCTTGGGTTGATAGGTACGCTTGGGCATTAACTTCTCTCCTAAGATGCAAATCTTGATTCCATCGCCTATTATACTCTTTTGACGCTCTATGTCAAACTTCCAACTTCGATAGCTCCACCTTCTTCAGCCGGGGGTTATGGGTGATGCCTGGGATGCGGCCCCGCTTGAGCAGGGGCTTTCCAGCTACCACCTTTAAGTCGCCGGTGAAATCAATTGGCCTGGCGCTGCTGATGTGGCTTCCAACCCCGTAGCCATCTACGGGGGCTCCCTCGGCGATGAACTGCCGAATTCGCTCCGGCGTGATGCCTCCGCTGACGAAGATCTTGACATTTGGAAAGCCGGCTTGGTCAAGGCGAGCTCGCACCTCCTTGACCAGATCGGGGGTGACACGACCCCGCTCAGGTGGGGTGTCCAGGCGCACTCCCCAGAGCCGATCACCCATTGCCTCAGCTACCCGCAGGCTCTCCTCTGCCTCGTCCTTGAAAGTGTCCACCAGGGCGATGCGGGGGAACTCCGGCGGCATATGCTTATCGAAGGCCTCAGTGGCCTTCACCGTATCGCCGAAGATGAGGATCATGGCGTGGGGGATGGTCCCTGATGGAGCTTTGCCCGCCAGCTTGGCTCCGGCGGTGGTGGCGCCAGTTACGCAACCTCCCACAATGGCCGCGTATTCCATCCTGGCCGAAACATCGGGGTGGACATGGCGAGCTCCGAAACTGATAATAGGGATGCCTTCGGCTGCCTCGACACATTCTCGTGCCGCTGTGGCCCAGCCGCTTTCGTGAGCCAAAATGCCCAAAATGGTTGTCTCGTAGAGGCCGAAGGAGCTGTAGGGGGCAGTGATGCGCAGGACGATCTCACCCCCGCTCATGGGCTTGCCCTCGTCAAGGGTACAGACCTCGGCGTCCTCAGGCAGGACGGCGGCCAGGAGCCCCAGAACCTCTTTGATGCCGCAGAAAATACCATCCCTGCTGGGGAAGATCTCCATGGTCACCACCCGGTCCAGCCCCTCCTTTTGCAGAATGGTCTGGGTGCGGGCGAAATAGACGTCGGCGGTTTCGCCGGACAAGGTTGGGTGAGTCAGTTTGAATTTCGGCATTGCCACGATGTGCCTCCTTAAGTGGAAAGGGGACCGAGGAATCCGAAGGAACTGAGGGACTCCTTCTCCTCAGACCCTTCAGGCTCCCCAGTTCTCTAGATCATGCTTGCTCCGAGGATTTGGTCCATGTGCTTCAGTGCGAACTCATGGGCCTCTGGATCGAAGCTGGCCACGCAATCAGCGGGGACCTCCACCGGGTAGTCGCGGTTGCGGGCGTCGGCCACGGTGTGCATGACGCAGATGTCGGTGCAGACGCCGCAGACGATGAGTTTCTCGGGCGCTAGCTCCTTCAGCCACTTTTCCAGAGCCGTCTCAAAGAAAGCGCTATGGCGCCGCTTGCGGATGACCGTGCCCTTCTTTACGAATTCTGCTAACTCGGGGATGATCTCCACCTCTTCAGTGCCCCGCACGCAGTGGGTGGGAAACATCTGGAACTCTTTGTCGTCGGGGTCGTGGGTGTCGGCGGTGAAGAATAGCGCCGCCCCCTTGGCCAACCCCTCTTTGAGCAATTCCTGCACCTTGGGGATGACTTTGCGGGCCTCCTCCCCGCACTGGAGGGGGTATCCTTCTTGCAGGACACCCCGCTGCATGTCAACGACGATTACCGCGTTTGCCATTCAAACCACCTCCTTTGGGTCTTGCGATTTCCAGACAGCCAAACCTGTGGTTCCCCCTCCTTCGCTTCCCCTCTTTTTCCCTTCTTTCGCTTGCTTCCTTACTCGTCACTCCACCTTTCGATGTGCGCCCCTAACTTGCGCAACTTCTCGTCTATCCTCTCGTAACCCCGGTCTATCTGGCCGATGTTGCGAATTACGCTTCGCCCCTCGGCGCAGAGGGTGGCGATGAGCAGGGCCATGCCGGCCCGGATGTCCGGGCTCTCTAACTGCTCGCCATGCAGCTTAGACGGACCCACCACCACTGCCCGGTAGGGATCGCAGAGGATGATGCGCGCGCCCATGGAGATCAGCTTGTCCACGAAGTACAGCCGGCCCTCGTACATCTTCTCGTGGATGAGGATGGTGCCTTCGGCCTGAGTGGCTGCCACCACAGCAATGCTCATCATGTCCGTGGGGAAAGCGGGCCAGATGCCGTCGTCTATCTTGGGAACAGCCCCGTGAGCATCAGGGACGACCTTTAATTCTTGCTCGGCGGGCACGAAGACATCCTCCTCTCGGATCTCTACTCTAACCCCCAAACGTTCCAACATAAGCCTAATCATGCGCAGGTGCTCGGGCACGGCTTTCTTGATAAGCAGTTCACCGTGCGTTACCGCCGCCAGTCCGATGAAGCTGCCCACCTCTAGATAGTCAGAGGCAATCCGGCAAGTGCCGCCCCCAAGCTTTTTTGCGCCCTGGATGGTCAAAGTGTTGGTACCGATGCCGGAGATTTGTGCGCCGACGCTGTTCAGAAAGCGGGCCAACTCCTGGACGTGAGGCTCACAGGCTGCGTTGCGGACGATAGTGGTGCCCTCGGCGAGGCAGGCAGCCATGACGGTGTTCTCCGTGCCGGTCACGCTGGCTTCATCGAGAAGTATGTCCTGGCCACGCAGTTTGTCAACCTTCATCTTGTATCCAGCGTCCACCTCGATCTCAGCCCCTAACGCTCGCAAGGCGGCCAGGTGAGTGTCCACCCCGCGGCGGCCAATGACATCCCCACCAGGCATGGGAAGGTAAATGTTGCCGCAGCGGGCTAACAAGGGCCCCGCAAAAAGGATGGAGGCTCTGATCTCCCGACAGAGGTTGGAATCCAAGCGCGTGGTGGCCAAATCCTTGGCTTGAACTGTCACTTCGTGATCCCCGCTCCATTTGATGTCCACACCGATATCAGCCATGATGGCTAACATGGTCTCCACATCTTTGATCCGGGGCACGTTCTTTAGCACAACCTTTTGATCGGTCAAGAGCGTGGCCGCCAGGAGGGCCAGGGCCCCATTCTTGTTGCCGCTCGGAACCACCACGCCTTTGAGCGGGTGCCGACCTTCGATCACAAATTTCTCCATCAGGTTGGGAGTCCTTTCTTCAGAGTTTTTAACCAGTGGGCTATCTCCGGCTGCAGGTCTGCTTCCCGCTGGGCCAGGAAAACGCCAATGGCCGCCCAATCGGGCTCGAGTTTGTAGATGTAGCGGTTTTTATCAACCTCTTGCATCTCGATGGCCGCCAGCCGGGGCTTGACCAGATGGTCAATCAAGAGGTCGAGGCCCTTGTCTTCCTGAGAGTTTGCCGGATCGAAGTACAGCCAGCGATGGGGTGACAAGAGATTACGCTGCCGCAGATATAACAGGCAGAGTTGTAAGTTAGCAGCCTCCAACAGCCCCTCGAGCTTGACGAGCTGCTCACTAATTTCGGCCAGACGCGCCTCAGAACGGGCAACCTTGGCCTTGCGTCGGGCTACTTCTCTTTCCACGAAGTTCGTAGCAAACAGGTGGTCAATGATGACCAAGCCCGCTAATAGTATCTTATCGCTTACCCTCATGGCCTTTGGCTTTCAGCAAAACCTCGTCTCCTACCTTCGCTTCCAGGGTTTGGGACGCGCTACCGCCGGACACGGCAATCTCCAAGTGATCCGAACTGCCGATGAGAGCCAGGAGCTTCCCCGGCGCCACCTCGGCGTAGTTATTCGCTATTCCCCGGATGCTCTGTCCTTTGATCTTGACGATGCCCTCTCTTAGCAAAGGGTGACCACGTAAATCCGTTGACATAATGCTTGTGATTAAACTGCCAAAGCGGTCAATATGGATGACCTGGCCGACGATGGTTCCGTCGGGGCGGACCTGAGGCCGGGGTAGGGGGAAGGCGACGATATCCGTCAGGGGCTGGCCCAGCTCGGCTAGCGGGATACCTCGCGCCAGGTGGGCGGCGGCGGGGGCGAAGATATCACGGCCGTGGAAGGTGCGGCTGACCGGGGAGAGGTGATAGCGGGGGTTGGTGAGGTCCACTATCTCTTCCACCCTCTCGCGAGCGACCACATAGCTCAGGACACCATTGTCGGGGGCCACGAAAGTGGCCCGGGGCGTCCGCAAGGCGATGGCCCGCCGTTCGCTGCCCACTCCCGGATCAACGACCACCACATGGATGGTGCCCTGGGGGAAGTAAGGGTAAGCAGCGTAGAGGATAAAAGCGGCTTCCCGCACATCTTGGGGCGGGATGTCGTGGGAGACATCCACTATGGTGGCTGTGGGGTCAATGCCCAGGATGACCCCCTTCATCGTCCCCACATAGCCGTCCGCCAGCCCGAAATCAGTGGTCAAGCTGATAATGCTCACAGTTTCTTTTCCCTTGCTTAATTGTACTCCAGAGGGTGATTCTCGTCAAGGCCGTTTGACAAGCGAACCAATGTTCTATATAATACAATAGGTTTCGGGAGGATTCCTCTTTTTCAGATGGGCTGAGCGACAACTTCGTTGGAGGTGATGAGCGGTGGAGGAGAGACGGGAGGACATACAGAGCTACGAGGCCAGGGACATCCAGGTCCTGGAGGGCTTGGAGGCGGTACGCCGGCGCCCCGGCATGTACATCGGCAGCACCGATATGCGTGGTCTGCATCATCTGGTCTACGAGGTGGTGGACAATTCTATAGACGAAGCGCTGGCCGGGGCCTGCGACCGGATCGAAATCAGCATACGTCCGAACGGCAGCGTAACCGTGGTGGACAACGGCCGGGGCATCCCTGTGGAGACCCACGAGCCGACGGGGAAGTCAGCCCTGGAAGTGGTGCACACCCTCCTGCACTCCGGGGCCAAGTTCGGTGGCGGGGGTTATAAAGTAGCCTCGGGACTGCACGGGGTTGGCGTCTCGGCGGTCAACGCCCTCTCGGAGTGGCTAGAGGTAGAGGTCAAGCGAGATGGCAAGCTCTATGGCCAGCGCTATGAGCGGGGCATACCTGTTAACCCCGTGAAGGCGATTGGGAGGGCCAAGGGGACGGGAACCAAAACCACATTCATGCCGGATACCGAGATATTGCAGACCTTGGATTACAAGTTCGACCCCCTGACCCAGCGCTTTCGGGAGATGGCCTTTCTCACCCATGGACTGACTATCCATTTCCGCGACGAACGCGATGAGCGGGAGATGACTTTCTACTTTGAGGGGGGCATCACCTCCTTCGTCCGTTACATCAACAAGAACCGCACTGTCCTGCACGCCCCGATCCATGTGGAGAAGCAAGTGGACAGCGCTATGGTCGAGGCGGCCATCCAGTACACCGATGGCTACGCCGAATCGGTTTATGCCTTCGCGAATAACATCAACACCGTTGACGGGGGTACTCATCTCACGGGCTTCCGCTCGGCCCTGACTCGCACCCTCAACGATTACGCCCGCAGGAACAGCTTGCTCAAGGACAACGAGCCCAACTTCGCTGGCGAGGACACCCGGGAGGGCCTGACGGCTATCCTCAGCGTCAAGCTGACCGACCCCCAGTTCGAGAGCCAGACCAAAGCCAAGCTGGGCAACGCCGAGATCAAGGGGCAGGTGGAGTCTGTGCTCTCTGAGGCTCTTTCCAGATTCTTGGAGGAGAACCCACGCCAGGCCAAGGCTATCGTCGAAAAGTGCTTAACTGCCTCTCGCGCCCGCATAGCGGCTCGTCACGCTCGGGACCTGGTCATCCGCCGCAGTGCTTTGGAGAGCAGCACCTTGCCGGGCAAGTTAGCTGATTGCTCCGAGCGCGACCCGGCCAAGTGCGAGATTTACATCGTGGAGGGGCCCTCGGCCGGTGGAAGCGCCAAGCAGGGACGGGACCGCCATTTCCAGGCTATTCTCCCCTTGAGGGGCAAGCTCCTCAACACCGAGCGGGCTCGCCTGGACAGGATCCTCAAGAACAAGGAGATCCAGGCCCTTATATCGGCCCTGGGCACGGGAATAGGTGACCAATTCGATTTGAGCGGGCTGCGCTATCATCGGATCATTCTCATGTGTGACGCTGATGTTGACGGAGCCCACATCAGAACCTTGCTCCTCACCTTCCTGTTCCGCTACATGGAACCCCTTATCGAGAACGGCCATCTATTCATCGCCCAACCTCCCCTCTATCGAATCGAGAGAAAGCGGCAGGTTTACTATGCCTATACCGAGGCGGAGAAGGAGCGCCTGCTGAAGAAACTCGACGGCTCGAAGGTGAACCTCCAGCGATACAAGGGCCTGGGGGAAATGAACCCGGATCAGCTCTGGGAAACGACCATGGACCCGCAGAAGAGGATGCTTTTGCAGGTGACCATCGAGGATGTCGCCGCCGCCGACCGCACCTTTGACATGCTCATGGGTTCCAGCGTCCCTCCGCGTAAGCGCTTCATCCAGACCCACGCCAAGGAAGTGAGGAATCTGGACGTGTAGCCTTCTGCTACGATGGTCAGGAGGGTTGGCAACTTGACGAAGGCAGGCCAAAAGGATGCGCACCCCAGCAGGGACTGAGTGTCGCTTCTATTACGAGGACTATCACCGGGGGCGGGAACAGCAGGAGTGTCGCCTCATCGCCCGCAACCGGGCTTCGGAGCGCTGGACTCCGAAGCTATGCCAGACCTGCCCGGTGCCCCGTATCCTGCAGGCCAACGCCTGCCCCAACATGATCCTGGAGGCCCGAGTGGGACGGCGCTTTGGCCTGCTGCGCCGCGTGCAGGTCGAAGCCTTCTGCACACTGCAAATGAGCGAGGTGGCCGATCCCATGGTGGGGTGTGGTGAGTGTCATCGGCACCGACCGGGTGTTGCCATCCTGGGCCTGGATGAAAGCTAGGGGCGTCCAGACGCTGTCGGATCAATAAAGCCGCTCCGAAGATCGGGGCAGCTTTCTACGTAAATTGGGTATTTGTCAAGTATGTACGAAGCCCAATCCTTAGCCTTACAGTACTTTGACAGCCTATCACAAATCGGTTTCGATGCATTCGCACGTACGAAAGTCCACCAAAGCGGCCTCTTGTGGATGATTTCACGCCTTCTGGAAGAGGGTTCTTGGAACTGGTTTCGAGCTTGGATCGCGCTGCGAGATTCAATTATTGCTTTCAGGAAGCTGTGAATTTCGTCTGAAATGCCCTCTGAAGGAAAAAAATGCGCGATTCAAAGCGCTGAAACGCATCGCCAGGACGTCAATGATTCCTGGTAGAGCTGTCGAGGGAATTATGAAAGGCTCTCTACCTTTGCAGAACTCACGGAAATCTCACTGCCTCTGAGTGCCAAAAGTGTTGGCAGAGAAGGGGAAGGGTCGCAGACAGAGTGGCCTTCCTTTTTTGTTTGTAAGGTGATATAATGGCACGTAAGCAGGCAGGGAGAAGCAAATAACTTGAGTACAGCTTACGTGTATGATCCCATCTGTTTGGAGCACAACCTCATGGGCCATCCGGAGAGCAAGGAGCGGCTCGTGCGGATCATGGGACGCCTGGAGAAACAGGGGGTGCTGGAGAGGTTGGTCGCTGTGGAGGCCACACCTGTTTCGCTGGAACGCTTGGCCGGGAACCACAGCCAGAGCTATATTGACACCGTGCGGCAGATGTCCGAGAGGGGCGGGGGCCATCTAGACCTGGACACCTACATGGGCCCACGTTCCTACGAGGCAGCGCTGATGGCCGCCGGGGGGCTGGTCAACGCTGTTAAAGCAATGCTAGAAGGGGAGGTGGACAACGCCTTCGCCCTGGTGAGACCGCCGGGCCACCATGCCGTGAAGGCACGAGGCATGGGCTTCTGCATCTTCAACAACGTGGCCGTAGCCGCCCGCTACGCTCTACAGGAAAAAGGGTTGGAACGGGTGCTTATCGTTGATTTCGATGTCCACCACGGCAACGGCAGCCAGGAGGCTTTCTACGACGAATCCTGCGTCCTCTACTTCTCCACCCATCAGTACCCCTACTATCCCGGCACGGGTCACTGGCGGGAGATTGGAAGGGGGGAGGGAGAGGGCTACACAGCCAATGTCCCCCTGCCGGGAGGCGTCGGCGATGATGGCTACGAGCGCATCTTCGACGAGTTCCTCTATCCTTTGGCTGAGCGTTACCGTCCTCAGCTCATTCTGGTCTCGGCTGGCTACGACGCCCATTGGGCCGACCCCTTGGCTGCTATGCAGCTTTCGATAACGGGTTACGCCAATCTGACGCGAACACTGAAAACGATGGCCGACGAGCTCTGCAAGGGCAGGCTTATCTTCACCCTGGAGGGAGGTTACCAACTCGAAGTGCTGGCCTACGCTGTGCTGAACACCTTCCACGTGTTGCTGGGTGATGAGGAGATCGAGGACCCTCTTGGGCCAGCTCCCCGCTCGGAGCGGGATGTTAGCGACCTGGTTGATCAACTCAAGGGACTGCATAGGCTAGTCTGAAGGCAACTGATTGACATTCTCTGGATCGAAAAGCTGCACAAAATGCCAAGTCGTAGATAATATTTCACTGGTAAGGAGGAGCTTGTGGAGCGAACTCTGGTCATAGTCAAGCCCGATGGGGTACAGCGGGGGCTGGCCGGGGAGATCATTGGCCGCTTTGAGCGCCGGGGATTGCGCATGGCGGCCATGAAACTGATGCAAATCCCGCTGGAACTGGCCCAACAGCTCTACGCCGTCCATAAAGGCAAGCACTTCTACGAAGGGCTCATTCAGTACATAACCTCCAGCCCCGTGGTAGTGATGGTGCTAGAGGGGAAGGATGCCATCGAGATCGTCCGGAGGACCATGGGGGCAACCAACCCCGCCCAGGCTGCGCCGGGCACCATTCGCGCCGACTTAGCTCTGGAGACCGGACGCAATCTGGTGCACGGCTCCGACTCGCTGGAGACCGCCAAATATGAGGTGCCCCTTTTTTTCAACGATGATGAGATCCTTTCCTACCCCCGCGACACCGATCGCTGGATTTTCGAGTAGAGTTTGGGGATGTGATTTACCGGAGGTGCCTGGATGTGAGTACAAGCCGACTGAAACCCAGTGGAAGCTGGCAAAGGTCGGCTTCTCTGTAAAGAGGCGAGCCATGAGGGAGATAACCCGTCGTCAGTTTGTCAAATGTTTAACGGGGCTGGGCCTTGGCACCCTGGGCGGGGGAGCGCTGCTCTCTCAACTCTCCTGTGCGAACAGCGAAGAGCCCTCCATGACCCCTACCTCGACGCCGATCCCACCGAGCCCATCTCCATACGCACATGAGGCGATGTATTACAGGCAAATCGGGGAAGGGCTGGTTCAATGCCAGCTATGCCCTAACCGTTGCACCCTCTCCGAGGGGAGCCGCAGCCCTTGCCGGGTGAGGGAGAACCGAGGGGGCAAGCTCTACACCATGGCCTACGGCAACCCCTGCGCCGTCCACAACGACCCCATCGAGAAGAAACCCTTCAGTCACTTCCTGCCTGGGAGCCTGAGCTTCTCCATCGCCACCCCCGGCTGCAACCTGCACTGCCTGTATTGCCAAAACTGGACCATCTCCCAGAAGAGGCCCGAGGAGACGGATAACCTCGACCTGCCGCCGGAAGACGTAGTCAAATATGCGCTGAAAGGGGAGAGTCAATCCATCGCCTACACCTACTCCGAGCCGAACATCTTCTACGAATACATGCTGGACACGGCTAAGGCGGCCAGGCCAAAGGGCTTGAGAAATGTGGTCATATCCAATGGCTACATCAACCCCGATCCTCTGCGGGAGCTCTGCGATGCCGTGGATGCCATTAGGGTTGACCTCAAGGGCTTCACCGAGGAGTTCTACCAGAAGGTTTGCTTCGGCTCTCTCAGGCCGGTACTGGAGAGCATAAAGATCATCCAGGAGGAGGGCATCCATCTGGAGATCGTCAACCTGGTGGTGCCCACCCTAAACGACGATAAAGGAATACTGAGGGAGATGGCCCGCTGGATCGTGGGCAACGTGGGCCCCGACGTGCCCACCCACTTCAGCCGCTTCGGTCCCATGTACAAGCTCACCAATCTGCCTCCTACCCCGGTGGAGACGCTGGAGAGGGCCCGGGCTATCGCCATGGAGGAAGGCATAAGTTACGTCTACATCGGCAACGTGCCTGGCCACCCTGCCAACAACACCTATTGTGCTCATTGCGGCAAGCTGATCATAGGCCGGATGGGCTTCTATGTGACGGAATATCACCTCGTCGAGGGGAAGTGCGAGTATTGCGGGAATCGCATTCCAGGCGTATGGGAGTAGGAAAGGCATGGGCGCTACTGAAGCCACGATCAGCGTGGGAGTCGGCGCAGTAATCTTGAACGACGATGGTCGGATCCTGTTGGTGAAGCACGTCCCCAGGAGAGGGGATTTCTGGGGCGGCCAATGGATGGTTCCTGGCGGCAACCTGGAGCCAGGGGAGACTCTGGAAGAAGGAGTAATCAGAGAAGTAGAGGAGGAGACCAACCTTAAGGTAGAGGTGCTGAGGCATGTATCTACCCTGGATAGGATCGTGAGGGAGGGCGATGAGGTGAAGATTCACGTGGTGTACGTGGATTTCCTGGCTCGTCTTGTAGGTGGGGAACTGCGCCCCGGTTCGGACGTTGGAGCAGCCCGCTGGTTTTCCAGAGGTGAAATAAAGGCCCACTGGGATGAGATCCACGTTGACACCAGGCGTCTGTTGGAAAAGATTGGTTCTTGGGAAAGAATGATGAGTCAAGGGACTGTTCTTGCCTCGGGGCAGTAGACGGCTCGTCGAGCTCAAGACTAGCATCCTGAGTAGGCCGGAACAAAGTGGAGGCCGTATCGAAGGGTGCGCCCTGGATGTCTCGGGACATGGGCTGTGAAAATGGCAAAGGTTTGGGTCTATATCCTCCGTTGTGCCGATGGTTTGTATTATACCGGACGCACCACGAACTTAGAAAAACGTCTGGCAGAACATCAGTCAGGAGAGGGGAGCGGTTGGACTAGACATCGTTTGCCCGTTGAACTCGTGTTTCAACAAGAGATGCCAGATGAGAATGACGCCTTTTTGGCTGAGCAGCAGATCAAGAAGTGGTCGCGGGCTAAGAAAGAGGCGCTGATCGCTGGAGATTGCGATATGTTGCGTTGGTTGGCCAAGAAACCCAAGTTTCGCAAATAAGCCGCACCCTTCGATACGCTGCTTCACTACGCCCTTCGCCAAGTGCATCCTGAGCAAAGTCGAAGGGCTCAGGGCGTAGTTCTGCAGCTACTCAGGATGCTCAGATGGCTCTGCCAACAGTGGAAAGGTATTCTTTCGCAGGCCCTGAGGTGAGTCTATCATTACGACTTGGTTCATGAAAAGGATCGTTGTCGTAGCAATGGTGGTGCTGGTTGTTGCCTGCGCTGGCCCAACTACTACGCCAGCTCCGACGGAGACCCCGGAGCCCGCTGGGGCTCTCACCCTAACGACGATGCCCACCCCCAGCGAGGTGCGCAAACCTGCGGTGGCTGGCCAGTTCTATCCCGACGATGCTGAGCAGCTCTCAACGATGGTGGACACTTTCCTCGCCCAGGCTGAGGAGGTGGGGGGAGAGGGCCATGCCTGGTTGGAACCCATCGCCATCATCGTCCCCCATGCCGGATACATCTTCTCGGGCCAGGTGGCGGCTTATGCCTTCAAGCAGATCGAGGGAGTGAACTACCAGGCCATCGTAGTTGTGGGCACAAACCACTCCGCTCCCGGGTTCCGTCGGGTATCTATCTACGCTGAGGGCGCTTTCGAGACGCGTCTAGGACTGGTGCCTGTAGACACGGAGTTAGCCAAAGCCCTCATCGCCGCCGACGAGCGCATCGTCTTCGACCGGGGTGTGCATCGGCACGAGCATTCCATCGAGGTGGAGTTGCCGTTTCTGCAAAAGGTGTGCCCTGACCACGCTATCGTGCCTGTCATCGTCGGCGAGCCTTCTCCCGAAAACTGTGAGGCTCTCAGCGAGGCCTTGGCTCAGGTCTTGTCCGGCAAGAAGGCTCTTATCGTCGCCAGCTCCGATCTCTCCCACTACCCAAGCTACGACGACGCCCGCCGCGTGGACATGGCGACTTTGGCGGCCATCGAGGCGATGGATCCCCAGCGGCTGACCGAGACCATCAGCGAGTATATGAGCGAGGGCATCCCCAACCTTCACACCCTGTGCTGCGGCGAGGGGCCCATACGGGTGGCCATGATGGCGGCGAAGAAGCTAGGTGCAAATCAAGCTACAGTGCTCAGGTACGCCAACTCAGGAGATACGCCTTTTGGTGATTGGGATCAAGTCGTGGGCTACGGAGCGGTGATGTTCTGGAGAGGAAAAGAAAATCTGGCCGACTTTGTCATATCCGCTCCGCCCAGCCCTCTGAAGGAACTGAGCACCCTAAACTCCAATGAGAGGGATGAGCTGCTAGCCATAGCCCGTCAGACCATTGCCCAGTTTGTCGAGACGGGCACGGTACCTCGCTTTGAGGTGAGCGAGCCCAACCTTTTTCAAGAGAGGGGGTGCTTCGTAACGCTCAAGAAGCACGGCGAGCTGCGCGGCTGCTTCGGTCGCCTGGTCCCTCGGAGGCCCCTCTACCTCACCATTCAAAATGTAGCCATCTCAGCGGCTATCAACGACCGCCGCTTCCTGCCGGTGACAAGGGAGGAGTTGAAGGACATCAACATCGAGATATCCGTCCTCTGGCCCCTCGAACCCATTGAAGACGTCAGCGAGATTGAGGTGGGTCGTCATGGCTTGGTGATAGTCAAAGGGCAGAATCATGGCGTGTTGTTGCCTCAGGTGGCTACAGAGGAAAACTGGGACCGGAACGAATTCCTGCGTCAAATCTGTCTTAAGGCGGGCTTGCCAGAGGATGCTTGGCAAGAGGGGGCACAGCTCTATGTGTTTACAGCGGAGGTATTTGGAACAAGCGCTAAACAGCCGTGGGGCATTTGGAAATAGGCTGTAATATTAGGTGCGCCCTCGCTATGGCAAGAGCGCACCTAATATCACCTAATCATTTTGTCAGGTTAGCCGGGCATCCTGTGGTACTTGGCCTCAAGCTCTTCGCGGGTTTCCTCGTGATCCGGGTCTGGCACACAGCAATCCACAGGGCAAACCAGGGCGCACTGGGATTCATCGTAATGGCCCACGCATTCCGTGCACTTCTCGGGATCAATCACGTAGATTTCCTCCCCTTCGCTGATGGCCTCATTAGGACACTCCGGCTCACAGGCCCCACATAGGATGCATTCTTCGGTGATCATGTAGGCCACGGTGTTCACCTCCTTCCTTTACTCAATTGAAAACCAGCCCTCGCGTACAGACGCTCGCTATAAGGGCAGCGGCCAAATTATACAAGGCCTGCCCAAATTAGGCAAGCAACAACTACTCTACAACGGCATGGCGTTTTTGTCAAAACCCGCCTTCCCAAGAAGAGGCCGCCGAGGTTGTGAGCTCGGCGCTCCGCACAAGCGTACTATTGCCAGACCTCTTCTTTTGTGGTATAATCAGCCGCAAAGGGCAAGTTGGGTTCAGGAAAGTCAATTGGATGTTGCCGCAACCATGAGGACAATCACGGAATTGAGCGCCGAGCGGCGAGAACAACTGATCGGGGAATTGGCTGCGAAAATGGGCAACTGGGGTCTGATCACACCCGCTATTTTATGGCCTTCATCTCGTTGCTCATCTGCCGGGCACGGTTCTTGATGGAGGTGGTTAAGTCGTGGGGTGGCTAGGTTTGCTGACCGGACATTGGGATCCACCATGGGAGGGGGACTGGTGATCAGAAAATGCGGACCAGAAGATATCGAGGAGATGTATGTTATCATTAACGAGGCCGCGAAGGCCTATAAGGGCGTTATTCCTCCCGATCGCTATCACGAACCCTACATGCCCATGGATGAACTGCGAGAGGAGATGCAACGCACGACCTTTTTCGGCTGGGAAGAGAATCAGAGGCTGGTTGGGGGGATGGGTTTCCAAGCCCTTGAGGATGTCACCCTCATTCGCCATGCGTATGTGCTGCCTGATTATCAGAGACAGGGTCTCGGAAGCAAGCTCCTAGAGCGCCTGAAGACATTAACCACCACTCCTCGTCTATTGGTGGGGACATGGTCTGATGCTAGTTGGGCTATCGAGTTCTATGAGAAGCACGGATTCCGTCTCCTAGCGAACAAGGACGAGCTTCTCAGAGCCTACTGGGACATCCCTGAGCGCCAGATAGAAACCTCCCTCGTTTTGGGCATAACCTTGAGAGGAGGTTCCGAGCCAACTGGTTGAGAGGTACCTAGACGAGCGTCAGGCCAAGATCCAGCAATGGCGTCGAGGCATGGGAGTTTAGTCTCTCTACTTCCCGCGTGGCCTTGTCTTTTTCGGCAAGCCATGTTAAAATAACCTGTGAGGATCACAAGTAGGTCTAGCAACAAGTCCAGGGCGATAGATGGTATCCCGTGCTCAATTAGACTTGCTCATTGTCATTGTCAACTACAATACTCGCGACCTTCTGAGAGATTGTCTGGCTTCTATCTACGAGAGCCGGGGCGATTTCAGCTATAGAGTCTGCGTGGTGGATAACTGTTCCCATGACAGCAGCGCCACAATGGTGCGCCAGGAGTTCCCCCAAGCTCAGCTCATCGAAAGCCCCATCAACGGCGGGTATGCCTACGCCAATAACCTTGGGCTCATGGCCTTCGGCTTCCAGGATGGTCCTCTAGTCCGGCGCCCCTCGGCACTTGTTCCTAAGTATGCTTTGTTGCTCAACCCTGATACCCTACTTCCTCCCTCGGCACTCTGGGAGATGCTGGACTTCATGGGGGCTCACCCCGAGGCCGGGGCGGCGGGGCCCAGACTGATCCGCGAGGACGGCAGCCTTGACCTGGCCTGCCGCCGCAGCTTCCCTACGCCGAGGGCGTTTTTCTATCGCACGGTGGGCCTAAGCAAACTCTTCCCCCAAAGCCGCCGCTTCGGGCGCTACAACCTCACCTACCTCGATCCCGATGATCTGACCGAGGTGGACTCGGTGGTGGGGGCCTTCATGCTGGTGCGGGCCGAGGCCATCTGCCAGGTGGGGCTATTGGACGAGAGTTTCTTCATGTACGGCGAGGACCTCGATTGGGCCTATCGGATCAGGAGAGCTGGGTGGAAGATTTACTACAACCCTCACGTAACTGTGCTTCACATTAAGGAGGCGGCCAGCAGACATAGCCGCAGGGCCCGCTACGAGTTCTATCGCGCCATGGACATTTTCTATCGCAAGCATTACGCTGCCACGACCCCGTTGTTGCTTCATTGGCTGATTATTGGAGGTATCGCCTTGCGGGGAAGCCTAGCCATGTTAGGTGAGATCGCGAGGGGTTCACCTCGGGTCGAGATCTCCACCCTTCGACAGGCTCAGGACACGGCGGAGGCGACGAGATGAAGGGTAAGGCTAGATTGCTTTTCACCATCTCCTTGGTCGTACTTGACGTTTCGGCCATCGCTTTGGCCTTTTATCTGGCTTACAGGTTGCGCCGGTGGATCAAGTGGCCGACTCCCCCCCTTGATATTGGCCCTTTTCATAGCTATATGGGGATGATGGTTGTCCAGATCCTGGCCATGGTAACGGTCTTCTTCTTTTACCAGTTGTATCATCGCCCCCGAGCCCTCTCCTCCATTGACGAGTTTTATTCCCTCTTCGGCGCTGTTTCAGTAGGTATCATCGTGGCCATTGCCCTGAGCTCATTGACGTTCAAGAATAGCGTTCTGGAGCTGGATTACTCGCGGGGCATGATTCTCTACGCCTGGCTATTGACCATCGTCCTGGCTGGCACAGGACGCTTTGCTCACGGCCGGGTACAGCGGGCTCTGCAAGCCCGAGGCCTGGGCGGGGCTCGGGTGCTCATCGTGGGCACAGGCGAGGTGGGACAGATGATCTTGCAGAAGATCCGCCACCTACCGGGCCTGGGCTACGAGGTGATGGGGTTCGTAGACGACGGCGGCGACCTAGAGACCATCAGGGGGGTCCCTTTTGTGGGCCCGATCAGTGATCTCCCCTCTCTCATTGATGAACATTCCATTGACGAGGTCATCATCGCCCTGCCTGAAGATTCCCACGAGGAGATCCTGACCATTATCTCCCTCTGCGAACGGGGGAAAGTGAACATCAAGGTTTATCCCGACATCTTCCAGATCATGGCCGCTCAGATCAGCATCGGCGACCTGGGAGGGCTGCCCCTCCTCACCGTCAGAGATATCGCCCTCAGGGGCTGGAGGCTGACCCTAAAAAGGGTGGTGGACTTGATCGGCAGCGCTGTTGGCCTGGTCGTGTCCTCTCCCCTTATGCTGCTGGTTGCCGCCCTCATCAAGTTGGACTCGACAGGCCCCGTCTTCTATGTCCAGGAGCGCATGGGGCTGGACGCCAAGGCTTTTTGGATGATCAAATTTCGCTCCATGTGGGCGGACGCGGAGTCCGAGACGGGCCCCGTTTGGGCTACCAAGGACGATCCACGCCGCACACGTTTGGGGGCCTTCATTCGTCGTTTCTCCATCGACGAACTGCCCCAACTCATTAACGTCCTCCTGGGTGAGATGAGCCTGGTAGGGCCGCGGCCTGAGCGCCCTGTCTTCGGTGAGCAGTTCAGGCAGAGCATCCCCCGCTACATGGATAGACACCGTGAGAAGTCTGGTATCACTGGCTGGGCCCAGGTCAACGGCCTGCGGGGCGATACCTCCATCGCCGAAAGAACCAAGTACGATCTCTGGTATATCGAAAACTGGTCTCTCTTCCTGGATTTCAAGATTATCCTTAAGACTATCTTCAACGCATTCACCAGCAAGAACGCCTATTAGTAGTTAGGTGGCACCGCGTGGTTTGAAATCCGCCTGTGATTGGAGAGGGGTTTCTGGCAGCGGCGATTAGGGCTGATGAGCCGGTCGCCAAAATAGTCCGGAGTGCCAAAGACTGGCCGAGCGGTTGGCAGTCACCTGATGAAGATTATTTCTGGACAAAGACAGATTCCAGAAGGGAGTGCCTTGGAGGTTAAACCAATGCCCGCACGTTTTGGGCCTCCCCCATCGAATCGCCCACGCCGCCTTTGGCTGACCCTGGCGGCCCTGGTAGTGGGAGGGTTCCACTGTATCCTTCCCTACATTCGGCTGCTGGGGGTCGGCCTGATGCTGGCGGCGCTGCTGGAGAGACACCGTGGTCGGATCACACGCATACTGCTAACCCTGCCCTTGCTGTCTATCTTGGGCATCCTCTGGCTCTGCCGCTACCAGCCTGCTGTGGTCGCCGCACCCGGTTATGAGATGGGCTGGCCTACTCAACCCGACCTGCTGGGCAGCGTGGGCAAGCGCTCTCAGGCCTTCTGGGAAACAAGGACCTGTGACTACACTGGGCTAGGCTGGAGTGCTGAGGGTGTGCTGTACTACGAGGAAGCCTGCAAAGACAGAGCCCCTGAAGTCTGGGCCTACAATCCTGACCAAGACAGCCGGCCTCGCCAGGTGGGCGCAGTTCCTGTTGACCTTGTTCAGGAGACTATTCCCCGCAGTTGGATTCTGGAGCGGGTCTGGTCCCCAGGCGTGCGCCCGTCCGACGCCGAACCAGGGGTGCGCCTTATTAAGGTCCGAGAAAACGGAGTGGCCTCGCCCGATGGCCGCTGGGTGGCCGTAGTGGTTCGCCACGTTTACGGCCCGGAGGACATAATTGTCCTGTCGTCGTTGTTACCATCTAGATCTTGACT
>Ga0209979_1002445_pt1 | contig 17751 bp, 17 predicted proteins | sample AnhtaG_FD_183114 | JGI IMG/M metagenome (GOLD analysis project Ga0209979, IMG submission 183114) | Deep subsurface microbial communities from Anholt, Denmark to uncover new lineages of life (NeLLi) - Anholt_01485 metaG (SPAdes) (version 2) | ecosystem: Environmental > Aquatic > Marine > Oceanic...
CGAGGGCAGTACGCTTGGCTCGGACCTCGACTTCGGGTACTCCGAGAATTTGGGATAGATACTTATCGGCGAAGCCATCTTTCTTGGCCTGCACGAGAAGCTGGTCCGGCGGCAGCGCGCCTTTGTGCTTCAATAGTTTCTCCTCCAGCTCCACCAGCTCCTTCATCTGCTCGATGAACCAGGGTTTTATGTAAGTCCGCTCATAAAGGTCGCTGATATCCGCTCCCTTGCGCAGGGCTTCGTACATGATGAACTGCCGCTCGCTGGACGGCTCGCGGAGCATATCCATCAGTTCCTCCAGTGATCGGCTGTGGAAGTCCTTGGCGAAGCCCAGGCCATATCGGCTGTTTTCCAGTGACCGGATGGCCTTTTGAAAGGCTTCCTTGTAGTTTTTTCCAATGCTCATGACTTCGCCGACAGCGCGCATCTGGGTGCCGAGCTTGTCCTCGGCGCCTTTGAATTTCTCAAAGGCCCAGCGGGCGAATTTTACCACCACGTAATCACCAGAGGGCGTATACTTTTCTAATGTCCCTTCCCGCCAGTAGGGTATCTCGTCCATCGTCAGGCCCCCTGCTAGCATGGAGGACACCATGGCGATGGGGAATCCCGTTGCCTTTGATGCCAGCGCGGATGAACGCGAGGTGCGCGGGTTGATCTCGATCACCACCACCCGCCCGGTTTTCGGGTCGTGGGCGAATTGAATGTTGGTACCACCGATGACCTCAATGGCATCGACAATGTCGTAGGAGTATTTCTGGAGGCGTTCCTGCAGTTTCGGATCGATGGTCAACATGGGTGCGGTGCAGTAGGAATCCCCGGTGTGCACGCCCATAGCATCGACGTTCTCGATGAAACAGACGGTAATCTTCTGGCCTTTGGCGTCCCGTACGACCTCCAGCTCCAACTCCTCCCATCCCAGGACGGACTCCTCCACCAGCACCTGGCCCACCAGACTGGCGGACAGACCCCGACTCCCCACCGTGCGCAGTTCCTCCAGATTGTAGACCAGCCCTCCCCCAGTGCCGCCCATGGTGTAGGCAGGACGGAGCACAACCGGGAATCCGAGTTTCTCAGCAATTGGTTCCATTTCTTCGACGGTGCGAGCTATCTCGCTTCGTGGCATCTCAAGACCGATGCGACTCATGGTCTCCTTGAAGACCTGGCGATCCTCACCGCGTTCGATGGCATCGATGTTCACGCCGATTACCTTAACGCCGTACTTCTCCAGCACTCCCGATTTGGCCAGCTCCGAGGAGAGATTCAGCGCTGATTGTCCGCCCAGGTTCGGGAGCAAGGCATCGGGGCGTTCCTTCTCGATAATCTTGGTCATGGTCTCGAGGTTGAGCGGCTCGATGTAGGTCACGTCTGCCATGCCAGGATCGGTCATAATCGTGGCGGGGTTCGAATTGACGAGCACGATCTCATACCCCAGCTTCCTCAGCGCCTTGCAAGCCTGTGTGCCAGAATAGTCAAACTCGCAGGCCTGGCCAATGATGATGGGGCCGGAACCGATGATCATCACCTTGTTGATGTCATCACGCTTAGGCACACAAATCTCCTTCCGTGAAATCTCCTCAGTTCTACGTGCTGTCCGAATTGTCTCTGCCCCTCTTCCTCAAAATACTCCTTGTAGCTTGACCACTCATAATCACGCGGCGAAAGAACCAACCCAGCCTTTACAGGATTGCTATGGATATAGTTGAGCTTCTCCAAGAGTTTTTCCCCGCTATAGACATTAAAGTCGTAGAAGCCAGGTTGCCAGAACCTGAAAGGCCCTGGGGTAGGCTGGCCGACGTCGGCCAGCCTACCCCCATATTCAATGCCACCACCATACAACAAATACCGCTTAGCTCTCTTGCTCGTCATCGTTTTGATTCTGCTCATTACGTCCGATATTCGTAACTCCGGTTTCTCTTCACTATCCCACCATAGCAGGAGGTGCACATGAGCAGGCATTATCACATAGCCTATCAGTGCAAAACCAAGCTTCCCACTGTAGAACCCCAATTCCTCCAGAAGAATCTGGGAGAGTCCTTCATCCCGAAAGAAGGGGTAATTCTTGTGGGTATTCGTTGTTATAAAATGGGCATATGAATTGCCGTCGAACTTAGGAAGGCTTTTATGTAGGATCATTCTTACCCTTCTACACCAAGCTTCCAGTTAGTTTGACCCAATATCCGCCGGGTAGGCTGGATCCGCCGGGTAGCCTGGGCCTGCCGGGTAGCCTGGGCCTGCCGGGTAGCCTGCATCTGCCGGGTAGTCTGCATCTGCCGCGTGGGCTCGATCCGCCAGGTAGTCTGCATCTGCCGGGTAGCCTGCATCTGCCGGGTAGCCTGCATCTGCCGGGTGGGCTGCATCCGCCGGGTGGGCTGCATCCGCCGGGTAGGCTGGCCGACGTCGGCCAGCCTACCCCCCACTACCGCCGCCTGCCCGATCGTTATCGGCCCCAAGCCTATGACTAGGACTTTGGATATTCTGGACATAGCGGTCCTTCACAAGCAAATTGAAGCTAATAAGACTACTCATCTAATTCAAAGAAGCCCCCGTCTTCATCCTCATACCTAGTCTTAATTACCTTTTCAAAGTCGCAATTGACGCATCTGACAATGAACTCAACCATACTACCTAGTCGTCTTGTAGTTTTGATAAGCGTCATTCGCCCACAATTTGGGCACTCACCGAATTGCGCCATTACTCACCTCGCAACTCAAATTGTCGTAGTTCTAGGAATACGCTCGTTAATGTCCTTAAGCAACCGCCATAATTTCTGGGGTAGAGTCTCTTTAAACCCAAGTCGGCGAAGTTCTGCAAAGAGTTTGTCAAGGAAGTAAGCAAAGTACGATTCATCATAATACAAGCAGAAGTCGTCCCTACTAGCGCCTCCCTTATGTCGTAGTTCGGGTAACGTTTCTGGCTGGATATTTATATACCATTGATTACGTGCTGGAATACACAACAAAGTCCTATCTACCCCGAGCGACTGGAGTCTTATGATTCCAACACAATCTTTGCTTGCGATCGAGTTATCAACGATGTGTAGTACGCCTATGAGGATCTTCCTAAAAGTAGGGGTCGCGCTTCTAGTTTCTTCTATTGACCAGTAGTCTAAACCCTCGTACTTGAATTCAGAGGCAATAGTCTTTATAGCAGGGCTGAGCACGTCTGGGGTTCTCTTCAAATGCAATTCAAGAGCCTTCTCAAAGGTTTTCGTTCCTTGTGTCACTACTTCCCCCTCACAATCTCCACGGACTTTCGGAAAACGAATATTCCCCGCAGGCCGACCCGTCTTCCAGCACCAAAATCGCCTTCTTAGACACTATTCACTCCTGCCTTATTTCCCACCCGTTTCTACTCTTGCAGACTCGTCTCTATAAACTATCGCCCCACCGCAGACGGTAATCATCGCCCTGCCCTTCAGCACAGAGCCGGCAAGGGGCGTATTCTTGCCTTTCGAGGCGAAATCATCGGGGCTCACCACCCACTCCTTCTGAGGGTCAAAGACTGTGACATCGGCGGGAGCACCGGGCTTTAGCGTACCCAGATCATCTCGCCGCAGGAACGATGCCGGCTCATACGTAAGTTTCGAGATAAGCGTCACCAGATCGAGCTTTCCCTGATGCACCAGCCCCATCAGGCTGCCCAACGCTGTCTCCAATCCACTGATGCCGAAGGCGGCCAGGGCGAACTCACACATCTTATCTTTGGCAGTGTGGGGGGCATGGTCGGTGGCGATGACGTCGATAACCCCTTCCTTCAAGCCGAGGACAAGCGCGGCAATGTCCTCCGCTGTTCGCAGCGGTGGATTGACCTTGGCATTGGTGTTATAGCTAGCAACCATATCCTCAGTTAGCGTTAGATGATGCGGGGTCACCTCTGCTGTAACCGAAACGCCCTCGTTCTTGGCGCGGCGGATGAGTTCCACCGAGCCTGCGGTGCTCACATGAGCGATGTGGAGCCTGCCTTGAGTCGACCTTGCAAGATCGATGTCCCTGACCACCATGCCCTCCTCAGCAGCGGCCGGTATCCCCTTAAGCCCCAGCCGGGCCGCAACCGAGCCTTCATTCATTACCCCACCCTGGCTGAGGGTCAGGTCTTCGCAGTGGTCGGTGATCGGCAAACCAGAGTCGCGGCTGTACTGCAAGGCACGGCGCATAAGGGAGGAATCCGCTACCGGACTACCATCGTCGCTGAAGGCGATAACGCCAGATGTGGAAAGCTCGCCGAAATCGGCGAGCTCGCTTCCTGCTCTGCCTTTAGTAACACACCCTACAGGCAAGACGCGAACAACACCCTCGCCAGCAGCTAGACTCCTAATGTATTCCACTGTAGCGCCTGAATCTAGAGGCGGATCGGTATTCGCCATACAGCAGACTGTGGTGAATCCACCTTTAGCTGCAGCACGCGTTCCCGTAGCGATAGTCTCCTTCTCCTCAAAACCAGGTTGGCGCAGGTGGCAGTGAATATCAATAAAACCGGGGCAAACTACCATCCCCCTGGCATCGACTACCTGGCAGCTCTCAGGCAGAGGAGCCGTCTTTTGCATGCTCAGCCAACCGATCTTGCCCTCGGAGATAAGCAGGTCGCCAACGGCATCAACCTGCTGCGAGGGGTCGATGATGCGACCACCGTGAATAAGCAGGTTCTTAGGTTGGTGATCTGGGTGTTCTGTTATCACTGGCACCTCTTTCGGATCATCCTGAAAGGGCCCTCTTGCCCGGCTTGAATCCCCGAGCCAGGGCTTCGTCTTCTGAACCAAAGATAATGAGATTCTCCGACTGTATTCTCCGCAGCATGAAACTGTTGGCGCTATAGTACCTTTTCTTTTCCACAATCCCCTGGTGCCACTTTGAACTGGCTATGTACTGCGGATGGATTTCGTGCTCACAGTAAACGCACCTGAGCGTCAAAGGATCGTTTGATACCATTTGGAACACAGGCTTAATGTACCGCGTTTCGGTCTCTTGATGCGAGACGCAGTTCTTGTTCAGGCACCTGACGCCGGTGTCACGTTTATAGGCAGGATAGTCCCTCTTTTGTACAAAGGATAACCCCCTCTGCTCAGGGATCTCAACCTCCTTAGCACCCAGAAGAAGGGCAAGCAGGGCCATTCTAATTGGCAGTCCACGTGCTGCCTGTTTGAAGTACATACTTCGCGGGTCGGCATCTATCTCATAGGCAAGCTCATCTACACGGGGCAGGGGATGCATAACAATTGTTTCCCTAAATCCCTTTTCCTTGAGAAGTTTCTTATCCACTACCGGGTAGCTCTTCTGCAACTCTTTTCCCTCTGCCGCAGGCTCAAGTCTCTCCTTCTGTAGCCGGGTAACATAAAGGGCATCAACCCCTTTCTTCAACTCGATCTGAATACCGACAGCGGGTATATTTGCAAGCTGATGCGGACCACTTGGCGTTATGTACATAGCATCCAAGGGGAAAAGACCCTCTTCATCCACATCTTTCAGATCATCATATCTTTCCAGCATACCTGCATATTCTGTAGTTAGCTTCCTTATGACATGCCCCGGCATCTCAAAACCCGGGCTAGGACGGAAATGGATATTTGCGCCGAACCTGGCCAGCGCATAGGCTAGGGAATGTACCGTTCGCCCGTATTTCAAGTCTCCCCACAGAGCGATCTTCAGCCCCTCAAGTGTTTGCCTCTCTTTCTTGAGGGTGTAGAGGTCGCACAAGGTCTGGGTTGGATGTTCATGCCCCCCGTCGCCCGCATTTATTACAGGAACATCAGCATAGTCGGCAACCACCTTGGCTGCTCCCTCCCAGGGGTGTCTGATGACAATTATGTCTGCATAGCTTCCCACCACCCTCGCCATATCAGCAATGCTTTCGCCTTTTGCCAGCGAGGTGTTTGCCATTTCCACCACAGATATTACCCTTCCCCCCAGCCTGTGCATCGCAGCCTCGAACGACAACCGCGTCCTGGTGCTTGGCTCGAAGAACAGGCTCGCCATGATCATGCCCTGGCACACGTTGGAGTGTTCCTTCATCGAGCCAGACATCTCGTCTGCCAAGGCGAAAACCGCCTCGATTTCCCCATTCGAGAGGTCCTCTATAGTTATCAGATCCCTGTTTGCCAAGCTCATATGCACCTCCGCCCTTGCGAGTCTACAACACTGCCGCTTTGGCTGGACTCACAATTACCACTTCGTCCTTGCCATCGATCTCCCTTAGCCGCAGTTGAATGCGCTCGTACCTGGATGAGGGGATGTTCCTCCCCACAAAGTTGGCCTTGATCGGGAGCTCCCGATGTCCCCGGTCGATGAGCACGGCTAGCAGAATGCGCCGAGGACGTCCGAAATCAATGAGGGCATCCATAGCAGCGCGAGTGCTCCGTCCAGTGAACAGGACGTCGTCGACCAAGACAACATCTTTGTCGGTGATGCTGGTGGGAATATCGTTGGGATGAATAATCGGCTGAACTTCGAGGTAAGGGAGGTCATCGCGGTGTGGGCCGATGTCGAGGGCGCCGACAGGGATATCCACCTTCTCGAAACCTTTTATCACCTCTGCGATACGGTGAGCCAGAGGTACGCCACGAGTGTGTATGCCGATTAGAACCAGGTCATCGCAACCTTCGATACTCTCCACAACCTCGTGGGCTATACGGACAATCGCCCGTCGTATGTCATTCCCTGACATTATTACTTTCTCAATTACTTTCTCAGGCATAAAAAAACCTCCGCCGTTATTAGGCTGAGGACTATCTTGTCTTTGTTCGGTTTCCCCTGACTTGGGGCCACTTTTTTCTCCCTTCTCAGTCTCTCCGGGCTGAGTTAAAGGTTCGATCTGAGTAGATTATACCAGCTAATCAACCGGTTGGCAAGAAGTTTTTTGCAACCTTTTCGGTGCTATTTAGAAAGGCCTTCCGCGCCTCCTACTACCGAGGCAACAGCATAGTCCCGGGAATGAGAGAGGCTGATAGCCAGCCCTTTTATCCCCAGCTTCCTGGCCCGGCGGCGTGCCCCGCCGTGGAGGAAAACGAGTGGAGCCCGGCGTCGGCTGGGCAGTATCTCGATATCGCGCCAGGAAACACCCTTCGTCCCCGTACCCAATGCCTTCATCACTGCTTCTTTGCCAGCGAACTTAGCAGCTAAATCCGGCACTCGACTGCGACAGGAGTCAAGCTCGGCCTCGGTATATATGCGGCCGAGGAACCTCTGCCCCCAGCGGTCGACAACCCGCTGGATGCGTTCTATCTCCACTATATCCACACCAACGTTATACATTGGCACAAAAGTCAACTAAAGAAATTCGGTGCCAAGAGTATATCACAAGAGAGAACCGCACACCAAAGGATGGCGATTGAAAACCACGTTAGTGCTGCTAGATCCCTATGTCATTGCGAGGAGCGTCAGGAGCCGAAGCCCTGAGCGAAGAGAAGGGGACGAAGCAATCTTGAATGTATGCGTGGAGAGATTGCTTCGCGGAGTTTACCCTGAGTGAGATTCTTCGGTCGCTCTGCTCCCTCGGAATGACAGGAAGCCGAAGCTCTGAACGCAGTGAAGAGGAAGGGCTCGCAATGACACCCAAAACTCCCATTCTTGAACTTAATCTCAGTTTCGGGGCGCACAGTAAAATGTTGACTTTCGCAGGGTTTATTGGTAGACTTTCGCACGAATCCCAAGGAAGAAAGGCGACTGCTAGATACCAAATTCAATACCAGAAAAGGGGTAGAAAATGCCAGAGAAGGAAAAGGAGACAGGATTTCTTCCTCGATATCGGGTTCTAGATCTGGCTGACGAGAAGGGTGCCTACTGCGGCAAACTTCTCGGCGACCTCGGTGCTGATGTGATAAAGGTTGAGCCCCCAGGAGGGGATAAGACGAGGTTCCGAGGTCCATTTCATAACAACGAGGTTCATCCCGAGAAGAGCCTGCACTTCCTCTATTTCAATACCAGCAAGGGCTCAATCACGCTGAACCTCGAGGACAGCACTGGCCAGGCTATCTTCAAGAGACTGGTCGAGAAAGCCGACGTAGTGGTGGAGAGCTTTCCGGTGGGGTATCTTGCCAGCCTCAGGCTAGATTATCCCGCGCTACGAAAAATCAACCCCCGGCTGGTGATGAGTTCCATCACGCCGTTCGGACAGAAAGGGCCCCTAAGTGACTACAAGGCTACCGATATCAACATTATGGCCATGAGCGGCTACATGCAGCTTATCGGCGAGCCCGACCAGCAGCCGCTGGTGCTCGGCGGTGAGCAGTCGTTCTATCCCGGAGCGCAGTACGCAGCAGCAGGCACAGTAGCCGCGCTATTCTACCGGGATGCCACCTCCGGCAAGGGACAGCATGTGGATGTGTCCATGCAAGAGGCGATGATAACCTTCTATCATGAGCAGATGCCGGTAGCCATGTGGAAAAAGAAAAAGGAGAATGTATCACGGGTAGGTGTAATGGATGCCATGGTCACGCCCTGCGGCCTGTATCCCTGCAAAGACGGCTGGATTTCGCTGTGTGTGGTGACACCGCTGGAGTGGGATACGCTGGCGCAGTGGATACACGAGGTTACGGGCAACGATGAAGTCCTGCAAGAACAGTACAAAGGCGGACTAATCTCTCGCATGCCGGTGCGCGATATGGTAAATGTGATGGTGATAGAATTCACCGACAGGCTCACCGGTCGGGAGCTCTTCCTCGAGGGACAGGAGCGGAAGCTGGTAGTCATGCCGGTAAACGACGCGCCCGCACTTCTCGAAGACGCCCAGCTTAATTCACGCGGCTTCTGGGTGGAGCTGGACCATCCCGTGGTGGGCAAAATGAAGTACCCCAAGGGCGCGCTATACAGTGACGATATCGGGGCACCCCGAAAGGCGGCTCCGCTGCTAGGCGAGGACAACGAGAGAATCTACTGCGATGAGCTGGGATACTCCAAGGAAGACCTGGCGGTGCTGCGCACCACGGGCGTAATCTGAAGCGTTAGAGAACGCACGAAAGGAAGGACAAGGCTATGGCCAAGAAAGCTCTCGAGGGCGTTAGAGTCATAGAGTTCGGGCTTTACATAGCACTGCCTCTGACCACACGTTTGCTGGCTTCCATGGGTGCAGAGGTTATCAAGGTTGAGACACTTACATCTCTCGATATGTCATGGTACGGCCCCATCTACGCGCCGGGGGCACTACAACTCGAGTACCGGCCGCTCAAGCGCAATGTTACCCTTGATGTACGCAAGCCCAAGGGCAAGGAGGTCATGGAAGAGCTGATCAAGAGGAGCGACGTATACACGACCAACCTTGGGCAGGGAGCTCTCGCCAGGTATGGTCTGGACTTCGATCATGTTCGGTCGCTAAAAGAAGACCTGATCGTACTCTGGCAGACCGGACTCGGGAGCACAGGACCCTTTGGAGGCTACAAGGCCTACGGGAGGCTGATGCAGCATGCCTGCGCCATATCCTCCATGAGCGGGACACCCGACAACCTCGGTGTAGCCAACATCTCCTACTCTGACTACCATACATCGGTATTCAACGTTCTAGCAGTGATAGGAGCACTGGAAAGGCGGCGCCGCACGGGCAAGGGCTGTTTCATCGAGTGCCCGATATATGAATCCGGTGTGATCACTGTGGGGCCCGCTTTCCTGGATTACCAGTCAAACCGAGTTATCCCGGAGCGCAAGGAAAACAGGCACCGTTTTTACGCCCCACATGGTGCATATCCCTGCAAGGGCGAGGACAGGTGGTGCACCATCGCCGTGACCACAGAAGAGGAATGGAAGGCCTTCTGCGCCGCCATCGGCAACCCCGCCTGGACAAAATCGCCCGACTTCGCTACCGCCGCCGACAGAGTTAGGAATGCGAAGGAGCTGGACCGCCTGGTCGGAGAGTGGACTTCAAAGCGTTCCGCCCACCGGATCATGCGAAGTATGCAGAAGGCAGGTGTGCCGTCAGGAATCGTGGCCAAGGGAGAAGACCTGGCCAAAAGCGAGCATCTCAAGAGCCACGATTTTTACAAGGAAGCCGAATACTATTCCGCCGACTTCAATAGGCCGGGCGTAGAGTGGCCCGTAGCTGGGAAATCGCCGGTGTTCTCCGAGCCGATCTATTTCTCCGAGACCCCGGTCCTGTTCGGGCCTATGCACAAGGTCGGGCAAGATAACAACTACGTCTACGGCAAGCTCCTGGGCATGTCAAAGAAGGAGATCAAGGAACTGACAAAAGAGGGCGTGTTCGCCTAGCAACCCTCATGGGCGGTTGCCCATCAGCCAATGATGAAAATAGACATGCCAGGTGCCGTTGGTGGTGAGCCCTTCGGCTCTGCTCAGGGCTCCGCTCTCCGACTGTGTCGAGAGTCTCGATGAGCAAAGCATCATCGGACAGGACAGGCTTGTCGAACCATAAACGGCCCTTCGACAGGCTCAGGGCGAACGGATTAAACTGTATTTTCGAAGGAATACAAGTAAGAGCGGAGCATAACTAAGGTCTGGGAAGGAGGATAGTAAATGAAGGCCATTGATATGGAGTGCTTGATGAGCACCAAGGACGGTGCGGTGAGCAGAGATCCAGCAATGATAGATGCGCTAAAGGAGTATTTCAAGACGTCAGGGATGCGCATAAAGACCGAAGATGAGATGGCTCAGGATTGGAGGGATGCAGGTGTCCAGGTGGTGATTCTTAGTGCCACGGGCAAACCTTTTGGCTTTACTGAGTTTCAGCACGTAAAGGATAGGCACAACTACGTGGGCCAACTGAAGAAGGCCTATCCCGATGTCGTCTTGGGATTTTGGGTAGGCATTCCTCTCGACTGGGGTATCTGGACAGCGCTTAAAGAGGTGGAAAGATGCATCTCGCAGCTGGGCAGCTTCGGCGTATTTGTATCGGGAATGGCCGGCGTTCCTGCAAATGACAAGACATGGTGGCCTTTCTACGACATGTGCCAGGAGGCTCAGGTCCCTATCAAGATTACGGTCGGAGCAACCGCCGGAGGCGCCGGTCAGGGTGGAGGAATGGGCATACGCCTGGTCACCGAGAATCCGATCCCTAACGTAGATGATGTCGCTGCTGCATTCCCCGGCCTTACCATTATTGGGCATCACTATCCCTGGCCCTTCATCGAAGAGATGACGGCGGTGATGATACATAAGGACAATGTATACTGCGAGGTGCACGGCTGGCGGCCCAAGTACCACCATGAGCTCTTCAAACGAGAACTGAACACGCGTATCAAAGATAAGATAATGTTCGGCTCTGACTACCCCTTCTTCCAGTACCAGACGCTATTCGGGGACTGGGAGGCAGAGACGTACGGCATCAAGCCAGAGGTTTTGGAAAACGTCTACTATAAGACCGCCCAAAAGGTGCTGGGACTGGTAAAATAGGCTTGGTTTAGGAATTTCTAGTTAAAGCTTCACCCTCACCTAGCCTCTCCCTTCAAGGGAGAGGAATCTGCGGGGAGATTCTTCCGAGGTACTGTAACCCTGAGACGGAGGCAGCTTAATGGATTTCAGTTTCACGCCAGAGCAAGAGCGTCTACGCCTGGAGGTGCGAGACTTCCTGCAAAAGGAGGTCAGGGAAGAGAGCAGAGTGGATTTCCTGTTCGACCGGCCATATAGCCCTGCTACCCGAGAGTTGCTACGCAAGCTGGGGGAAAGGGGCTGGCTCTGTCCCACATGGCCCAAGAAGTGGGGCGGCATGGGTGCTTCGGCCCTGGAAAACTACGTTATTCAAGAGGAGCTGGCATACGCCTTTGCCCCGGCACCATTCGCTCTGATTGGGGCCATGGTAGTAGGGCCTACACTCCTTCTACACGGAACCGAGGAGCAAAAGAATAAATACCTGCCCCGCATAGCCAGCGGTGAAATCGAGTTCTCCATGGGTTACACCGAACCCCAGGCGGGTTCAGACCTTGCTTCGCTGAGTATCAAAGCGGAGGATAAGGGTGATTACTATCTGATCAACGGCCAGAAGATGTTCAGCACCAAAGCTGACTTCGCCGACTATGGCTGGCTGGCGGTCAGGACGGATCCCGATAATCCCAAGAAGCATAGAGGGATTTCGCTGCTCATCTTCGACCTGAAGAACACGCCGGGAGTTACCATCCGTCCCATATACAATATGAGCGGTTATCACTCATGCGAGGTATTCTACGACGATGTCCGTATCCCAAAGGAGAACCTGGTCGGTGAACTGAACCAGGGGTTCTACATCATCGGGGCGGCACTACTTTTCGAACGAGCAGTCACAGTCAGTGGATTCTATCGCCCCTTGGAGCTGTTGGTGGATTATGTCAAGAACACCAAGCGCCATGGGAGGTTGCTGTCAGATGACCCGCTCGTGCGGCGCAAGCTGGCCGAGATAGAGATGAAGTTCGCCGTGACCAAGGTGATCTCCCTGCGTCTCTGCTGGATGCAGGAGCATAAGATGTTTGCCCTGAATGAGACCGCGATGGCCAAGCTACTCAGCACCGAGATGGTTTACGACCTGGCCAACGCAGGTATGCAGGTAATGGGTCCCTACGGTGAACTGGTGTCCGATTCTAAATACGCAGCACTCCAAGGGTTTTTTGCGCATATCTACCAGGAGTCCCCGCATTACAAGATCGCCGGCGGCACCTCTGAGATTCAGAGGCAGATTATCGCTACCAGAGGGCTAGGTCTCCCCAGAGGCTAGTTCCAAGCTGCAGGCAAAGCCGCATCCGAGAAATGGAGGGGCCGCCACACTCATGGTCAATTTGACAGGTTTGCCTTCGAGTGACTCTGAAGGCTCCGGAAAGACCGAAACAACGGGTTGCGTTTTTAACATAGAGAGATTCGCGATCCGCGATGGCCCCGGGATCAGGACCACCGTCTTCTTTAAGGGCTGCCCGCTGAAATGTTTGTGGTGTAGCAACCCGGAGTCCATGAAGCCATTCCCGCAGCTTTTCTACTTCGAACACCTGTGCGCGAGATGTTATCGGTGCGTTGAGGCATGCCCCAACAAGGCTACCACAGTAAATCCTGAGGGAGCCATAGAAATAGATCGCAGCCTGTGCAAGAACTGCGGCGAGTGCGTTGAGGTATGTCCCAACAAGGCCAGAGAGATGAGTGGGAAGCTCATGACCGTCGAAGAGGTTCTGGAGGAGGTGAAGAAGGACACCTTGTTCTATCAGAACTCAGGCGGCGGGGTTACTGCCTCAGGAGGCGAGCCAACCTATCAGCCGGAATTTCTCTGGCAGCTTTTTCGAAGGTGCCAAGAGTCAGCCATCCACACGTGTCTGGATACCTGCGGATTTGTGCAGACTGAGGTCCTGCAAAGGGTTCTGGAGCATACCAATCTGGTGCTTTACGACATTAAGCACATGGACCCGGTGAGACATAAAGAGCTTATCGGCGTCGATAACAGATTAATCCTGGAAAACGCCAGAATGGTCGCCGCCCAGGGTAAGCCAATGATAATAAGGGTGCCTCTGATACCAGGTCATAACGATTCGGAACAAAACATCAAAGCTCTGGTCGAATTCATGACTGAGTTGAGGCTCAAGAGAATCGATCTTTTGCCCTATCATTCACTTGGCAAGGAGAAATACGCCAGATTGGGTCTGGAATACGAGTTAAGCGATCTCAAACCATGTGAAAGTGAAGAGGTGGAGGTTATCAAAACCTTTCTTGAGTCGCACGGACTAGAGGTTGGGGTGGGCTAACTATCTAGAGAAATGCGAAATACTAATTCCGTTCGACTGAGCTCACGGCGAAGCCTAAGCACTAAACAAACTCAAAATGAGTAGCGTCGTGACTCCTGCCACGACGAAGAATTCGTTGCCCCAGGAGTGGCAACGCTACGCTTGCTGATAGTGCTTCGGATTTGGTGCTTAATTAGGGTCCATGTGCAACCGTTCAATGCGTTTTACATAGAAAAAGGAGGAGAGCATGGATTACGCCCTGAGCGAAGAACAGGAAATGCTGAGGAATACGGCCCGCGATTTCCTGGCGAAGGAATGCCCAAAGACACTGGTACGCGAAATGGAGAGGGATGAGAAGGGCTATTCGCCCGAGCTATGGAAGAAAATGGCGGATCTAGGTTGGATGGGCTTGGTCTTCCCTGAGGCATACGGCGGCAGCGGGCTGAGTTCCCTCGATTTCGCCATCCTCCTCGAGGAGATGGGCAGGGCGCTTGTTCCCGGTCCTTTTCTCTCTACAGTCGTCTGCGGTGGGTTGACTATCTTGAGATGGGGCAGTGAAGAGCAGAAAAGGGAACTACTGCCCAAGATAGCAAAAGGGGAGATGATACTGAGCCTGGCGCTTACCGAAGCCAGCCTCAGTTACGATGCGGCAGACATCACGGTTCGAGCGGTTCCTGAGGGGGATAGTTTCGTTATCAGTGGGACCAAGCTCTTTGTTCCGGATGCCCAGGCTGCAGGCTATCTGCTATGTGTTACCAGGACCAAGGACGGTGACGATAAGCAGAACGGCATAACCCTCTTCCTGGTGGATGCCAGGAGCCCGGGTATAAGCTGCACGCTGCTGAAAACGTTCACCGCCGATAAGCAGTGCGAGGTCGTTTTCGATAAGGTGCGTGTTCCCAAATCCAACATGCTCGGTGAGCTCGACAAGGGGTGGGAGATAGTAGAGGACGTTATAGAGCAGGCAGCGTTTGCCCTATGTCCCTGGATGGTAGGTGGCGCCCAGCAGGTCCTGGAAATGTCGACTAACTACGCAAAGGAAAGGGTGCAGTTCGACCGACCCATCGGGAGCTTCCAGGCTATCCAACACAAGTGCGCTGATATAGCAACGGATGTCGCAGGCGCGAGGGATATCACCTACCAGACGGCCTGGAAGCTGAGCGAGGGGCTTCCGTGCAAAAAGGATGTCTCAATAGCGAAAGCATGGAACTGCGAGGCTTATCGAAAGGCCTGCGTCGAGGGTATACAGATTCATGGGGGAATCGGTATTACCCAGGATCACGACATGCAACTTTACTACCGCCGAGCCAAGGCGATGGAAATCGCGTTCGGGGACGCTGATTACCACCTCGAGCTAGTAGCACGCCAGATGGGCCTGTAGCCACTTTCTCATGTCATTGCGAGGAGCCCTGAGCCGGTCGAAGCGGCGACGAAGCAATCCCTCGGGTAGTCGAGAGCAAAGGAGACCGAGATTGCTTCGCTTCGCTCGCAATGACACTAGATTTGCCCCTTCCACGGATTGAGAAATTAAAGGTTCAGCCTCATACCCTCATAGCTCAGGGTTATGTTCGCCCCTAGCTCCTTCGCTACCTGTTCCACTTCTTCCTTGATCTCGTCCTCGAACACAGGGCTGACGTGGATAATCGCCACCGGCGGGAGATAGCCCTTGGTTTTCTTGAACCCGGCCAGCTCCTCCCCAAGTAGGCGAGGGGTAAGGTGTCCAGCGGAGACACTGTGCTTCTCTAGTCTATTGGGCAGGGTCACATCGATGATTAGCAACTGTGGCGATATGTATTCCCAGCAGGCAGATAAACCCGGCCCGGCATCGCCGCCATAAAAGAAGCTCTTTTCACCACCAGAAGTAATCTGATAGCCCACCGTGGGGACAGCATGCTTTACCGGAACTGCCAGCACTTTGTAGCCGCCGATATCCTCGACCTTATAGGGCTCCAGGGGGCAGAATTTCAGAGGAGGGTTGTCAGGGGTAGGTATCTCGGTGAATTTGGGATAGATAACACCGTTGAGTATATTATTGGAGATAGCATCCAGCGTGCTGGCCTGGGAATAGACCCGGATAGTCTTCTGGAAATGAGAGATATTGAGTGCGATAGCAGGCACATCCCTCACGTGATCGTAGTGGCAGTGGGTGAGCAGAATAGAAGTCACCTTCTCCTGCTCTGAAAGGGAGAGGCTGGAGGTCAGTGCCCCAGCGTCCACTGCGAGGGTGTCGTCGATGAGCAAGGTCGTCAGCCTGGTAGTCGCCGACTCAACATTGTGCGCTCCCAGTACCCTGATCTGCATTTCGCGATTTCCTTTCTCCAAAGGTTGATCTCAGCGTGTAACCAGCAGGGGATTGAAATCGGTGTCGTAGTCGTAGGTATCGATGCCCTCTTTTCCCTTCAGGTAGTTTACCACAGCGTAGGTGAAGGGAGTAGCCACCGTCTCATAACCAGTTTTAACCAACCAGTGGGTAAGTATTATGCCGCCAATTACAGCCCCTGGCATCGTGCCGCCGAAGGCGATGGCGATGAAAACCGAAGCATCCAACCCCTGACCGACAATGGTGGAACCGATAGTCCTGGTCCACAAGAAGCGCCCCCTGGTCCTGATTTTCATCTTGGCCAGGACGAAGGAATTGGCGAACTCGCCGACCAGGTAAGCAGCAAAGGAGGCCACCAAAATCCGAGGGGTATAGCCCAAGATGCGTTCATAGGCGACCTGGACATCGGCCTCGTACGCCGGGATTAGTCCTCCCACCCAGAAGGCAATCACCGCGATCAGGTTGCAGAAAAAGCCCAGCCAGATCACACGGCGCGCCACCCGATATCCGTAGACCTCGGTAAGTATATCGCCGAAGATATAGCTTAAGGGGAAGATGATAATAGCAGCGGGCAACGGCGCCGGGAGTTCAAGCCCGCCAAGCCTTACCGGCCCAACGCCCAAGGTTATCAGTTTAACAGCGATGATATTCGCCGTAATGAGGCAGGTGATGAAAAGAGCAGCAACAACAACAAACCGTTGTGAGATGACCATCACCTTCTAAATCCAGCGCCGGGAGCGGAAGAAAGCCAGCATGCCACCGATGATACAGACCATAGCAACGAGTATCCCGGCAAAGGCAGCGGGGCTTTCAACAGGCATGGGATAGATATTCATCCCCAAGATGCTGGCGATCAGCGTCAGGGGCAGCGTTATCGTTGCAATGATGGTCAGCACCCGAATAACCTCGTTGGTGCGAAACGTGATCATCACATCGTTGGTATCGCTAAGACCCTCCACCACATCTCTGTAGTCATCGAGCGTACCGCTAATCTTGCGCAAATGGTCCGCAATATCGCCGAAGTAGATCTCGGGGTCCTCTTTGAATACCGGCCACTCTTTCTGCTCGAGTGTCTCGACCGCCTCAGTCTGGGGCCTGATGATTCGCCGAAATGCTATAATGTCGCGCCGCAGTACCGCTACACGGGGGAGTGCTGCCCGCGGATTCTCACCGAAGATGCGGTCCTCCACCTCATCGATGTTCTCTCCAACCCTGTTGAGGATGGGGAAGCAGTAGTTGACCAGCCTGTCGAGGATGAGATACAGCAGGTACCCGGAGCTGCGGCCCATGCTTTCCTCTCTAGTTTTCTCGTTCGTTTCGCACGCTCTAAAGAGAGTCACCAGAGGCTTGAGGTCACCCTGGTGCAGGGTGATCAGATAGTCCTCAGCGATGAATATAGAAACTTGACTGGGCGTGGTTACGCGCGCTTCGGGATTGAACACGGGGAAATGAAAGATCATAAAAAAGTAGTCTTCGTATTCATCTATCTTTGGCAGCTGCATCTTGCTCCGGCAGTCGTCCAGGTCGAGGGTATGGAAGGGGTAATGCTCAGCCAGATACTCTGTCTCCATTTCCGTGGGTTGCTCGATATCGACCCAGGTCAGCTTTTGCCAGGCAATCGACTTGATGCTGGGCTCTGTTCTGGTGATCGTGGGTTTAGCCACACCAGCATCACGTCTTCTCCTAATAGGTGGCCTGGTTATCCGTCTTATTTTCATCGGTAAAAGAACAACTCCAGTTGATTATCAAATAGAAGAAAGGAATCTTTCGGCGGAGATAGCAGCAGTGGCTCCGTCACCAACGGCGCTGGAAACCTGCCGCGCCG
>Ga0209979_1002446_pt1 | contig 17738 bp, 17 predicted proteins | sample AnhtaG_FD_183114 | JGI IMG/M metagenome (GOLD analysis project Ga0209979, IMG submission 183114) | Deep subsurface microbial communities from Anholt, Denmark to uncover new lineages of life (NeLLi) - Anholt_01485 metaG (SPAdes) (version 2) | ecosystem: Environmental > Aquatic > Marine > Oceanic...
ATAACCTCTGTTAGGTCATCGTGTTTCCGTCTTAGCGCCTCCTCTTTTGCCTGCCACTTTTCTGCCTGTAGTTTTTTGGTCTCAATCTGGGTCTGAAGCCCCTCAAGCAGTGCCTTTGCCTCAAGTACGGCCTCGTAGTCTTTGAGGTCATCGAAGAATTTGCTAACCGCCTCTTTACCCGTGAGCCCACTTTTAGCCCCAATCTCGGTGAGGGCTTCTCTCAACTGTCTCAGTCTCTCAATATCGAAGCCAAGCTTCCCCAGCTCCCCAGCATGCTTGAGGAGGTTGCTCTTCTCGGTAAGTTTGGTCTCAAGTGTTTCAATCCCCTCATTGAGGGCGTTTTTGCTCTCCTCCAAGAGCGCAAGACTACTCCCCGCCTCTTTTATCTTCTGGTCCAACGAGTCCAACTTAAGTCCAGCTTGGTCCAGCTCAAGTCCAGCGGCGCCTAATTTAGCTTGGACCTCATTTAACTCTCTAACTTTAGGCTCCATATCCTTGAAAAATCGCCCTATGGCGTTATACAACGGCCCCTTACTGGCGCCGTGTTTAGCCAGTAAGCAAGGCCAGTCCAAGCCAGTTTCCAGTCCATCCACCAGTTCCTGATAAATTTTATCGGTAAGGCTCTTATCATCCATTATGTCTCCCTCCGGTCTTAGACCAACATGCCTTCCCAAAATATGGGGATATAGCGGGGGTTACGGCGTTTAAGCCCCCCAGTCCCAGTATACCACAAGAAACGCACAAGGCTAAGGCACAATGGCTCTAGCCTCACTTCTCCGTTGCTGTCAACAACGGAATTAGATACAGATTTCATAACTTAGGTAAGAAAAAGGCAAAGGTAAAAGGTAAGGAAAGAGGCAGAGGGCACCAATTTTGCCTTATGGTAATCTGTATGGTAAACTGAGTGTAAACGGTATAGTAAACGATATGGTAAACTATAGGGTAAGTTGATATGGTAAAGGCTACCCACAAACCACCAGCCCAAGTAAGGTATGAGCAGAGCCACCCCACAGTATCGTGTAGGCTTGACAGGGACACTTATACCCTGCTGAAGCAACGCCTTGAGGACCTGGGAGGGGTATCATTTGCTGACTTCGTTAAGGACTCGCTAGGCCTCCTGCAGCTCAAAATGCCTGATATCGAGACAGCGTGGAATGAAGGCTACGCCCGGGCTATAGAGGACTACCAAGTCTGGTATTATTGTGCTGTGTGCGGAAAGCGAATAGACATGGTGCCCAATAGCGACTCTCATAAGGCAATGATAGGCTATATGAAGGAACATGGATGGGGGCACAAAAGCTGTCACGGATAGCCTAGTTTCAGGCTCGTAACGCAAACGTTTAGTTTCAAGAGTGGCTGCCTGGTCAAAATATTTCCCAAGAAATAGTTAAACGCCGGACTCCGTATTGTTGCCGGCTAGGGTGTGGAGCAGGCTATGGCAAGCCCTAGAATCAATTTTTAGCCCCCTTCCCGAGCTTTTGAATAGTTTGGGGAGAGAAGAAAGATACACGCCTCTTCCCGTTATCAAGGGAAAGGGTTGTTTATCAACCTCCCACCGGTGCCCCTTTTGTCTGAAGGCAGTAGACGTTGGTCAGTGTTCTTTCATCCATCGAATAAGGTCTTCTTTTAGGAAGACCCGTTTCCTACCAATCTTGTGAGAAGGCGGGGGTGTCCTTTGTATCCAATGCCCAAAGTTAGCACTGTTTTACAGGGGAAAAGGCTATCATAAAAATAGCCTTTTTGAATTTACCAGATTCAACTAATGTCTTGAGCACGGCTAGCTACACTTGCTTTTGTCACTTTTGGGTATACGCTAGTCGGCAGGTCTATCCCTCTGATCAGGCTCACTGCCTGCTGCCGAGTGTGTGCGTTCAATTTTTCCATAAGGTTCCGTAGGTGTACCTTCACTGTGTTCTCAGAGATGAACAAGGTGCTAGCAATCTCCCTGTTGGTAAAGCCTCGCTCGACCAAGGATAGCACTGCCTGTTCTCGCTTGCTCAGCAAGGTGACCAGCTTCACTGCATCCTTGCCTTGCTCTAAGAAGTTGAATTCTGCAGATAGTCTTGCTGCCATCGGAGGGGACAAGACGAACCCACCCTCAGCCACGAGAATGATGGCCTTAATGAGGTTTTCAAGGCTAACATCCTTGGATATATATGCCTCAACTCCTTCCTTAATAGCGGGAAAGACGTCGGTGTATTCCTTAGAGCAGGTGAGCACGATGACACTCGTTTTCGGCAGCTCTTCATGCATACGCTGCATTATCTCAGTACCGACAAGTTTAGACAATTCAATCTGCATGAGGATGACATCCGGCTGATACTTGTAGGCGCTTTCGACAGCTTCCAGTCCCGTGCGGCACGTGCACACTACCTCGATATCCGGCTGGCTCTCAAGGAGTTTCGCTAGTCCTTCACGAAAAATTTCCCTTTTATCTGCTACAACTAACCTTATTTTCGCCACTCTGTGCCCCCTAGTGACATAATTAAGGAACAATAGCCGAACCGACTACTATAATTATATTATTGCCCAACGAAGATGTCAACAATTGTAGTAAGTCAAAATGATTAGAGAAATTAATACTCTGTCGACCTTAAATAATAACTATGAGGTATTGTCTTCAGTAACGACTGGTAGTAACCTTTAATTAACTAGAATAAGAATGTTAATGATATAAGATTGTGAACTTTATGGCAAGAATTGTGGTTTTGCCCCGTGGGAAGCCCATGCGGTTAAGCGGGGACTTTTGTCTTTAATCTGGAGCCCTTATGGTTGAGGAACTTAGGCGACCAAGGAGTATAAAGATAAGGCCAAGTATCCTCCGAAAAGCGCGTCACAGAGCTATTGAATCGCAGAAAACGCTCGGCCGTTGGATTGAGGATGCCATAGAGGAGAAGGTGGTAAGGAAGGAAAGTGAAGAAGCACAGCCAAAATAGAAAAGACCTGCAGCAACAGGTCTTCCCGAGGTAATTAGGTAGTGATGTTATATAGCTATTCTTATTCTAAAGCAATCCTGAAGATAAGTCAAGCCAAAGGGCTCAGAGACCCCAAGTGGGGGTGTGCTGGTGAGCCCTTTGGCTTTATTAAGGCGGTTGGGGATGAGTCTAGAGTATAGGCGGGCTCTGCCAGGGGAGAATCTGGTGAAGGTTGGTGTCGGGGCCCCTCCCGTTGCAGCCTTGGGCATAATCGGGCAAGTGGCATCCCGCTTACTAATCAACACAGATAAATAGCAGACTAAAATGTCAATGAGAGCTTTGATACTAGGTTGAAACAACTGCAGGATTTCGACTAGGAGTGGCTCAGGAAGGCAAGGGAGATTGTGAAAAGTAAGCGGGGAGGCTTAAAAAATATTTTGGTAAATCTTAGATTAGATGTTGAGTAGGAAAGGTGAATATATGCAGGTTATAAAGGCAGTCCGCAGTCGAAGAAGCATTCGCTGTTTCAAGCCGGATCCAGTACCGAGAAAGGTGTTGGAGGAGATATTTGATACCTGTCGGTGGGCACCCTCATCACGGAATACACAACCCTGGGAGTTTGCCATATTGGGGGGCAAGGTAATGGAGGAGGTTAAAACTCGCCTTACGGAGAAAATTAGTGCTGAGGCAGCTATGGAGCGAGACATACCCGAACCTGAGTTGCGTGGAATTTACTTACAGCGAGTAATGGAACTGAGGGAGCTTGTTGACATTTCCCAGTTTCCTCCGGGGACAGAGAACCTGGACGAGAAAAGAGCTGAATATTGGATTAGGGGAGGATGCTTCCACGATGCTCCCAATGGAATTATCATCTATATGGAGAGGGACCTTTATCCAAAGGGGCTCTTAGGCATAGGTATGATACTTCAGACCATTTCCTTGGTTGCCCTCGCCTATGGGCTAGCTACTTGCCATACAGGGAGGGTAGTGAACTGGCCTGATATGCTGAGAGAGCTACTTGGAATTCCCCAGTCCAAATCAATTGTACTTGGGATAGCCATCGGCTATCCCCTCCCTGGAGCACCAATTAATAACTTCGTACGCCAACGCCAACCACTGGAGTCTTTTGTCCATTGGCATGGGTTCTAATGTGGAATTTTAGGTATTTATCACTTAGGTAATTCTTACAAAACTTAGTAAGGAGGGGGTAGTGACAAAGTATACTGAAGCTGAGCTGTTAGCGATGACACCTAAGGAATTCCGCAACATGGTTAGAAGAGGTGAGTGGACAGGTTCTACTTATGGCTTAGGTCGTGGGTACGCGGTGACAGACATTGTCGTTATTCCCAAAGAGTATGCCTATGATTTCCTCGTCTTTTGCCATCGTAACCCACTAACCTGCCCCGTAGTTGATATAACTGATGTGGGGTCGCCACACCCCCCCCTATTAGCGCCAGATGCTGATTTGCGGACCGACCTACCTAGATATATCGTTTACAAAGACGGCCAAATTGTAGACGAGCCTATGGACATTAGGAAATACTGGCGGGATGACCTGGTTACCTTTCTGCTAGGCGAAGCCGGTAGCTTTCAATGGTCCTGGAAGATGGCAAATATACCATTCCACAGTGAGGGAACATTTTCTACAAATATTCCCCTTATTCCATCTGGACCGTTCAAAGGTAATGTAGTTGTCTTATGCAGATTGTTTATTAGTGCTGATGACCTTGTTCGAGCTATTCAGATAGCCTCTCGGCACCCCCTTTTCCACGGACCACCTATTCATATCGGAGACCCGGCTGCTATTGGCATAAAGGATTTGTCTAAACCAAACGTGATGCATCCGGGTGGTAAAGTTACCCCCAGAAAGCCTCGCGAAGGTGAAATTGCTGCGTTCTGGCCCTGCTTTGGAACAATACGTAGTCTAGCTTTTAAGGTAAAGTTACCCCTTATGATTGTTGATTACCCTCTGCACAATTTCATCAGTGATAAATTAGCTGAGGAGCTAGCCATTCTGTAACGTTTGTAACAAGTGTTAATTCTAATCTGAAGCCAAGTTTTAGACTAAATAGAAACTTAGTAAAGGAGAAGGGTAATGACAAAGTATACTGAAGTTGAGCTGTTAGCGATGACCCCAAGGGAATTCCGCAACATGGTTAGAAGAGGTGAGTGGACAGGTCAGACTTATGGCGTGTGTCGTGGTTACGCTAAGACAGACCTGGTTATTGTTCCCAAGGAATATGCCTACGATTATATTGTATTTGGCCATCGTAACCCGCGAGCCTGCTCTATAGTCGATATGACTGAACCGGGGTCGCCCCATCCACAACGACTAGCACCAGATGCTGATTTGCGCACTGACCTGCCTGGATATATGGTTTACAAAGACGGCCAAATCGTAGATGAGCCTACAGATATTAAGAAATACTGGCGGGATGACTTGGTTGCCTTTCTGATGGGTTGTAGCGCCACTATGGATTGGGCATTAGAGGCTGCCAACGTACAGTACCGAGGTAATGGCGTATTTTCTACAAATATTCCTTGTATTCCAGCCGGACCGTTCCATGGTAATCTGGTTGTTTCCTGCCGACTGTTCAAAACTGCTCATGACGCTGTTCGAGCTGTCCAAATATCATCCCGACACCTCCTGTTCCACGGACCACCTATTCATATTGGAGACCCAGCTGCTATTGGCATAAAGGATCTGTCTCAACCAGACCATATACCTCCCTGGGGAGGGCTTACCCCCAGAAAGCCTCTTGAAGGTGAAGTTGCTATGTTCTGGCCTTGCAGTGGAACAAATCGGCTCGTAGCTGTTGAATCTAAATTACCCCTTATGATTGTTGATAACCTACGGTGCATGTTCATGACTGATAAGCTTAGTGAAGAGTTAGCCATCCTATAGTATTTTCAAAGGGTCAAGGAGATTTCATGAAGGGGGTGAGAAGTGAAATAATCTAGCAGAATATAGAAATTAAGAGAGAAAAACCTTGGAGGAGTAAAAATGACAAGTAAATATAGTGAGATTGACATGTTAGAGATGAAACCGAAGGAATTCCGCAGTATAGTTAGAAGCGGTGAGTGGACAGCTCCTACTATGCATGTATGTCGCGGCTACGCTGTGCAAGATATGGTTATTCTTTCCAAGGAGTATGCCTATGATTTTCTCGTATTTTGCCATATGAACCCGCGAACTTGCCCTGTAAACGACATAACCGAAGTTGGGTCGCCCCATCCCCGCCTGCTAGCGGCAGATGCTGATTTGCGCACTGACCTACCTAGATATCGCGTTTACAAAAATGGCCAGGTTATAGATGAGCCTACAGATATTATGAAATACTGGCGGGACGACCTAGTTGGCTTTTTGACGGGCTGTAGTGGCAGTTTTGTTTGGGCCTTACAAGCTGCAGGGATATCCTTCCATAGGAACGGAGTATTCTCTACAAATATTCCCTGTATCCCAGCCGGACCATTCCATGGTAATATGGCTGTTTCCTGTCGACTGTTTAAAACTTCTCACGACGTTGTTCGAGCTGTCCAGATAACGTCTCGGCACTTCCTTCAGCATGGACCACCTATTCATATTGGAGACCCGGCTGCTATTGGTATAAAGGATCTGTCTCAACCAGACCTAATACCCGCGACTGACCCACCTTCTAGACAGACTAGGGAAGGTGAAGTTGCTGTGTTCTGGCCTTGCGGTGCAACACATCGGGTCGTAGCTGTTGAAGCTAAACTACCCATTACGATTGTTGATTACCCAGCGAGCATGTTCATGACTGATAAACTTGCTGAGGAGGTAGCTATTCTATGACAAAATGAAAGATGCCTAGTATAAAGAGTATAAAAAAACTTAAGGAGGGTACTAAAGTGAAGAATCAAAGAATATTAGTGTTAATTGGTAGTGTCTGTCTGGCCGTAATGTTAGCGTTATCAGTTGTGGCGGGCTGTGCTGCACCAACTCCAACACCAACGCCGACTCCAACACCAACGCCGACTCCAACACCAACAGAAGCTGCGCCAATTCAACTTTTGATTGGAGGGTCTGGGGCAGGAGGCAGCCTTTATCCTATGTCATGCGGCATAATGACAATAATAAATGAGAATCTGCCTGAGTTCAGAGCAACTGCCATATCTGCCGGGTCAATAGCAAATGTGCGCCAATGTGCAGCGAATGAAATGTTCGCATGCATGACGCCTCCAGGCTGGTTGCAAGCCGCCTGGGAGGGAAAGAGTGAACGCTTTGATTACAAACAAATGCAAGAATTGCGGTTGATCAGCTATGGACACGCCAGCTGCTACTTCTGGATAACCCTAGATCCAGAAATTAAAACTTTATGGGACCTCAAAGGAAAGAGTGTAGCCATAGGCGGGGCTGGCAGCGCCGATCCGGACTACGCTTCAGTAACATTGGAAGGCCTAGGATGGGTGCTAGACGTTGATTATACGGGGGTTCTGCTGGACGGCCATGAAGCAGCCGAAGCATTGATCGAGGGTAGAGTGGACGCACTGTTTGTCTCCGGTGGCATGGTAAATGACACAGTCTTGGAGGTTGATACCATGAGAGACATGTACTTCATCAACACTCCGGAGGATATGTGGGACGAGATTGACGCCGCTAGGACGGCAAAAGGCCTTTGGCAGACACACGGTACTGTCCCAGCGGATCTGGGGCTCTACCGGGGCCTGAAGGAGGATTACAAAACCACTCTTTATAGAATTGGCTTCTGGACAAATGAACTAGCAGATGAAGAGACTGTCTACAAAGTGACAAAAGCGCTGTGGGAGCACATTGAGGTACTGGGATTGATCCACCCAGCGGGTAAAGAATGGGAGATTGAAAATATACAAGAATACATCGACCTCGGCTTCTCAATGCCTATCCATCCCGGCGCACTAAGATACTTCAAAGAAGTTGGCGTTGTGAAATAATCCCGCTTGAGGAAAACGTTGACTTATCTTGTGAAATATATTGGGAGGGTGGGTGTAGAATGATTGACTTCCTACACCCACCTATGCCCAATGTCAGATTGTGAAGGAGCTATGAAGCAACAGTCCCAGAGGTTAGCTATGTCCATGGGCACCTCGTGGAGGGAGAAAATTATATTCCTAGTGAGTATACTCTTCCCCCTCTTTGCTATATTTAACGCCTTTCTTAGACCGTTACCACTTCACCAGGAGAGAGTTTTCTTTTTTGGTTTAATAATTGTCCTAACGCTATTATTTCGACCACTAAAGAGTAAGGGGCCAGTGGTGGGGAAAATTTACGTTGTGGTTGACCTGGTCTTGACAATGGCGATTATAGTCTGTGCCGGGTATGTGTTCGTAAACTGGAGATATATTGTTTGGCACCTAGGTATTACGTCGCCTATCGATATAGCAATGGGCATTACCGCAACCTTGATAGTTCTAGAAGCAACCAGGAGGACAATGTTACCCTTCGTTCCTGTTTGCTTGGCATTCTTACTTTATGCGTTTTTTGGGCAACATATCCCCGGTATAATGCAGGCTGCGCCGACTACTATTAGCAGGCTCATTCAGGATATGTGGCTATCAACAGATGGCATGTATGGGATATGTTTAAGCGCGGCACTCAGTTATATTCTTCCGTTCCTAATCATGGGCTGCCTTTTAAAAGCAATGGGAGCTATGGATGTACTGAATGACCTAACTAATATTCTAGTGGGCAGGACTGTCGGCGGGCCAGCTAAGATTTCAGTTATCACCAGTGGTATGTTCGGGACGATGTCAGGTAGCGCCGTTGCTAATGTGGCTTTTACTGGCACCTTCACCATCCCGCTGATGAAGAGATACGGATATAAGCCTGAGTTTGCCGGTGCTGTTGAGGCAAGTGCGTCAACTGGAGGGCAGTTGACACCGCCAATTATGGGCGCGGCTGCCTTCATCATGGCTGAATACACAGGTATACCTTACCTTCAGATATGCATAGCCGCTATCCTACCTTGCCTACTCTACTATACAGCCATATTTTTAAGAGTCCACTATAAGGCCAAACAGGAGGGATTGCAGAAGCCCTCAGTAGATATTGTTGGCAGGATATCAAGTCTTAAGGAAATCATACCGAGGGTAATGCCTCTAGCTATTGTTTTCGCCGTCTTAATAATAGCATTGGTTAGGTGGACACCTACATATGCTGCAGTGCTGGCGATAGCAGTTATAATACCCGTAAGCTTTTTGAGACGTGAAACTTGGATGACACCTAGCAAGCTAATAGCTGGGCTGAGAGACGCCACACAAAGCTTCCTGTCTATCGGTCCTGCTGTGCTCGCGATAGGTATGCTCATGGTAGTGGCAATGAGAACTGGACTCGGATTAAAGTTCTCTGAGCTAATGCTTATTGCTTCAGGCCAAAGTTTGTTGTTGTTGTTGCTAGTAACATCATTGGCTTTGCTTATCATGGGTATGGGTGTAGGCGGCATTGCCGTTTATATGTTTGGCGCTATTATGATAGGCCCAGCGATGATTAAACTTGGTGTGCCTATATTACTAGCCCACTTCTTTATATTCTACTGGTCTAACATACAGTGCATCACACCGCCTGTATGTCTTGCCTCTTACACTGCCGCTAGCATAGCACGGGCGAGTCCTACAAAGACGGCTCTTACGGCTTGTTCTGTAGGTATCATGGCTTGGGTGATACCCCTCCTTTTTGCGTTTAATCCAGAGCTGCTTTTGCTAGGAAGTCCTCTGGGCCAAGCCGTGGGAACCTTCTTATTGATGCTTTGCGGGCTTGTTGCTCTTACATTCGGGTTAGGCGGCTATCTTAATCGGCAGCTTAGCCTATTGGAACGGTTGCTCTTATCTCTGGCCGCTGTAGCAATATTTGCGGGAGCCAACTACGCTTTTACCATAGCAGGTCTGGTCTTGACAGTGGTATTGATTTTATTTTCAATAATAATCAAGAGGCGAAGTCAGAAAACTCAAACGGTGGTTTAAGTGAGTTTCCCAAGTTTGACCGGCATTGAAATACCGGCGCCTATCTGCTGACGGGAAACATTGAGGATATAGAGAAAATGAAAGGAGAAAGAGTTAGAAATGAAAGATTTGGAGGTGTAAATATGGTGACTAAGTATACCGAAGCTGAGCTGTTAGAGATGACTCCACATGAGTACCGTAGTATGGTTAGAAAGGGTGAGTGGACAGAGTCTACTCGTGACGTATGCCCTGGATATGCTGCAACGGATATCGTGATTATTTCTAAGGAGTATGCTTATGACTTTCTTGTATTCTGCCATCGTAACCCACTAGCCTGCCCAGTGGTTGATATAACCGAAGTGGGGTCACCACACCCCCCGCTACTAGCACCAGATGCTGATTTGCGCACTGACCTGCCTAGATATCGCGTTTATAAAGATGGCCAGGTTGTAGATGAACCTACAGATATTACCAAATACTGGAGGGATGATTTGGTTGCCTTTTTGCTGGGTGAAGCCGCTAGTTCCCTTTACCGGGCATGGAAAGCGGCAAATATACCATTCCAAAGTAAGGGAACATTTACTACAAATATTCCTCTTACTCCAGTCGGGCCGTTCCACGGTAATGTAGCTGCTTCCTGTAGACTATTTGAGAATTCTCATGATGCTATTCGAGCTATTCAAATAGCCTCTCGGCATCCCCTCTTTCACGGACCACCTATTCATATTGGAGACCCATCTGCCATTGGTATAAAGGACTTGTCTCAACCAGACGTCATACGTCCGGCTGGACAAATTCCCCCTATGCAGCCTACCGATGGGATTGCTATGTTTTGGCCTTGCTTTGGAACAGTACGCGGCGTAGCTGTTGAGGCCAAGTTACCCCTTATGATTGTAGATTACCCATTACATAATTTCGTCAGCGATAAACTCGCTGAGGAGTTAGCTCTTCTATGAATTCTAAAAGCCTTGAGGAGGCGGAAAGGAGGATAAGCGTGTTTCCCAGATTTGAGTGGAATCAAATTACGGCACCTCCCCGCTCAGTGGCAGGAAGGTTATGAAGCTATATTGAAAATATAGCTGTTGACATTGAGTTAATCGCTGTGGCATGATTTGAATCAACTGGCATTAAAAATATAAGGAGGCGTAATTAAATGGGCACTAAGCAATTGAAGATGGACTTATATAGGAGGTTGGGTGACCAGCAAAGTAGAATGCTGGCTGAAATTGCGAAAATTCCACAACAGATAGGAATTCCGAGTGAGCTTAAAGGGAAAATGGGTTTATCGGGCACAATTTCGGGTACCCCAGGTCCGCGTCGGAAGGATATACGTGAAGCTTGTGAGAAAGCAGCAAGAGAAGTACCTCGTTTGCCAACGTTAGTAGAAGAATTAAGGCGTTTAGTTAAAGAGGGTTATGGTGATGAGTATGATGCTGTAGCTTGTAGTACCTGCGAGGCTGCGCTATGGATTGTTTTTGATACCTTGTGTTGTCCTCCCATGGGTAAGGGAGATGCTTATCAAAGTTTCTACATTGCTCCATACGAAAGGCACTTACATCATCACGGCGCTTACGGGAGGCCTTTTCCACCAAAATACAAAGACATATTTGCTGACCACGGAGTTACTGCAGGAGAGATGGGAATGCTGGGCAAAAGACAATGTAACCTCTCTACAGTAATAGTTCCTCTGGTAGGGGCAAAATACGACTGCCATGGCATAAAGTATTATCCCTGCCCTCTGATGATGCATGTTGACCCGCAAAAAAGCTATGAGCGAATAGCCAAGGTTGCGGCTCGCCATGCCCTCTCACTAACCGCTATCACTTCACTAGGTTACGATACCCCAGGATATGGATATGGTGATAAAGATGAGGACGGAACTCCCAAAATACAGAAGCTACACGCTCAAATAGCAAGGGAATATAATATTCCTTATATTGTTGATAATGCTGCGGGTGTGCCTTTCGTAGGAACTGATATTCGCAAGATAGGGGCTGACATTATGATGTATAGCGCAGACAAACGTATAGGGGCACCGATAGGTGGCCTAATAATTGGCAAGGAAGAAATTATTGTACCCCTCCAGCGGGCACTTGGTATGCACAGTAGCCGAAGTGGCACCCCTGCTTATGGAAAAGCTGCCTATGTGGGTTGTGACCCTGGGTTGGAATCACTGGCTGGTCTAATTGTAGCACTCAAGGCTCTAAAAGAAAGACCTGAGGTAGTAACAAATGCTGCTGATGCTACCTATAATATTGTGCTAGAAGAAATAAAATATCTTGACCCAGAGGTAAGCAAAGGTTTTATAGTGACCAAGTCTTACGATGTTCCAGGTGTAGAGATAAATTATGAGAATAGTTGGTCCGAAGAGAGAACTGGCTTTCCTATCTTTTCTGTAGAAGACCTCTATGCAGGAACGGATATGCTGATAAGGAGCCAACAAGTCATGGGAATTATAGCTTGCGTAACATATGACGGGAATATCCGCATCACTCCAGGGCAAGGTACCACGGATGACGATGGTGAATTGATTGAAGACAGGATGCGTTGGTGCGTACGAGCACTTTTTAAGGCGATGGAAGTTATATGGAGATTCTGGTTGGGTTGATGTGTCTATATTAAATAAACACGAAAGGGAAGTGTTCTGTGATGGACATGCCTCTATTGCTTTATTAGGCATGGGCTTTGATAAGACTATACGCCTGAGTCTGCTTACCAGACCGTTAGGCGAATTTGTGTAAAGGAGGTCGGTTTACAGCTTGCGTAAGGGCAAAAAATCACCCGACTTACGAAGGCAACCGAGTTTAATCTTGTACTATGATAATTAAAGCAGCCCAATTACAAAGAGTGCGGATACCTTTATCCGAGCCTTATCATATAAGTCGCGGCTCGACGGATAGCTTTAGGAACATTATTATCCGAATAAAGGGTGACGATGGCTTTGAAGGTATCGGCGAATGTGTTTTTCCTTCATACACTGTAAATAGCAGTATAGACTTTGCCGAAAAGAAGCTTTTAGATGAGTTTATCCCAGCGATAATTGGGATGGACTCAATGGATATAGAGTCGATAATTAATAAGCTTAACCCTGGGGAGCGTTCCAACATAGGGCCCGTAGCAGGGATAGACCTTGCACTCTGGGACCTTAACGGTAAGGCGCTGGGTTTACCAGTTTATAAGCTTTTGGGAGGCGCCGTTACCCTTGATATACCGGTGAGCTACACTCTCAGTATTGCATCTCCTGGTAGGATGGCCCAAAGGGCCCTGGAAATGATGGAGTATGGCTACCGAACGTTGGTCGTGAAGGTAGGAGTAGGATCCATTGAGGAAGACATTGATAGGGTTCGGATAATACGCGAGGCCGTTGGACCTAAGATAAAGCTAAGGCTCGATGCGAATGGAGCGTATACTGTGGACAACGCCATTTACATGTTGCAGGCAGTAGAATGCCACGATTTAGAGTATATCGAGCAGCCTATACCCCCAGGGGATATTGAAGGACTCAGGAAACTGGCCGCATCCACAGACATTCCTATTTCTGTTGATGAGAGTCTACAGAATCTCACTGATGCTATCAATTTGGTTAAGAGTGGTGCAGTACGGATTTTTAACATAAAGCCTCCTAGATGTGGTGGTTTATGGCTATCGAAGAAAATTGCAGCTATTGCTGAAAGCGCCGGGATACCATGTATTTGTGGAGGCCTGCTAGCTTTAGAAATCACCAGGCAGGCTAGCAGGCATTTTGTGGCGAGCACTGCTCAGGCTTGCACGGGCTACGCTCACGAAGGGCCAGGACCTGCCTCGCAGTCTGTTACTGCTACAGTAACTAATCGAACAATGACGTATCAAGATGTTAAGATTGGTGGAGGTTTTCTACAGCCGTCGGAAAGGCCGGGCTTGGGTGTTGAACTCGACAACGAATTGCTGAACCAGTACTTGTTGTGATGTGGTCTCTGATGTGTATTTAACTCGTCATAATATTGATTGAATTGCACAAGGAGCGTATGGATATGGCATTAAAAAAGACGGCGGAAGTAATCATCATTGGTGCCGGCATTATGGGAACTAGCATTGCTTACCACCTGGCAAAACTAGGCTGTCATGATGTCGTGGTCTTAGAAAAAGAAGATGCCATTGGAACCGGCAGCACTGCGAAGGCTGCTGGTGGCGTAAGGCACCAGTTCACCAACGAGATTAACGTAGGATTCTCTATAGAGAGCATTAAGGTGTTTAAACACTTTGAGGAGGAAATAGGGTGTCCCATCGACTTTCACCAGTGTGGCTACCTGATTCTGGCTTGCACTGAGAAGGAGCTGGAGGACCTTCGCCATAGGGTGGCATTGCAGCAGAAGTTCGGGATTGAGGTTTATCTCCTGTCACCTAAAGAGGCTAAAGAAATTATCCCCGCACTTAAAATTGATGAGGTCCTAGGGGCAACCTACGGTCCTACCGATGGCATGGTTGACCCATATTCGATAGTCCAAGGCTATGCCTATGCTGCTAGGAGTCTTGGTGCGAAGATATATACAAACGTTGAGGTTATTGGTATTAAGACCAAGGGTCATCAAGTACAAGGGGTATTAAGCAGCGAAGGAGAGATAGCGACACCGTTTGTGGTAAATGCTGCGGGAGCCTATGCCAATCAGGTAGGAAAAACTGTGGGGTTAGATATCCCGGTTTACCCACACAAGAAGCACACTTTTTTCACCGCTCCTTCAGATGAAATCCAAAAGGGGGCTCCCCATATCACTGACTTACACGGTGGCTTTGGCATTGGTAAAGAAGGCCTTGGGCTAGCCTTCAGTGGGACTGATCCAGACCAACCCGTAGGATTTGATATTACTGTAGACTGGAGCTTCCTGCCGAAGCTCGCTGAGCGTATGTTACCTCGCTTCCCATTCATGGCAAACGTGGGCATCATGAGAGCGCAAGCCGGACTGCATCCCGATACCGTAGATAAGAGTCCTATACTAGGAAGTGTATCTGAGTTGGAAGGACTGTACCTTGCCTGTGGCCTGAACTCACAGGGGGTTATGCACTCACCAGCGATAGGAAGGATTATGGCGGAATATATTCTGGGTATAGGCTGTGATCCAGCTATTTCGCTCTTACGTTTAAGCCGGTTCAAAGATGGAGCTCTTCAGCAAGAAGGCGGGGTTACAATAGATTATAAAGATTTGGAGGTGGGGGGATAATGACGGCCGTGGCCGACAAACGTACTGAGGAGCTAGCTACCCTATCACTTCTCAAGGGATTAAAGTGCACCACACTATGTAAGAAATTTTCTTGAAGTGTTGGCGTGGTTGTGCCACATGGTCTAGATACAAAAAGACTAACGAGGTGGAGCCTATGAATAGTCATTCGTCAATCTTGATAAATACGGACCTGCCGTTACCGGTGTTTTACCGGGGGAAAGTACGGGACAGCTATGAACTGGGCAATCTACTGCTCATTATTGCTACCGACCGAATCTCTGCCTTTGACGTTGTTCTACCCTCCGGCATACCCGGCAAGGGGCGGGTGCTAAATCAAATTTCTGTTTTCTGGTTTAACCAGACCAAGCACCTAGCGCCCAATCACCTTGTAGAAGCCATCGACGATGTTCACCACCTTGGCAACTATCTTCCCACTGAGAGCCGTTTCCCCTACCCATCCTATCTCGCTGGGCGGTCTATGGTTGTCAAGAAAGTAAAGCGTATTCCGGTTGAGTGTGTGGTGCGTGGCTACCTTGCCGGGTCTGGCTGGGCAGAATATCAGCAATACGGCGCTGTCTCTGGAATTACTTTACCCAAAGGCTTGCAACAAAGCCAGGAATTACCCCAACCCCTATTTACTCCCACCACCAAGGCAGAAACCGGACACGACGAGCCGCTGACTATGGGTGAAGTAAAAGGGCTGGTTGGTGAAGCCATAGCCGAAGAACTGAAAGAAAAGAGCCTCGCCATCTATAGCTATGGCCGAGAGTATGCTAAAGCCAAGGGTATTATTATCGCTGACACCAAGATGGAGTTTGGACTGCATGATGATAGACTCATCCTGATTGATGAGCTATTGACACCGGACTCATGCCGCTTCTGGGACACAAGTCAATATAGAATTGGACAGTCCCAGCCTAGTTATGATAAACAGCTAGTCCGTGATTGGCTTATTGAAACAGGATGGAATAAGGAACCGCCTGCCCCAGTACTTTCACCAGAGGTTATCGCTAGCACTACCAAAATATACGAGCAGGCCTACGAAAGATTAACCGGTAGAAAGATAGGTGGGTCTTCACATCCTAGCCCAGCGCATGGGTTCTAATGTGGAATTTTAGGTATTTATTACTTAGGTAATTCTTACAAAACTTAATAAAGGAGGAGGGTAATGACAAAGTATACTGAAGCTGAGCTGTTAGCGATGACCCCAAGGGAATTCCGCAACATGGTTAGAAGAGGCGAGTGGACAGGTTCTACTTATGGCATGTGTCGTGGGTACGCAGTGACAGATATTGTCGTTATTCCCAAGGAGTACGCCTATGATTTTCTCATATTTTGCCATCGTAACCCGCTAACCTGCCCCGTAGTTGATATAACCGATGTGGGGTCGCCACACCCCCCCCTGTTAGCGCCAGATGCTGATTTGCGCACTGACCTACCTAGATATATCGTTTACCAGAACGGCCAAATTGTAGACGAGCCTACGGACATTCAGAAATACTGGCGGGATGACCTGGTTGCCTTTATGCTGGGCGTAGCCGGCACTTTCAACCCGGCCTTAAAGGCGGCCAACTTAAATTTCCGAACCCTTGGAGCATATATTTCAAGTATTCCCTGTATTCCAGTTGGACCGTTTCATGGTAATATAGCCGTAGGCTGCCGAGTGTTTGAAACTACTCATGACGCTGTCCGAGCTACTCAAGTAGTGTCTCGGCATCCCCTGTTCCATGGACCACCTATTCATATTGGAGACCCGGCTGCTATCGGCATAAAGGATATGTCTCAACCAGACCTGTTGGAACATAGGGACGTGGCACCTCTACAGCCGGGTGAAATTGCCCTGTTCTGGCCTGCATTTTCAACAGTAAGGAATATAGTAGCAGTTAAGGCAAAGTTACCCCTTATGATTGTTGATTACCCCCTGCACAATTTCATCTCGGATAAACTGGCTGAGGAGCTAGCTATTCTATGAATTTTTAAGAGGAGAGGAGTGGTGTGGTATTAACACCAAAGAACAAAAGAGATCCTTATGTTATGCCAATTGCATCTACTGTGGTTGGCAAGACGATAACAAGAGAGCTCAAAGGCCAAATAGTCGCTGTGTCAGGTCGTTCCTTTGATGAGCGCGGATTAAGTTTGATTCCGCAGCCAACCCGAGTGTTATGTAAGAATGAAATTCATGAGTTAGTGACCACCGACGAAGTAGGCGCCGGGCCGAATAAGACCATAAATAGGGCGGGCGCCATCGGTTTTTTTGAAGTAACTCAGGGAAGCTATGTACTTGTGGGCGACCCGGTATTCATAAATGGTAAGGATATAGGCAAGCTTGCTGGATTTGATGAGACTCATCTTCCGAATCATACAAACATCGTAGTCCTTTCGCCCAAGAGGGTCTCAGGCCTTGAGGCAGGTTTTCATATTGGTGATAGAGTAAGTATCGGGAGCCGGTCATGAGGCTAAAGGAGGATCTAATAAATGGTAGTCGACAAGTATGCTGAGCTCACTCAACTTCGGCGTGAAGCGCTTCTGCGAGCTATTGGATATACCCATGAAGACTTGCAGAGGCCCTGGGTTGCGGTTGCACACGCTTGGACAGGAGATGTGGGGCCGGGTCAGTTCCATCTAAAAAAGGTGGCTGAAGCGGCGAAGGCCGGTGTGCTCTCTGCTGGAGGCACGCCAGCCGAGTTTATTG
>Ga0209979_1002447_pt1 | contig 17733 bp, 19 predicted proteins | sample AnhtaG_FD_183114 | JGI IMG/M metagenome (GOLD analysis project Ga0209979, IMG submission 183114) | Deep subsurface microbial communities from Anholt, Denmark to uncover new lineages of life (NeLLi) - Anholt_01485 metaG (SPAdes) (version 2) | ecosystem: Environmental > Aquatic > Marine > Oceanic...
ACCTTTGCTCACCAGACGTACTACATGGGCCTGGTGGACGAGAATAACCACGTGAACTTCTACGACGGCCAGCTACGGGTCGTCGACCAGCAGGGCAAAGAAGTGGCCAAGTTCCCCCCGTCTCAGTACCTGGACTACATTGGCGAGCACGTGGAGCCCTGGACGTATCTCAAGTTCCCCTACCTCAAGAGCGTTGGCTGGAAGGGCCTGGTGGACGGGCCGGATAGCGGCATCTACCGGGTAGCTCCTCTGGCTCGCCTCAACGCGGCCGACGGTATGGCCACTCCCCTGGCTCAGGCGGAGTACGAGCGGTTCTACTCCACTCTCGGTGGCAAGCCGGTTCACGCTACGCTGGCCACCCACTGGGCGCGCGTCATCGAGCTGGTGTATGCCGCCGAGCACCTGCTGGAGCTGAGTCAAGACCCGGAGATAACCAGCACGGACATCCGCACCATTCCCACCGAGGCTCCCGGCGAGGGCGTGGGGGTGGTGGAGGCGCCGCGGGGCGTCCTCATTCACCACTACTGGGCTGACGAGAACGCCTTGGCCAAGAAGGTCAACCTCATCGTGGCGACGGGGCATAACTATGGGGCCATGGCCATGTCCATCAACAAGGCAGCTAAGGGCCTGATCAAGAAGGGCACGGTGGTCACCGAGGGGCTTCTCAACACCATCGAGATGGCCTTCCGGGCCTACGACCCCTGCTTGGCCTGTGCCACCCACTCCTTGCCGGGGCAGATGCCCCTGATCGTCAGCATCTACGACAGCCAGGGGAACCTTACCCAGCGCCTCAGGAGGGACTAGCGGTTGCGGACCCTGATCCTGGGTCTGGGCAACCCAATCCTCTCGGACGACGCCGCCGGCCTACAGGCCGCCCGCCGGCTATATGAGTTGGTGGGCGGTGAGGACGTCGATCTGGTGGAGGCGGCGGTAGCGGGGATGCAGACCGTCCAGCTTCTGTCTGGCTACGACCGGGCGGTGGTCATCGATGTGGTGCAGGACGAGACGAGGGTGGGCGAGGTCTGGCGCATCGATACCAACGACCTGGAAAACGTCTCCTCAACCTCCAGTCATGGCATCGGCCTGGGACAGGCCCTGCGCCTGGCCCGGCTGATGGACCTGCCCGTCCCTGAGCAAATTCTCATCTACGCTATCGCTGCCGCTGATACCTCTACCTTCGGCGAGACCCTGACGCCTCAGCTCGCGAAAGCCCTGCCCGCTATCGTCCGCAGGATCGCCGCCGACCTGGCTGGTCCTTCGGGCCGGGGCTAAGGGCAAGGCTGCGTTCGCTCTTCGCGTTCGGCGAGACGCCGGCTGCCCGCTGTCAGCAGCAAGTCGCTGGATGCTTCCTCTTCTTGTGTAGCCCAGAGACAGGGCTATATTAGTCGAACAATTCCCTGAAAACTGTGTAACATTCTCGGGCATTGCACGTCTTTCATGTCAGAGAACGGCCCTTTGGGCCATAACGTTGGGTCCCCTTCCCTTGGCCGGGAAAAAAGTATCTGCCGGTGGGACAACCCCCCGGCAGATACTTTTTTGTCTAGTGATGGTCTAGGCTCTGGCCTTTGCTTCTCTCAGGACCTGGGTCGAAGTTTGGCAATCAAGAAAGCAGCGTGGACGGTGTCCAGATTGCTCATGAGGTGGGGCAGAAGGGGATAGTAACCAGCGAATGTCAGGCGCTCTACCCAAAAGCCGTGGTAGTGGCATAGTTCTGCCAAGCCCTGGAAGCTAAAGACGAGCAGACGGCTATCACTCTGAGAGGGATGGCACATTGCCTGCAGCGGGTCGAAGGCCATGGCGTCGTTGGGCACATGCGAGGGCCCAGCCTCCATCCGCAGCGCCAGGGAGAAGCGGCTGTGCCAGCTAGCCAGGTTGTTGATGGAGAGGATAGCGTAGCCGTCGGGCCGCAGCACCCGTTTGATCTCCTTGAGGAAGAGATCGATGTTGTGCAAGTGCTCGATGATCTGGTCGGCGTGAACGATATTGAAGAAACGGCTCTTGTAGGGCAGCGGATCGTTAAGGTCGCCCTTGGTGACGATGATCCCCCGGTCGGTGGCCTCCTTGATACGGTGGTCGACGCGCTCGATGCCGTATGCCTCCGACACGCGGGCGCGGCAGGCAACCTGGACGGTGAACTCGCCGTCGCCGCAGCCGCAGTCCAGAAGGCGGCCATGGGCGCGGCGCTCGATGACATCCAGGATCGCTCCCTTGTTGGCCCGTTCGCTCTGCCTGTATACCCTGTGTAGGTACGCGATCTCTTTCCTTTCTATGTGACTAGTCAAGAGAATCGCAGCCCTCCTTGTAGCAGACCTCCGTCCAGGCGGAGGCCGAGGTCATGATTCGCCGAAAGTGTGGCTAGTAAGAATGACGATATGTTGGCCCTGCTTGTTACGGCTTAGACGGGAAAAAGTGCAGTGCGGTAGTGCCGCTGAACAGGGGGAGGGTTGGCTGAGGGGTGTGGGGCGGCTATCATCTAACCTGTATTGGGAGCATGAAGCGGTCAACTTCTGCGCTGGTTCGGGTAGTGCCCTTCTACTACGGTTGGTGGGTGGCCGTCGCGGCGGCCATGATCATAATGGTCGCCAGCGCCTCGCCGCTGTACGTTTTCAGCGCCCTGATCGACCCCCTAGAGGAGGAGTTTGACTGGTCGCGGGCGGCTATCGGTGCCGGCCCCGCCATCGCCGCGGTGATGGTAGGGCTGACTACCCCTATTGCTGGCTATCTGGTAGACCGTGTCGGTGCGCCTCGCCTGCTGGCAGCGGGGGTGCTGCTGGTGGGTGGCGGCAATCTGATGATTAGCCAGACTCAGGCGCTCTGGCAGTTCTACATTTTCGTGGCCGTTCTCGCCGTCGGCATGGCGCTGGCCGGCCTGCCCGTGTGCGCAGTAGCCGTCGCTCACTGGTTTGTGAAGAGGCGGGGTCGCGCTCTGGGCATCATGAGCGCCGGCGCCGGAGCGAGCGGTCTGATGGTGGTGCTGGCGGCCTTCCTGATAGCTCCCCTCGGGTGGCGCACCGGCCTACTGATCGTGGGCACCCTCCAGGTCGCCATCTGCATTCCCCTGGCCTTGACCGTGCGCCACCGGCCCGAGGAGGTGGGCCTTCTGCCCGACGGCGAGCCTCCTGCGCCAGGCGAGGCGTTGGCCAGTTCGTCGCCGGAGGCAGCGGAGAGGGGAGGTGGAGGCAGCGGGACAGGGCAGTCGGAGGGGCTCACCACGCGCCAGGCGCTTCACACGCGGTCGTTCTGGGTGTTGGCCTTGGCGCTGGTCCTGACCTGGGTGGGTAGCTTGGCGGTCATCATCCACCTGATACCTTACCTCGATGAATCGGGGGGCTTCACAGAGGAAGGGGCTGCTCTGATCGCGATGGGCATCCCCTTCGGCAGCCTGGTGGGGAGGCTAGGCTTTGGCTGGCTGGCCGACTACTTAAGCAAGCGCTGGCTGCTGGCGGTGGCCTGGACCCTGCAAGGCCTGGGCATCCTTGTCTTCGCTGCTGTTCACAGCCCCTGGCAGGCCGTCGTGTTCCTGGCCCTGTTCGCTCCAGGCTTCGGTGGTGCCATCACCGTGCTACCCGCTATCCTGGCGGAATACTTCGGGCTGCGGTCCCTTGGCGGCATTCAGGGGCTGCTGATGGCTGCAGGTATGCTTGGGGGCTTCACCGGGCCGATCTTGGCCGGTGGGGTCTATGATGTGGCCGACACCTATCGGCCGGCCTTTCTCGTACTGGCGCTGACCGCCTTGCTCGCCGCCGTCGTGATCCAGATGATCGGCAGGCCGCGCGCCTGGGCGGGGGAGCCGGTCGCCGCGCCCACGGCCGAGAGGTGAGGGCGGACCCTTCTCCGCGTGCCTGCGGGGAGGGGTGGCTGGGCGCGAGCAGGGCCGACGGTTGGCTGAGGGGAGTGGCGCGGCTATCATCTAATCTGTACTGGGAGCTGGCGGATGCCGGCTTCCTGGGCAAGTTAAGGAGTAGCCTTGTTTTACGGGTGGTGGGTGGTGTTTGCCTCCGGCGGCATCATCTTTCTGACCGGCGGCACCTTCTTTTACGGCTTTGGCACCCTGATCACCCCCATGACCAAGGAGTTCGGCTGGTCGCGGGCCGCCATAGCCGGCGCTTTCTCTCTCAGGACAGAGCTTGGAGGAGTGGGAGCCCCGGTCGCCGGCTATCTGGTCGATCGGATGGGCCCTCGCCGTCTCGTACTGGTGGGGGTGTTCTTGGTCGGAACAGGTTTCATTCTCCTCAGCCGCATCCAGGAGGCGTGGCACCTGTACGCCGTTGCAGCGTTCATCGCCATAGGCATGAGCGCCACGGCCGGCCCGGTAGCGATGACAGCGGTCGCTCACTGGTTCCAGAAGAAACGCGGCCGGGCTCTGGCCTTGATGACAGTGGGCGGTGGCAGCAGCGGCGTGATGGTGGTGGTGCTGGCCTCGCTGATAGCTGCCTTCGACTGGCGCACGGCCCTGCTGATCATGGGTCTCATCCAGTGGGCGGTCTGCATCCCTCTGGCCCTGGTCGTGCGCAACCGGCCTCAGGACCTGGGCCTTCTGCCCGATGGCGAGCCTGCCCTCCCGGCCGAGCGGCAGGTAGCCGCCGACGAACGCCAGGCCCCGGCGGGGGATGCAGAGGGCCCTGGCTACGGGGTGGCCGCCCGCCAGGATGAGGGACTCACCATAGGCCAAGCGCTGCGCACCCGCTCCTTCTGGTTGGTGGCCGTTGCTATGAGCTTGATCGGCTTCGGTAGCGTGGCCATCATTGCCCATCAGGTAGCTTTCCTGGAGGAGTCAATGGGTTTTTCCTCGCTGATGGCCTCGGCGGTGCAGATGGGCGTGCCGATAGTGAGCCTGGCGGGCCGACTGGGCTTCGGCTGGCTGGCGGACTATGTAGATAAGCGAAAGCTGCTGGCCGCAGCCTATCTTTTCATTGGCGTGGGTGTCATTCTGTTGGCCACGGTTCAGAGTGCCTGGCAGGTTCCTCTGTACCTCATCATCTTCGCCCCGGGCTGGGGCGGCTCCATCTCCGTGCGGCCCGCCTTTCAGGCGGACTACTTTGGCCTGCGAGCCTTTGGCAGCATCCAGGGTCTAATGTTCTTCGTAGCCAGTGTAGGGGCCTTCGCTGGTCCTATCTTCGCTGGGGTGGTCTACGACGTAGTGGACAGCTATCGGCCCGCCTTCCTGATAGTGGGTCTGACCGCTCTGGTGGCTGTTCCCCTTGTGCTGATGGCGGGAAGGCCGCAGAGGGAGGTGGCCAAGGAGGCGGGCGGTCTCGGCGTGTAGGGACCGGCGCGTCAGGTCACCGTGAGGGCAACCTGCTGAGCGCAGAGAGGGCATTCGGCGGGGTCGTAGCTGGGCAGCTCGAGGGTTACGCAGGCGAAAAAGGGCAGGCCGAAGTCTACGCGGCCGGCAGTGCGATCTACCAGGACAGCCACTCCGATGGGCACACCCCCCTCGGCCCGCACCGCCTCCAGGACCTCGCGGATGCTGCTGCCGGTGGTAAGAATATCGTCCACTACCAGGGTGCGCTCGCCTGGAGCCACCCGAAAGCCGCGGCCGAAGCGCCGCCCCTCCTCCACCTTCTCGGCGAAGATGCCCCTGATGCCCAACTGGCGGGCTACCTCGTAGCTGAGGATGATCCCCCCGGTGGTGGGGGCCGCTACCAGTTGCACCCCTTGGGGGCGAAAGTGATCGGCTATGAGGCGACAGAGCCTTTCAGTGTGGGGTGGCTGCTCCAGAAGGCGAAACTTCTCTACATAAAGGGGGGAGTGGCGACCGGAGGCCAGGAGGAAGTGGCCATCGAGGACGGCGCCCACCTCCCGAAGCAGGCTCTCGATCTCACTCGACACCTTAGTCCCTCGAGTCCTCGTTGGCAAAGGAGACAGAGTGGTTGGGAGCCGGGCCTAGGTCCGAGAGGGGCCAGTAGGAGAACCAGGCCTTGCCGATGATGTTTCTCTCTGGGATGGGGCCGAACCCCCGCGAATCGCTGCTGTTGCTGCGGTGGTCGCCCATGACGAAGTAGTTGTCCTCCGGCACGACCAATGAACACCACTTGCCCGTGCAGGTGGTCTTGCCGCTCGTATACGGCTCGTCCAAGGGTTCACCGTCAATGTAGACGCGTCCGTCGCGGATCTCCACCTCATCGCCGGGCACGCCGATGATCCGCTTGATAAAGTCCCGGCCGGGCCTCTGGAGCGACTCGAACACAATCACATCGCCCCGCCCAGGGTTACCGAACAGATGGTGGGTGGAGTCCTCGCCGGCGTCGAAGAAGGGGAGGAAGTCGAAGATGCCCAGGTCGAACTGGGCGTAGGACAGCTTGTTGACGACGATGTACTGGGCGTTCTCCAGGCTGGGGAGCATGCTGCTCCCTTCCACCTTGAAGTTCTGGGCAGTCGAGCGGACGGCCAGGAAGATGAGGAAGGCCAGAAGGAGGGTCTCGACGACCTCCCGAAAGATGGTGAGGTAGCGCCGCCGTCGCCGCGGCGGAGGCGCCTCTACCGCGGGCGGGGGAGGCGGTTCAAATGGAGGCTCCGGCTCCAGTCCTGGCTCTACCTGTCGAGGTTCCCACTGCATGACAATACCGGGGAGGGCTCAGAGAAGCACTCTCCCCAGAATCTTAGTATACCAAATACAGATGACGCTGGCATACGTTCAGAAGTGGCGCAACCGGTTCAAAGATGACGGGTGTTTTCTCCGGTACTGGGGGATGGATCCCCCAGCTTGTGCTAGCGAATCTAGGAAGCTGCGGGTTTCAACCCGCAGGTGCTCGTTGAAACCTTTCCATACACCCAATCGACCAACTACGGGCCAATTACAGAGCGTCGCTGTTCCCTCCCGCTCTTCTGATAGAATGGCCCTGGGCCTGCCCAGAAGGGAGGGCCCCGCACGGGGGAAGTCGATGACCGTGGCCGACGAAGAACAGCTCGTCCGGAGCAGCCGGAAGGGGGACCTGGACGCCTTCAACACCCTGGTGCAGGTCTACCAGGGCCAGGTGTACAACCTCTGTCTGCGGATGCTGGGCCCGGCAGCGGCCGAAGATGCGGCCCAGGAGGCGTTCATCAATGCCTACCGTCGCCTGAGCAGCTTTCGGGGCGGCAGCTTTCGGGCCTGGCTCCTGCGCATCGCCGCCAACATTTGCTGCGATGAGCTGCGGCGGCGGCGCAGACGGCCGGCAGGATCGCTGGAGGCAGCGCTGGAAGCGGGCTCGCCGGCCGACGTCTCCTCCCACGTAGCCGGGCCGGAGGAAGAGGCCCTGCGGCGCGAGCTGGGTCGGCACCTGCAACAAGGGCTGGCCGCCCTGCCAGCCGAGCAGCGGCTGGCGATTATTCTGCGCGATATCCACGGCCTGAGCTACGAGGAGCTGACGGAGGCCCTGGACTGCTCCCTGGGGACGGTGAAATCGCGCATTGCCCGCGGCCGGGCCAGGATGCGCGAGTACCTGATGGCGCGACGGGAACTTCTGCCTCGTCGGTTTCGTCTTGAAGAGTGAGGACTAGTGATGCTGGAAGCCTTGCTGCAATTTCGCCATCGCCGCTTTCGCCGCGACCTTTCTGCCTACGTGGACGACATGCTTTCCGAGCGGGCGTGCCGCCGCCTGGAGGCCCATCTCGATTCCTGCCAAGCCTGCCGCCAGGAGCTGGCAGAGCTTCGGGTCACCGTCGAGGCCCTGGGCAGCGTGCCCATGGCCGAGGTGCCCCGCTCGTTCACTCTGGCGGCCGCTCCCGTTGCGGAGGTGCGCCCGCGGCCAGCGGCCAGGCGACTGGAGTTCGGGCTGCGTCTAGCTACGGCAACCGCCGCTTTCGCTCTGGCCCTGGTGGTGGTCGGCGACTTCACTGGCCTTCCCGGCGGAGGGGAGCAAGAGGAGGAGGAGATGCCGGCGATGCTCGCCCCGGCGGCTGCCGAGACGCCAGCAGCAATGGAAGCGGCGCCTGTCGAGACGCCAGAGCCTTCGGTTCCTGATATCACAGAGACATACAGAGAGGAGCCGGCGGTGGGCGCGGACGTCTCGGAGGAGGAGGACCGGGGGAAGGAGACGACGGAGGGGGCAGAGGTCGAAGAGGAAGCTGAGGCTGACGTAGCGGAGGCCCAAGCTGTGGCCGCGGAGGAGGGCGACGGCTTCTCGCGGGAGGAGGTCGTGCGGTGGCTGGAGATCGGCCTGGGCGCCGGCGTGGGCGTTCTTGTGGTCCTTTGGGCTTTTGCCCGCCTTCGGAGAAGTATCGGAAACCGAGCGTAGGACAAAGGAGGCGATCATCATGAAGAAAGGGATAGGGGTTCTGCTGATAGCGGGCGCGCTCTTGCCCCTCGTTCTGCTGGCTGCCTGCGATTCGGACTCGTCGGCCTCGCCGGAGGGGTCGGCGCCTGTGACGTCGTCGGGGCCGTATGGGTCAGCGGCCGCTAGCCAGGCCAACAACTCGCAGGCGCAGGGGATAGACGTGAGCGGCGAGGGGCGGGCCTCGGCGGCGCCCGACGTGGCCGTGCTGGGCCTGGGCGTCTCGGCCAAGGCGGCCACGATCGAGGCGGCCAACAGGCAGACTCAGGAGGCCATGAGCGACCTGCTGGACTCCCTGGAGGAGAACGGCGTCCAGGAGAAGGACATCCAGACCCGCCAGTTCAACATCTACCCGGAGTACGACTACCGCGACGGGGAGGAGGTGCTGACCGGCTATCGGGTGGGTCACATGCTCCAGGTGAAGGTGTGGGACATCGACAAGGCGGGCGAGGTCATCGACGACGCCGTGGAGGCGGGCGGCGACTTGCTCCAGGTGCAAAGCATCTCCTTCACCATCGACGACACCACAGCCCTGCGCAGTGAGGCCCGCCAGGAGGCGGTGGCCGACGCCCAGGCCAAGGCCGATGAGCTGGCGACTCTGGCCGGGGTGACCCTGGGCAAGGCTACCTACATCACCGAATCCATCTCCACGCCCTACCCGCAGCCTTACTTCGAGAGCCGTGTCGGCTATGCCATGGAGGAAGCGCCGGCTACCGAGATCAGCCCGGGCGAGCTGGAGGTGGTGGTCAGCGTCCACATCACTTACGGTATCGAATAAGTATTGGTAAGGGAGGCGCTCATGAAGACAAGGCTCACATTGTTGGCGTTAGTGGCAATGGTATTGGCCACCCTGGCTATGGCCTGCGGCGGCGCAGGGACCAAGGTGACTGTCGAGAAGGGTCTGGCAGCGGGCGCGGCACAATACGTAGAAGGCGAGGCCGCTGCAGAGGCCGCGTCGCTGGCCCTGCCAGTTGGGGCGGGGGTGGGCGCTCCGGCGGCCGTGCCCGGCGTTCTGGGCACCAGAGCCGGCATGTCGGGGCCGTTAGCCCTTGGAGGGGCCTTCGCTCCCTTAGCTCAGGGTGTCGCCGCCGGTCTAACCGTTCAAGGATTCGGACGGGCCACCACCCCCGCCGACTCTGCCCGCGTGCAGTTTGTGGTCACGCAAGGCCGCGACTTCTACCCCGAGCCGTTGCCGGCCGAGCCCCGGCCCGTACCGGAGGGTGGCGTGGAGGGCGAGACAGCTCCGTCCGTGCCGCCGGAAATATACCCCACAGCGATCCCGCCATCGCCCATCACTGAGGCTGACCTGAAGCCGCTGGTGGATGCCATCGAAACTCAGGGGGTGTCGGAAGACGACATCGAGGTGACCGTCATTCCCGGCGGTGGCTACTACGACCCCTACGGCCCGGTGGCGACAGCGCGGGTGACAGTGACCCTGCGCGATGTGGACAAGGTTGGGCCGGTGGTGGAGGCCGGTACTGCGGCGGTAAGCGAAACCGATATCCTCTTCCTCCAGAACGTCGGCGTCTCCTACCGCGTGGACGACTGCGATGCCCTCTTGGATGAAGCGCGGGGGGCAGCGATAGAGGACGCCCGCGACAACGGCGAAGCTCTGGCCAAGGCGCTGGGGGTGTCACGAGGCGCCCTACTGGCTGCCTGGGAGTACTCTTACGACCCGACGGGGTACTCGGCGTGCATCGAGGACTCGTACAGCTACAGTCCCTACGAGTACGAGGGCCTGCCCTACAACCCAGCAGCGCCGGCGGAGGTGCAGATCGTCTCCAACGTGGGCCTGACCTACGCCATCGAATAGTGTCTACCTTGGCAGCCGGGGAGAGCGGACGGACCGGCCCCTTCCGTTCTCTCCGGTTGCCCTGTCTCCTAGCGAATGCTAGAATGACGCCGCCGAAGGCAAAGGTGGCGGGCTAGTGGTGGTTCTCAGCGATCGCTCCATCCGTGAGGAGATAAGGCAGGGGCAAACGGGCCCCACTGCCAGCCGCGCCCATCAGGATTTCCCCAAAAGAACGGACTGACCGACATGGACTACATGCAGCGGGCCCTGGCCCTGGCGGGCCAGACCCTTGGACGAGTCAGCCCCAATCCGGCGGTGGGCGCCGTGCTGGTGCGCGACGGGCGGGTGGTGGGCGAGGGTTTTACTCGGCCGCCGGGAGGGCCCCACGCCGAGGTCGTGGCCCTGGAGCAGGCGGGCGAGGCTGCTCGCGGCTCCACCCTGTACGTCAGCCTGGAGCCCTGCTGCCATCGGGGACGGACGCCGCCCTGCACCGAGGCCATCATCGCTGCTGGTGTGGCTGAGGTGCACATGGCGATCCTTGACCCTGACCCCAACGTGAGCGGCGGCGGCCGGAAGGAACTGGAGGCGGCGGGCATCGCGGTGCAGGTGGGCGAATGCGAGCAAGAGGCGCAGCGCCTCAACGAGGCCTACATCAAGCACCGTACCACCGGCCTACCTTTCGTCATCGCCAAGTTCGCCGCCAGCCTGGACGGTCGTATCGCTGCCGCCAGCGGCGATTCGCGTTGGATCAGCGGGCCCCAGAGCCGCCAGTGGGCTCATGAGCAGCGAACGACGGTAGATGCTATTATGGTAGGGGTGAACACCATCCTGGTGGATGACCCTCAGCTCACTGCTCGCCCCGGCGGTCAGGAGAGCGAACGTCAGCCCTTGCGGGTCGTGGTCGACGGCGGTGGGCGCACGCCGGCGAAGGCTTGTGTGCTTCAGGGGCCGGGGCGGGCACTCATCGCCACCAGCGACCGGTTCGACCCTTCTTGGCGAGAGGCCTTGGAGGCGGCTGGGGTGGAGGTGCTGGTTCTCCCTGGGGATGGCGATTCTCTGGACCTGGTGGCGCTGCTAAAGGCGCTGGCCGAGCGGGGAGTCCTCTCCCTGTTAGTGGAGGGAGGAGGCATTCTCCTGGGCTCCTTCTTCGACCAGGGGCTGGTGGACAAGGTGCAGGTGATCATCGCGCCCCTGATCATTGGCGCTGCCGAGGCGCCGGCGGCGGTGGCTGGTCGGGGAGCCTATCGGCTGGCCGAGGCCTGGCGCCTGCGGGAGGTGGCAGTAGAACGGCTGGGGGACGATATTCTTGTCATAGGATATCCGGCGAAGAGAGGTGAGTAGATGTTCACGGGCATCGTTGAGGAGGCAGGCGTCGTAAAGGAGGCGGAGCGGGGACGATTGGTGATCGGCTGCAAGAAGGTTCTGCGGGGGACGCACCTGGGCGACAGCATTTCCATCAACGGGGTGGACCTGACGGTGGCTCACATGGAGGAGGATAGCTTCACCTCCAACGTGATGCCGGAGACCTATCGCCGCAGCAACCTGGGCCAGTTGAAGCCGGGCGACCTGGTGAACCTGGAGCGGGCCCTTACCCTCAGCGATCGCCTGGGCGGCCATGTGGTGCGGGGGGTAGTGGAGGCCACCGGCACTCTTCTCTCCGTCACGCCCGAGGAAGACGCGGTCATAGCCCGCTACGGCGCCCCGCCCGAGATCATGCGCTACGTGATTGTCAAGGGGCCCATCGCTGTGGACGGCGTCAGCCTTACGGTGATAGACCGCGATGAGAGTTCGTTCGCTGTGTCCCTGGTAGTCTACACGCAGGATGTTACCAACCTCACTCGCAAGCAGCCCGGAGATACGGTAAACTTAGAATCGGATATAATAGCTCGCTACGTGGATCAACTGCTCAAGGAGTCGAGCCCTGACTAGCGAGTGCGTAGTGAGCAGGGACTCGACCGGAAGAGCGAGGGATAAGGCCATGGTGATGGGAACCGTTGAGGAGGCAATCCAGGAGTATCGGCAGGGGCATTTCGTCATCATTGTCGATGACGAGGACAGGGAGAACGAAGGCGATCTCACCCTTCCCGCTCAGTTCGTGACGCCCGAGGCCATCAACTTCATGACCAGATACGGGCGCGGCCTCGTGTGCGTCCCCATGACGGGGGAGCGACTGGACGAGCTGCGTGTCCCTATGATGGTGGGGGACAACAGGTCGCGCTTTGGCACTGCCTTCACGGTTTCCGTGGAGGCCCGTGACGGCGTCAGCACGGGCATCTCAGCCCACGACCGGGCCCGGACGGTGCACGTTCTCATCGACTCGGCCACCAGGCCCGAAGACCTGGTGATGCCGGGCCATATGTTCCCTCTGCGGGCCCGCGAAGGGGGCGTGCTGGTGCGAGCAGGCCAGACCGAGGCCGCCATGGACCTGGCCCGTCTGGCCGGCCTCTATCCGGCGGCGGTCCTGTGCGAGATCATGAAGGCCGACGGCACCATGGCTCGCCTGCCGGACCTCAAGCGGTTCGCTGCCCGCCACCATCTGAAGATCATCAGCGTCAACCAGCTTATCGCCTACCGCGTCCAACAGGAGAGGCTGGTGCGCCGAATGGCCGAGACGACGATACCGACCCGCTGGGGTGAGGTCGGCCTCATCGCCTACCGCAGCATCATAGACCCCGACGAGCACGCCGCCCTGGTGATGGGTGATATTTCCACGCCGGAGCCGGTGCTGGTGCGCGTGCACAGCCAATGTGTCACCGGCGACGTTTTCCACAGCCTGCGCTGCGACTGCGGCGAGCAGGTGGAGCTAGCCATGGAACGCATCGCCGAGGAGGGAAGGGGGGTCCTCGTCTACATGCGCCAGGAAGGGCGGGGCATCGGCTTCTGCAACAAGATCCGTGCCTATGCCCTTCAAGATAGCGAGGGTCTGGACACGGTGGAGGCTAACGAGGCCCTGGGCTTCCCCGCCGACCGTCGCGACTACGGCATCGGCATGCAGATCCTGGTAGACCTGGGGCTCAAGAAGATCCGCCTGCTCACCAATAACCCCTCGAAGCGGGTGGGCCTGGAGGGCTACGGCCTGGAGGTGGTAGAGCGAATTCCCATTATCGCCCAGCCGAACCCCCACAATATGCACTACCTGAAGACCAAGCGCGATAAGTTGGGCCACTTGCTGGACATCGTGTCCTAACAGGAGGTATTTCTTGGCCGGCACGACCTTCGAAGGACGTCTGCGAGGCGAGGGCTTGAGCATAGCTATCGTCGTCTCGCGGTTCAACGATCTGATAACCCGCCAGCTCCTGGCTGGCGCGCAGGACAGCCTGAGGCATCATGACGTGGAGGCGGAGAGGGTGGACGTGGCCTGGGTGCCCGGTTCCTTCGAGATCCCCTTGGTCGCTCGCAAGCTCGCCGAGAGCGGCCGTTATCAGGCGGTGGTCTGCCTGGGGGCGGTCGTCCGCGGCGAGACCCCTCATTTCGAGTACGTGGCAAGCCAGGTGAGCAGTGGCATCGCCCGGGCTGGTCTGGAGACGGGTGTGCCGCTTATCTTCGGCATCATCACCGCCGATAGCCTGGAGGAAGCCCTGGAGCGAGCGGGCGGGAAGATGGGCAACAAAGGCTACGACGCCGCAGTGTCAGCCATCGAGATGGCCAACCTGATGCGAGGGATGGCTGGCGACTAGACGCTGCCTCTGGGTTTCGACCGCAACAGCCGCCGCCGGCTTTCCTGGCAGTCGTGATGTTAGATGAGGAATCGGCGGTGGCCGTGGTCCCTGGCCTGGGCGGGTGCTTCCGGGTGGATGGGGTCAGAGCCGCCTTCCGGGGCGTTACCCTTGCCGGTATTGTCAGCTATGTGTTTGAGAGGGTGCTGCTATAGGTATCGTGGTGTCTATTCGGTCACCCGATAGACGTGGTCACCGCTGCGGCAGCGCTCCCGGACCTTGATGCCCACCGAGTCCCCTGGGCCGGCCTCCTGGACGTTGTCGTGCTCGATCTGCATCGAGTCGACCACCTGCTGGAGGTCGGTGGTGTGGCCCTTGATCTGGATGGTATCGCCCACCTTGAGGCGGCCGGCGAGGTCGATGCCCGCCACCCCTATGCGGGCAAAGTAGTCTCTTACCCGACCGATCTCTTCTTCTTCAGCCATGGCAGCCTCCATTCGCCTGGCCAAGCACATCCCTTTGAAAGGGAATTTACCACTAGTGGGCAAGGTTTTCAATAGTCTGTGGGGCAAAGCATGGCATAGTTCATTGTGTCTGTCAGACATGCCCTTAAGTGGGGAAAATGCTGCAAAACATTGCTTGCCTGGTTGACACTGAGGCTTGCCCATTATACAATCTCCCATGCGCCTCGAAAGTCTCTGAAGATTTGGGGAGTTTTAGGGAGGTTTGGATGCGAGGTCGGCCTGCTCCTGAGGCTACGCAAGGTGAGAGTCGCCCCAGCCGCTGGATCAGTCTCAGCCGGGCCTGCAATCTGCTGGGGGTGAACGAATCGACCTTGCGCCGCTGGGCTGATGCGGGCTATGTTCGCTCCTTCCGCACCCCTGGTGGGCATCGCCGCTTTGCCGAGGACGACCTACGAGCCCTCATGGCCGGCCAAGGGCGGGGAGGGCCTGCTAGCTACGGCTCTCTGGGCCACCTGGCTCTGATGCGCATTCGCCGCCGCCTTCAGCGGGGCAGGAAGCTGCAGGCCCGCTGGTACACGGGCATGCCTGAGGGCGATCGGGAGCGATTCCGTTCCCTCGGTCAGCGCCTGGTGAATCTAGTCTCCGAGTACCTGAGCCGGGGAAGCCGCCGCTCTCGCCTCATGGAGGAGGCCCGCCAGATCGGCCACCAATACGGAAGGGAGTTCGCCGACAAGGGTCTACCCGTACGTGACGCCGTGGAGGCCTTCATCTTCTTCCGCAAGGGGCTGGATGGCGCAGCCATAGAGCTGGCTCATCGGGGCAATCTATCGGCGGAGGAAGCGGTGGAGGTGTGGGAACTCATGGCTGGTCTGGCCGACCAAATCCTCCTGGCGATGGCCGGTGCCTACGAAGAAGTGCGACAGCCGCAGGCTGTTCCGGCGGGCTAGCAGGCTTTCCCTTCTTGGAGACTGTCGCGCCCCCTGGCGTCAATTTTTCCCGGCCTCTGTCCATATGCTGTCGGCAGTAATCGCGGCGGGCTGTCAGGCCGGGGAGGCCTCTCCCTAGCGGCTAGGTCACAAGGTGCTGGATTCGATTCGTGCCGTTGCCTTCGACTGCTACGGCACCATCGTCCGGTTCACCACTGCCGATTTCATCCGCACTATGGCCGAGATCGCCCGCGCTCAGGGCCTGGAGGTTGACCCCCAGGTCCTCTGGGACAGGTTCGTGAAGGCGGCCTTTGTCTTTCGGGGCGAGAACGTGGCCAGGCCTGCCTATCGCCGCTACGAGGAGGCCTGGGCTTTCCAGTTCGAGCGGGCAGCACACGACCTGGGCTTCGAGGGCGATGGCGGTCTGGCCGCCGCTCGCCTCAAGGAGAAGCTGTCCCAGGCCGAGGCCTACGCGGAGGCGGCCGAGGTGTTGGAAGTGCTGCGGGGCCGCTATCGGCTGGCCGTCCTCTCCAACGCCGATGACGATTTCCTCCACGCCTGCCTGGCCAGGAACGGCCTGGAGTTCGACATCGTGGTCTCCTCGGAGGTGGCTCAGGCCCTCAAGCCGGACCCGGCCATCTTCGCCTACCTGGCCGGGGTGCTGGGCCTGGAGTGCCACCAGATACTCTATGTTGGTGACAATCCCATGCCTGACATCGGGGGTGCCCGGCGGGCGGGGGTTCCAGTGGCCTGGCTGAATCGCTCTGGCCATCGCCTGCCTGGGGACGTGCCGGCGCCTGACGTGGAGGTGGCTAGCCTGACGGAGCTGCTGACCATCCTCGTAGCCGGTGGGGGCGAGTGAAGGCGATCGTTGCCAGCCTCGTGATTCGTTCGGGGCTCGCCCTGCTGGCGGACCGCTGGTCGCGGCGGTGGCGGTGCTCCTGATCCCTGTGGAGGGGGAATGTCTATGGTGACGTTGTTTCCTGACCCTGGGGTGCTGCCTACCCTTCCTCCGCCAAACCCTGGGGAAAGGATACTAATCAGCGTCGAGGGTGAGCCCCCCCGTAAAGATGTGTCCTTTTCGATACGCAATCCCAAACATCCCAGATACGAGACCTTCCTGAGATTGCGGCAGGAAGCCACCAGGGTCATGAATTGCAGGAAGTGGTATGACGGCCCGGTCAGGTTGGTCTTCACCTACTATTCGGAGAGGCTTGAGAGAAGGCTGATTGACTATCTTGGCGGTATTACCGACACGCTCGATGGGAGTCACGGACTCACCTTCACCTATCTGCCGATAGTTTTCCAGGATGACTGTCAAGTTTGCGACGCCGAGTGCAGATTCGTACAAGCTTGCCAGACAACTTACACTGTCGAAGTCATGTTCCTCGAGTAGAGAGAACGGCGGCTAAGGGCGAGTCGGGCTTAGAAGACATGCGACCGCAGCCTGAAGGCTGCGGCATCGGTATGGATTGATGCCACACCCTTCAGGGTGTGGTGCTGAGCCCACAAGAGCGTGAGCGGCGAAAACGCTGTCTTGGGCCAAACTCCTCTTGTGGCCCTGGCGCCGCCGGTGTATACTTTTGTCTAACCGTATACTCACCTGACTACACGACGATAGGTGGTTGTCATGAACATTTCTTGTCTGCAAGAGAATCTCTCCAAGGGCCTGTCCATTGTTGGTCGAGCGGTGGCCGTTCGCAGCACACTGCCTCAGACCTCGCATGTCCTCATCGCCACCGACAACGGTCGCCTCAAGCTAGCGGCCACCAATCTGGAGATCGCCATCACCTCGTGGATTGGTGCCAAGGTAGAGGAGGAGGGGGCGATTACCGTGCCTGCCCGCCTCCTGGGCGATTTCGTCAACTCTCTGCCCAACGAGCGCATCGAAATGAGCCTAGCGCCCAGGGCCAGGCAGTTGCGCATCGTCTGCGCCCGCAACGAGGCTACCGTGGCTGGCATGGACGCCAACGACTTTCCGCCCATCCCCGCTATCCGCGAAGGGGTCTCCCTCACTCTCGACCCCCTGAGCCTGCGCACTGCCATCAATCAGGTGGAGTTCGCCGCTGCCAGCGACGACACCCGCCCGGTGCTCACGGGCATTCATCTCCTCAGGGAGGAGCGCAACCTCACCCTGGCCGCTGCCGACGGTTTCCGCCTGGCTGTGCACACCCTCTCTCTGGAGGAGGAGGCTTCCGAGCGTAGTGAGGTGATCATTCCCGCTCGGGCGATGCGAGAGGTCAACCGTCTCCTGGCCGATGAGGAAGAGCCCGTCGAGATGACCATCAACAGCAGCCGCAGTCAGGTTCTGTTTCGCCTCAAGAACGTGGATCTGGTGGCCCAGCTTATACAGGGCACCTTCCCCAACTACAGCCAGCTAATCCCTCAGGACCACACCAGCCGCGCCGTTGTCGATGTGGCCGAGTTCCTGCGGGAGACGCGCATCGCTGCTATCTTCGCCCGCGACGGTAGCGGCATCATCCGCGTCCAGGTCACGCCGGGGGAGGAACTATCGCCGGGCAAGCTGGTCATCTCCGCTCGGGCCGAGGAGCTCGGCGATAACCGCGGCGAGCTCGATGCCTCCGTGGAGGGTGAGGAGGCCAAGATCGCCTTCAACAGCAGGTATCTCCAGGATGTGCT
>Ga0209979_1002448_pt1 | contig 17730 bp, 2 predicted proteins | sample AnhtaG_FD_183114 | JGI IMG/M metagenome (GOLD analysis project Ga0209979, IMG submission 183114) | Deep subsurface microbial communities from Anholt, Denmark to uncover new lineages of life (NeLLi) - Anholt_01485 metaG (SPAdes) (version 2) | ecosystem: Environmental > Aquatic > Marine > Oceanic >...
TTGCAATCCGATATTTAATCGTAGCTACTAAAGCAATAGAAAGGATTACTATAACTGGTATTCCTACCAGCCATGCAACCTCTGGTCTGAACCATATCGAAGGAACTGCATCAGCAAGATTTAAAGAGTCAGGTAGGATTTTAGAAAGGATGTTTGTTTGAGGAAGGAATGAAAATGCACTAAATTTCCATGGCAATCCACGAATTATGCCTAATGAAACAAACCATTGGAGTAGTTTTGCGCCAACCCCACATATTTCAGCCCTGTAATGAATTGCAATCCCCAAAATAGCAGGGAGTGTAGTAATCACTAACGGAAGAATATTTACAAAGCTGCGTTTTGTACGGGGCTTATTGGGAGAGGTTACTTTTTCTCCAAACTGTTTTTTCACCATTTTTGTTCTTCGGTAATGCCATTTAAATGCGGCGTATAATAAAGAGGCCGCAAAGCCACCAGTTATAATAATATCAGGCAATTTATCTAAGAAATTGCTTGTTTGCTTTGGCGGTGTAATCCGCTCAAATTCAGCCTGCACCCATTCTGGCTGGTTCTTGATATCGTCGCCTATTAGTATCTTTAATATTTTTGCTACTGGACGTCGCCTTTCTTCGTCTGCTGTATAATTAGGCGAATAGACTATGGAAACCGATTTAATTTGACCTCTAAGGCGTTGGTAAAAATCACCAAGCCTATCAATAAGCTTCTGGTGTCTTGCTTCTTGCTTCAGGTTTTGATTAAGGGGATAATTGTTAACATAGGCACCTAATTCTTTAAGTAGCAGAACCTCCATATTTTCACTCGGAAGCCTCGCACCAGAATAATTTGCATCAGCACTTAAGAACACTTCGGCATCGCCTACTACTTTTGCAATTGCATCAAGATTATCTGGACTCATAATATGAAGGATGACTGTTCCCTTTTTTGCATTAAGATTAATTTCTGTCTCTGGATAACTTAAGGCGTGGAAATTTTTATAAGTCAACTTTTTCGCTTTGGCATCAAAAACTACCTCAAAGATATAATCGCCATAGATAGACCTTGAGCCTCCTTTTATTGCTTCTTTGGGAACAACCCAAATCATCTCCATTGCTCCATAGTCGTGACTAAAAAGACGTTGATGAAAAAGTGGTAATATCCATCTGCATATATTCATTTCGCTAGCCCACTCTACCACGGCTCTAAAGGTCTCATCCTCCAATAAGAATGACAATAACAGTAAAGATTCCTCGAACGGTATTCTTAAGTCAGGGTAGGCATCCCAATTGATAAGAATCTTTTTACGATGTGGGTCAAAAATCACTGGGTCCAAAAGACTACATTTTGCATGGGCATAAGTCATATTATCTCCCTGTGCCAATCGAATAGGAGCTCCTTCAGTTGTCCGAGCAGGAACCCGACTAATTTGATTTATTACCTCTAACTTCCTATATAATGGCTCATACCTTTTTAGCAGCTCACTGTAACTGAGAATCTCTTTAACTAGTCTCGAGTCTTCTTCTTCCCGGGCTCTTGGAAAAGCTGCTATCCTTGGAAACTTTCCGTCGTATACTATAAAAAATCCTTTATTTCGAACTTCTTTATTTTGATTAACAAAAGTTATAATATAATCTATTATCTGCAGACTAGCAAAAATCTTTATCACAAACAGAGGTAACCGTTCTGTTGGAGTAAACCGCTTGGTATTAAATAATTTTGAATCATATAAAAACATCGCTGCCCTTACCCAATCGCTCATGTTCAGCGCGTGAATAAAGTTCTTCCAGATGGCGTATTTACTGTCTGTCTCTTTGATTTTGATACCCTGCTCTTCGAGCAAAGCCTGAACAAAGTCGCCAAGCGTTTTCTTTTCTTTGCGCATTCTTTCTAATGCTTCTTCAATCTCTTTTCTGTATACATCTGTAGGTTTTACAAGCCTAGAAATAAGTTTTTCTTGTCTAAAAATAATTATCCGCCTTACAATGGAATAGATAAACAACACGCACCCTATTGCTACCGCAGCAACTTGTTTTGTAGTTATTCCGACTTTAAACGAATCCATAATAGCTTTCTGCTGCTCTTTTCCTATTCCTTTTATTTTGGCACCTCGTAATGTTTTCTCTAGCTCATCGCGACTACGATAAGGTTTATGAGCAGCAAGCCATTTGGCCAGTTCATTTATTGCTGACTTATCCAAGCCTTCTAGATTAAGGCTCTTCAAATGGCGCTTAATCTCATATAATGTCGATAAATTAATATGAAATTTCATTTTACTAACATCTGTGGCAATAAACCTTTGGACTAGGAAACTCATCTTTGCAATGTCGAGGCTTAAATGAAACCCCAAAGCTACTAAAGCTAAGTATGGATGAAATGGTATAACTATATAGAGGACAAGAGGCATTGTAAAGTCCAAGAGTTTCCAAAGGAAAGAAGGATCAAGGTTCTGAGGATCTATCGAGGGATGAAGCCAATATTTAACAATAAACACATGTAATAACGCCAATAGCAAAATCGCACCTGCCATTGTTAAGACTGCCCAACCAACACCAACTAATTTAGTTAAGGTAAAAGCTAATCCCACCAATCCAGCTGCCTCAAAAACTGCTCCGAGCATTCCCCACAGCATCCTACCGGTTAACAAATACAGCATTGAATCAGGTAATCTTCTCTTCTTTTTTTTCTGGTGTTGGACAACAGGCTTTGTTTGTCTTACTTTTTTTACTCTTTGATGATGCCATTTTAAGAGGGCGATTAATGCAGTGATGCCTGCAACGCCACCTCCAGCCACAGCAAGCACTATTTTTAGGAGATTGCTTGATGGCTGCGGTAACTCCATCCGTTCAAATTCATCTCGTACCCATTTTGGCTGGTTCTCAATATTATTGCCTATTAGTATCTTTAATATTTTTGCAACCGGACGTCGCTTTTCTTCATCTGCTGTAAAATTAGGAGAATATGCTATTGAAACTGATTTAATCTGATTTTTACAGCGTTGGTAAAATTCGCCAAACCTATCAATAAGCTCCTGGTGTCTTGCTTCTTGCTTCTCGTTTTGATTAAGAGGATAATAAGTCCTTCTGCCCATCAACCGCTCAGCATATACGACCATCTCATAGGGATAATCTCCGCCAAAGCATGTCGTACCTGTATAGTCTGCGTCCACACTTAAGAATACATCGGCATCACCTACAACTTTTGCAATGGCGTCCGGATCATCCGGATCCATAACGTGGTTGATAAGTTTCTTTTTCCTTAAGGCAGTACTACCTTCACTTTCTACCCAAGTTCGCCAATTCAACCTGTTTGTTCCTGATTCATTATATACCTCAAAGACTAAGTCGGCGTGGAAAGGTGCGAAGTCTCCTTCTGGTGTCTTTCCGGCTTCTTTCGGAACCACCCAAATCATCTCCATCGGGCCCTCATCATGGCTTAAGAAACCGTGATAGAAAAGCGGTAATATCCAACCCGCCATGCTCATTAAGCCAGCCAATTTTACTATTTCCTCAAAGGTCTTGGCTTCTTTTAAGCGCTCCAATGCCACATCAACTTCAACGAAAGGAGTTCTCAGGTCGGCATGGGCATCCCAGTTCATAAAGATTTTCTTGCGGCGGGGCTTAAAAACATCAGGGTTTGAAAGGTCGCATCTTGCATGCGCGTAACTCATATTATGTCCTTGTCCAATACGAATGGGCGCGCCTTCGCTTGTCCTCGCCGGCTTGCGGTTAATCTGGTTCAATATCTCAAAGATCCCAAAATTCGTTACAATACTTGTTAGTTGCCTTTGATAATTACTTATTTTTTTGAACAGTTTAGGGTGCCGTTTCAAAACTTCTTCAACACGGTGAATTCCTGGAAAGGTGCCATAATTGTACAGTAACATCGCCCCTTTCCTTTTAATCTCCTCTTCTTGGTTAATACAACTTATAGCCTCATGAATTATCTTCAGCTGCCGCAACATCCAATCGACAAATGGATTTTTGCGCGATGATTCTATCGAACCAAAGAGTTCTGAATCATATAAAAACATCGCTGCCTCTGCCCAATCGCTCGTATTAAGGGCGCAGATGAAATTCTTCCATAGAGTGTATTCTGCATGTTCTTTTGTGATTTTGATGCCTTGCTCTTCAATTAAAATTTGCAGAACGTCACCAACCGTTTCCTTTTCTTCACGCATCCTTTTGGCTACTTCTGCGAGCTTTATCCTATATCTTTTACTTTTTATAGAAACAACTATTCGTATGCAGGCAAAATAGGCAAGCACAGCAGTTAGCCCTAACCCTGCGAAAAACTTTCTTCGGCTCATCCCGACTTTAAATAAATCCGCAATAGCTTCCTGATGATGTCTCTTTACCCCGCTTATTCCGCTCCCTTGCAATGCCCTTCTCAGCTCATCACGGCTACGCCAAGGTCTATGTTTGACAATCCATTGGGCTAGTAGAACTTTTTTATCCTCATCCAACTGCGCCGATGGAGGAAGGTTCTGCAAATGTTGCTTAAGCTTCTTTAATCCCACACGATTAATATTGGGGCGCTTAACTTTTTTCATTTTAGTATCATCTGTGGGCTCAGGGCTTAATTCCTGACTTTCCTTACCCACCACCATTGCCACATTTCTATCTTTACTATCTGGGGGAGTAGGTGTTTTTGAGCTTTTCTTGTGTGGTTTTATTCTTCTGCTTTTCTGACCGTAATCAGATTCTTCAGCAAGCAAATCTTTGACAGCTCTATCTATAATTTCTTCTTCAGGAAGGTAACCTGAAAAACCGTTTTTTCTAATACGCTCACTTATAATATATTCTCTCGTTCCTGGTTCAAATAAATCTCTTGCTTCTTTCAGCCTGCACTTTTTAAATAACTTTTTGTATGGCTCAATTCTTATTTTATCCTCATAGTTTCTATCAAATTGGTTGCCATAAGAAGGATCGATATAGAGAATTGGTTTGTTATTTATGTAGATTGCAATCCAGAAATGACGAGTCTTCTCATTTTTAGTTGGTGAAAAGTAATATCCTGGCACAATCTCTATTCTATCTGGTTCCTTTCCTCCTATGGGAAGAGTAAATTCCTTAGAAATAACCTTGGTCAAAAACTCACAAGCAACAAAACAAAGTTTGTCTGCATAATTCAATAACCCTCTTTCCACCATAAGTTCAAAGAACCTATCTTGTTTACTTAAAACAAAATTGGTTATCTCTTCTTGAACGGCAATGGATTTAGTTAGTTTCTCTTCATCGCCTCGTTTTCCACCTTCGGGGGACGATGTTTTTTCTTTAAACAATGAAACCAAAAATTCAAATGCTTTTCTTTCATCATCGGGGAATAATGCTTTAATTGGGCCTGCTATGCAAGGGGCAAACCTGTAACCTTCAACTCCTCTCCATCCACCGGTTCTTTTTAAAATTGCTTTTTCTTTTTCCTTCATAGACCTTCCCAATTCTATTTTGAGTAAAGATGGGGATTTAGCCTCAATTACTTCCTTACTTACTCCAAGATCCGAGGCATACGGCCACCATTCAGGAGTACCATGGACTAACTGGGTAAATGCTTCTGCGAAGAATTTAAATCTATCTTTTAGCTTTAATGTTCTACTAATAGAATGACCTAATTCATGGGTAATGCTGCGTGGCTCAGGCCTATCCTGGACAACAACAAGATGATAGTTTATAACTGGTATGTAGTAATAGAAATCTCTCTTTGACTCTTCTTCAAAGAAAGCATAAATCACAAAAATGCAAAATAATCCCACAAGATAAGCAGCAATTATTCCTACTATCGAGCCCCCTAGTGTTATTGCCAGATAAACGACTGACAGGGTATAAACCACTCCTGCTCCAATACTGAAATCTTTAACTAACTTTCGATAATAATCTTGGTGTAATATTATTATTTTTCTTAATCCGGAAAGAATCCTTTTTCCATCTTTTGAGTCTGGGTCAACAAATCGTCTCAGGAGTTTCTCTATCTGCGGTTTAATGTCTTGGTAGTTCTTAATATGCTTATCTACTTTAATCTTCTCAACTGCCTGGCTGGTTTGGCCTTCCATCCTTAAAAGCTTCTGATCGGAAGGAACTCTTCCTCGGCGCGCATCTCCTTGTGGCATAACAGGTTTTGGCTCGCCAGTTTCCACTGCGGCGGGTTTGGACTTGGTTCTGCCTGTTCCACTGGGCAACGTAATCGTTACTATGTCACCAGGGGAAATGAGGCTTGGGAAAACGTAGTCTTCGCCACCTACATAAATCTGGGTTTCTGATTTATGAGTTTTTAACGAATTCCTTACCCGCTCTAAAATGCGCGTGCCATCGGGTTCAATCTTTTTGAGAACCTCTTCCAATTTAGCTGCTTCTCCAATTTGAACTGGATATTTTTTATTACCAATTATTATTACCACAGGCAAGGTTGGTGTGGGTTCGGTGCCCACGCGAGGAGACCGTTTCTTACCATGTCGCAACCGATTTATTATTTCATCTGTTCTTATTCCAATAATTTTGGGAAGGAGATATTTTGAGAAGAGGTGGAAACCGAGTGTTATTAATCCAATTATAGGATGGAAGATAGAAAGGAATGAGGCATTTTGCATCCCCTGAGGCAATCCGCTTGCTCCAATGGATACTCGATAATGTCGTAAAGCTTCTTGAATATATGGGCTGATTTGAGGCCAGAAGGAATTAAATGCAACTGTCAGCGCTAGGAACGCTCCCAGTGCAGCCAAAATTATGGGTAACTCAGTTAGGGTAAAGGATTTTTTAAAGGTGGGTTTATTTTTATCCGGTACCTTAGTGGAAGGCTGAATAGCCTTTCCTGCTTTTGCCACATCCTCCTCCGGAATCTTAACCCATAGGATTTCCTGATCCGAATAAAATTCATACCTATAAGGCACTTTCAAAAAGGTTTTAACATACTTAAGGATTTTTTGTTTCTTCCACCGGTCTTCGGGCCGAAGCACAAGCGAAATGAGATTGGACATTTCCTCTGGTGATTGCTTCTGGTGTAAGATCCTGACCTTCTCTACCTCAACGGAGTAACCCCAACGCTTTAATCTTTGCTCAACAGTATCTTGAGGCCCGATTACAATTTTGCGTGTCTTCATAAATTCTCGAAAATGCACGTTGTTCCCCGGTTTAGATTTCATGGAATTCAACACGATAGCAACCCATCCACCAGGCTTAACAACTTCAATGGCCTTGTAAAGAAGCTCATCTCGCTCATCGCGTGGCATCAAAAAGAGCACATGAGAAAGCAATGCTACAGAAAATCTTTCCCTGGGAACGTATCGGAGAAAATCTCTTTCCACCACTCTAAGTTGAGGGATGTCTCGATTTATTTCAAGAATTTTAAGGACTCTCAGTGGATTCTGTTCCACAACTACAACCTCGGAAAAGAGGGGAGCCAATACATGGGTGATTTGTCCACTACCACCCCCTATATCAATAAGCCGCGGCATCTCTTCGCCCGTAAGGTCGAGACGCAATTCCAGGCCCTCTTTTAAACGATGCGCTATTACTTCTTTTTCTTTTCGCGAAAGCTCAGTATCAACTCCCCCTTTCCACAGCTTACGGCCATCAAAATATACCCCTGTGTCTTGCACATACCTTCTTTTGCCAAACTTTCGTTCATCTGCTTTCTCCCGGGCAGGGGTTTCTTTCCGGGCTTCTTCTTTCTGGGCCAGAACAGTCATAATCTTATTCCACAACGAACCTTGCATCTTTTTAATCTTCGCTTTTTGCTCGGGATCCAGCTTCTGCCAAATTTCTTTTTTTATCTCGCCTGCTTTTCTTATTTTGCTCCTTAAATCTTTAAGTTCAGGTAGGGATAACTGTTCATCTATTTGTTTTTCAAGTTCCTTAAGGTCTGTTAAGGCTTTTTCATACGCTTTTTCTGGGGACTTCCCGGCTGCTTCTTCCACAGCAATGTCTATCATTTTTTCAACTTCCTCTAATTCTTTTTTAAGACCCGCCTGAACTTTGGTTGAAGGTACTCTGGTTATATCTGCCCTTAAATCTGCTAAGGCTTTCTTTGAAGCATCTGTAGAATCTACGCTAAACTTCTCAGCCTCAAGCTTTAACGCCTTTCTTATCCTTTTTCTATCATTAGTTATCGCCTTATTCATCTCCTGAAGCTTTTCTTTATGCTTATCTGAAACTCTCTTAAAGACCCCCTGGAGTTCTTCTCTTTCAGCCTGTGGCGTGGCCTGAGTAATTTCCTCCTTAATGCCACTAAATCTTCTTCCCAATTCCTGCATTCGCTCTCGAGTTTGAGCAGCGGAAATCCCTTCTTCCCAATCTCTCAGGTTTTTGCGAATCTGTCCTATTTCTGTTATCATTGCTTTTCTTATCAGGGTAAGTAGTCTTTGGGTATCGTCTGAAGCGTAACTTTTCTCAATCGCTTTTTTTACCATCTCCTCAGCTCTGACAAGATTACCCTCATCAAACAATTTATTCGCATCAGCAAGCAACTGCTGGCGCTCCTGAGTCAGCTCAATCGATTTCCTGAGTGTGTGCCAGGTTTCAAGCGCTTTAGGGTAATCTTTGGTTTCCTTCTTCATCGTATCTTCTGTTGCTTTTAATTTTTTGCCACAGAAGAGAACCTCCAGCCCCTTACGTGTTTTCTCCATATTTTTAAGGTCGCCGTTTTTCACTGATTTTTCAGTCCGCGAAATCAACAAATTCAATCTGTACATCTTAATACGCTCTAAAATTCTCTTCTCTTCATCAAGTAGTACTGTATTATTGGGCCAATCCTTCAAGGCATCTCTTATCTCTCCTAATGCCTGTCGCAAGTCTTTAAACTTTCCTGATTCCTCAAACTTATGCGCTTTTCTTATTGCACCTTCTACCCCACCAGCGTGGCCTTTGGCAAATCTCACCGTCATATCGTTACTAATGTAGGGGACGGCCGCTGTGCCGTCCCGTAATTCGGTATGGGGTTGGCTTACTCTAACTAAGGCGTGTTGAGGTAACTGTGGGAAAAACCACCCGATGAAGAATAAGCCGGATATAATGATGCTTAGCCCTAATTCTTTGTGACCCATGAGAATGTAGCTCATACCTATAAAATAGGTAGCGGCTGAGGCAAGGAAGAGCTTTGCCAGTCCTGCCTGCCCGTGTCTGGCACGAGCCACGGCCAGGGCCTGCCCGGCAGGCAGGGGAGAGGGAAGGCTTAAACCCCACCACTTATCAGGAAATACCTTCTCAATAAGATTTTTAAACAATGAAGTTTTGTCTTCTTCAGAGGCCGTCCTGCCAATTTCCCTGGTTATAGAGGAGTGTAAAGCGTCCCGACAAGTCGGGATACCAGTCAAAATCGCTTCGGTTTGGGCTACGCCAAATGTCGCCCTTATATCGGCATCGGATAAGAAGTCCCAGAGTTTCGGTAGTTCATCATAAACAACTTGACCATCCTCTCTGGCATTATCAAAGGGACCTGAAAGGATAAATTCTCTGCAACTCTTTTCGCCATAGATAATTTCAGAGACTTGTTTCTGGACTGCATTATATCGAAAGACAAACGGCAGACTCCTTTTCCTTCCCCTGGCAACTCCTAAAGCAAATGCTTCTTTCCCTCTGGTTAACACTACAGGCAAAAAGTCAACATTGGCTATCACTTCCCTCAATTCGGGTCTGGCACCAATTCCATCCTCCCAATTCTTCCTTAGCTGATTGAATGCCCTTTCTATCTCTGCTGGCTCAAACTGAGAATAGAGAATTAGACTTCTGCCATTAAGTTGAATCACTGAGTATGTCTGGAATGATTCGTCTCCTAATAGACTCACTGGCCTTAATGCCCCCACAATCCCTGCTATTGCTTTCTCCAAATCTGTCCTCTTCTTCCTGGGAGAGAGTTTCAAGTCAGAAGAATACTTCTCTCCCAGCCGGGGAGTAACCACTACATATGATATATTCCTATCACGCAGAAGTTCTGCAATCCCTGGCGTATGGAAACCTCCAGCAATGAGAACTGCGACTTTCACTCCTTCTTTTTCCATCCGGGAGATAGTGTTATCCACTAAAGCTCGGTTTCTGTTTAGAGCAATCCTATAGAACTCCTCAAATTTTGATAGGTTTGCCGGACGCAGGCTGAAGCCTGCGACTACCTTCTCTTTTGTAGCAGCAAAGCGCAAGCTTTGCTCCCTATTAGCAGAGTTTCGCTCTGCAGCTACATCTCCCTTCCGCCCCCGTACATTGTGGGCGGTAATGAAATTGGAGAACATGCCGGGAGTTATCTCATTACGATGTCTATAATAATATGCCAGGTCTTCATTGGAAATCTTGAGACTTACCAGGTCCTTTAAAACACCAAGCATCCTGGAGAGCTTTACTAATTTCCTCTCTTCTTCTCTCTGGCATAGTCCTTCCTTGACTTCCTCTTCCAACTCACTAATCTCTGAGAATAGTCTGTTCTGGTCTATCCTATCGTAGAGTTTGTTGTACTTGATATATAAGTTCAGGTTGGGATACTCATTCTTACCTTCCTTGGAAGTCACAAGCTCAGTCAGTATTCTGGGGTCTTGAGACCTTATACCCTTTCCCATCCTGGAAGAGAGAGACTGGAGATAAGTATAGTATTTACCTGATGTCACCTTCCCTAATCTATAGTCGAGGCTCATAATCAGAAGGTCGGATAATTCATCATTAGTCAATTTCTTGCTCAGTTCTTTTATGTATTTTGACCTCTCGGAATCTACTCTGGAGAAGTCTATCTTCTTCTCAAATTTAGAGGCCTCGGCAAATAGTTCGAAATTGGGATATTTTGACTCCGTCACCCTGAAGGGCGACCCACCAACAACTGGTCGGGCACCATTCATGGTGCCGTCCTTCTGGTGGCCACGGCGGGCCACCCCTACATCCCCTGTAGGGGTTCGATTTATCGAACCCGTATCATCTAATAAACGATGGAGGTATTGGGAGTATTGAGTGAGTGAGATTTTCTTCTTCTGGTAGGCTTCTATCTTCGATTCTAATTCTTTCAATCTCTTGTTATACAGGCGGGCTTTCAGCGGGTTAATCTCTTCTCCAACTTTCTGGAAGTAATTCCTCAACCTTTCTCCGGAAGAGAGACCTTCGTCAAAGGCTTTCAGGTTCTTCTCATATGCGCGCTTATCCTCCACACCATAAATATTTACAGCTGGGGCCTTCTCGCCTCCAGTTATGGCAAAGTATTCCTCTCCAGTAATTTTCCCTTCCTGAAGAAATTCACTGGCGACCTCTTCCTTTACCTTCTTCTCAGGGAAACTGGAAAGGAGTGTTGTGTCCACAAGACCAGAGGAACCTTCAACACATACCAATAGAGGTAAGGTTTCACCTTTTTTCGTCACCCTGAAGGGTGACCGACCAGCCATCGGTCGGGCACCATTTATGGTGCCGTTTTCCAATCTTTCGCTTGACACTCCAGAAGTTTGAGCTACACTATTGCGTAGATATTTCAGAATATTGGCGCTATTTAGCTGGGCTTCAGGACTGGAATGGGCATCCTGAATGTGGATAATCAGTCTATTCCCCATCCCTTGTGGCCTGTTGCTTGAGCCTTGCGTATGGACTTCTTTTACCGTGCCGTACTGGGAAGGAACGGTGAATAGATTTTGAGGAGTGATAAGTGAGGATACTTCACCTGCTACATCTTTCTGTTCAAGCTTCTTTCCTAACCCTTTTCGTCTATCTAATTGCTGAGGCTTCTCCCGGGAAGCGAGGAGTTTCTGCCTGGCTCTACGCCTCTCTGCCCAGAAACTTCTATCTGGCACAGAGGCTCCTACTACCTGGGTGAAGAAAAATACACTGCTTACAACCAGTGCCAGAACTCTAAGCCATATTTTATTTGTCTTGCTATACCACCAACTAACCATCTTCTCTCCTGTAAAGCTCTCGCTTTATACTCCTGGAGTGTCCCGACTTATCGGGACTTACTACCCCGACTTGTCTGGGCGCTTTACGCTCCGGTCAAATTATGCCTGAATTTTACCTGTCCCCATTTTTTCCCAAGAAAAGCATTCCAGTAAATCACCTAATGCAGTATGCAGTATATACTCTATCATAAACAAGATTTTGTGGGGATTCTTGCCCAAATATAACCCCTGAGATTATTAATGAAACTATTAGTCCGGAGAATAAATTTGTAAGCTTGACATTCCTGACTAAAAATGATATGTTTATACAACCAGGTAAGGAATGCCTCGTGAGTAGGCAATCAGAAAAATGCGTGAAATTAGACGAGGCTCTCCTTAATAAAATCGTATGAAGAAGGAGGCAATTATGAACAAAATTACGGTAGAAATTAATCCCCAGGAAGTTAAAAGAGCTATTTTTAAACTTCCTCCCAAAGAAAGAGTTAAATTTCTGGAAGAGCTTGAAGAGAAACTTTTTCCTTATAGGTTCCGACAAATTATCTCTATCCTGCGCTCTAAAGCAAAAAAACCCGTTTCTCTTAAGAAGGTCACCCAAATCTGTAAGAAAGTAAGAAAGAAACTCTATGAAGAAGAAACTAAGGGTAGTAATTGACACCAACATATTCATTTCTTCCTTATTAGGGGGAAGAACGGTCAAGTCTATATCCCAGTATTTTGAAGAGAGAAAGTTTGTATTAATATTATCGGAATTTATTATCAAAGAAATTAAAGAAGTATTAACCAGCAAAGAACTGGGTAACATCTCAATCAGAGACGTAGAACACTTATTTAAAACTATTGATATAAACGCTGAATTTGTAAAACCATCAGTAAAAGTAGATATCTGTCGTGACCTAGAAGATAATAAGATTTTAGAAACTGCTCTTGAGGGCAAAGCCGACTTTATAGTATCGGGAGATAAAGATTTACTTTCTCTTAAATCCTTCCACAAAATTCCTATAGTTTCCTTTAAAGAATTTCTGAAGTATTTAAAGAAATAAACAAAACTATTCTTCCTCCCAAGCGAGGCTGAAGTTTGGTTGGAGGAGACCTCTTCTGCTTCCCGGGAAGCGAGAAGTTTCTGCCTGGCTTTACGCCTCTCTGCCCAGAAACTTCTATCTGGCACAGAGGCTCCCACTACCTGGGTGAAGAAAAATACACTGCTTACAACCAGTGCCAGAACTCTAAGCCATATTTTATTTGCCTTGCTACACCACCAAGCTACCATTTTTTCTCCTAGTCACGAATTCTCATGTTTCCTTCCTGTAGGGGACGGACTCTGTGCCGTCCCTACCGGGTGGCCACGGAGTGCCGCCACTACAATGCAAAGCTATCGTCCCGATTCATCGGAACGGCTGCATATAAAAAAGCCAGACTACCCATAACGGGTTCACCTACTTGTTATCGGCAGCCCGGCCAGTTCAATCGCAATGTTGTCTATCTATGTAACCCCGAGGCTTTGCGCCCCCCGATTGCTCAGGGTTTGCCCTTTCGGAATATTTATTATTTCAAAACTTTCCAACGATAAAGCCAAATATTATATATTATATGTTAATCATGTTACAATGCTGTAAACAAATTGTAAATTTTTAGTAAAATCCCAATCAAATTATGCCTGAGTTTTATATATCCTCTCTTCACGCTGGATTCGTTTAAGATACTCCTCATCTACTCGTGTTGCCGGCAGAATAATCCTGCCATTACCCTCCTCTATCTCAGACAGTAGCCTTGCTGCTTTCTTCTCTGAGTAACTGGCCTTTATGAACTCTCTCAGCCACTTAGAAACCTTACCCTCTATTGCTACAGCCAGTCCTGCTGCTGTAGATAATATCTCTCCCGCTTTCTCTGGCTTCAGTACTACCCAGAGAATCCTCTCCATAATATCCCTTCGTCCCTCTTTCTTCCATCTACCCTCATCGTGGGTAATGATATTAACCTTAATCCCATTACCATATGTCCTCCCCAGTAGCTTCTCAGCGATGATGGAGAATACTGCCTCCGCGCTTATCTTCTTCTGAGTCCTCGATATGCCTACCATTCCTCCATTTTCTTCCAATTTTCTCCTGTCAATTATCAACTCCTTATTTACTATCTTGCCTACAACCTCTATTGATAGACCGTATGCGCACATATAGTCCCTTAACATCTGTTCCATAACTTCTCTAGTTACACCTTCTTCACTAGAGACAAACGCAAACTGCTTATTCAGACTCCCTTCTTCGGCTATCCTTCCCATTAAGTTGAAGACTCCTATACTCCTTGGCTTAACCTTAAACTCCACATTCATCCTTGAATGAGTAGCCTCTCTGACAGGTTCTATCTCAAAGAGAGCATCCGTGTGGAAGACAATTACCTGTGTAACTTCGTCCTTAAAGACCTTTTGCCTAACCTGATACTCTGAGAATGGCTCACCCATTTTCGTCACCCTGAAGGGCGACCCACCAAAAACTGGTCGGGCACTCTTCAGAGTGCCGTTTTTCAAGCTCTCGCTTGCCACTCCAAGATAACCACTGAGGGCAGTAGCAAATCCTGCAACATAGAATAGTGCACCAATATCTTCCTTACCAGGTAGAGTAATCTCCAATACAGGATATCCTGCCTCCTTCAATTTACCCGTCACCCTCAAGGGCGACCCACCAAAAACTGGTCGGGCACTCTTCAGAGTGCCGTCCAACCTAATCTCAATAAATGCTGTATTCTCTCCATAGCTTTCAGGATTGGCCAGCTCCTCTCCCCCTATCACAATAATTCCCTTACCTTCTTCCCCGAGACGCGAAATCAGTTCCTGCCACCACTTGCCAAATCCTTTCAGTTCCTCAGGCAATACCAGAACTATCTGGTTCCGTCCTGCCTCCCTCATCGCTTCCTGGAAGGCTGCCAGTTGAACACCCAAGTTCTTCTCAGGATTCTCTTCTCTGCACATCGCCATACCCATTTTACCACTCTCCACGAATCCCTTTATACTCACACCTGCTAATGCTAATAGGACCAATATCCCTACAGGAACATTAAATGTCTCAAGGAACTCCCTCTCTCTGGCTTCCTCAGCAAATGGTGTGTTAGTTTGCACTATTGCTACAAAATGCTTGCCCACTTGAGATGCGAGCTCCTTACTGGAGTTTCCCTGGCTCCTGTAAATTTCAGTTAACTCCCTATAGAAATGTCTATATGCCTGCCCTAGAGAGGAAACCACAAACAGGGTCTTCTCCAGATTTATATTACCCTCAATCTCCCTTACTGCCTGTGGATGCGTGGACTCTAAAACATAGAGTTCAGGATAACCTCTCTTCCTCCCTATGGTAGCTCCCACTTTCGCATATAGCCTGGCTTCTTCTCCAATCACCACCACACTCTTATAATATCTCCTCACCCTTCTGGCAAACTCTTCAATTCCTCTTACTTTTCCTGCCATCTCCTCAGGAAGAGATGTCCAGCCCAACAAGGGACTAATCTCCGGATTCGCCCAGTAAGGACCTTCCTTCGCCAATAACCGCGGTACCACTCCCCTTAACTCCTCAGCAAGTTCCCTTATCCTTAAAATCTCTTCCTCAGGCAACTCTTCCTGTGGACCAAGCCAGGTCACTCTCAGTGGTGCCTCCTTTGAGGGCTGACGGAGAATAGCTACAGCAAACCTTCGTCCTCCCTCTAACAAAGACTTCAGAACCTGCCGCACAATCCCCAGACCTACGGTATCGTCTGATAGAAATTGTACCTGTCCTCTTTTTCGGTTCGATGAAAAATGTGCCTGTCCCCTTTTCTGTGAAAAATGTGCCTGTCCCCATTTCTTTCCCAATTTATAAATTCCATAACCTATCAATCCAACTCCAGAAAGCACTAAGAGTAATTCTGTAATTGTGAATCCGGAAAACTTTCCTCTTCCACTGCGGGCAGGACCGGCACTGAGAACCCTTCGTAAGATTCGGAAGTTCAATCTGGAATTGAATATATCAAGAGTTGTATTGCGGAAATATTCTTCAATTACATCCTCTCCTGCCTCTTTGACCTTGGTTTCTTGTTTTGTATTCCATAACCGATTCACCTTTTCAAGAGTAAATCTAGATGTGAATTGCTCTCTGAAATAATCCTTCAGTTCAGGAGATACTTTAGCCAAATTGCCGGTCACATCATCGTTGGTTTCACCAACATTAAACTTAACAATATCATTTAATGTGTCTTTTAAATCAGTCTTAAAGTGTCCAAGGTCAAAGCAGTGAACTTTATCTCTTGCGTCAATACAAACGTTAAGGAGCAATGCCTCGTGAGTGAAGAGACCACACTTCCACATCTCTTCGAGCATATTTAAATAATCCTTTACGATAGCCTTGGCCCTAGGTAAGTCAGTATAGGAAAGTTTGATAAGGAGACCACCAGTAACCCTATGGATTGGATCCATACCGTCAATATCAAGTACTGGCGTCATCTCATCTTGAATATACGCGACCGGTGCAACCTGTCCCTTACCTTGGTAATCACGATATTTCAAATCTCTAACCACAGTGGTAGGAACAAAGCGGTTTCCCAACCTATCAAGCACTATTGATGCATTAGTTATGGCTCCTTCTGCAGGAATATGGGCATATTTTGTATAAATTACAGGACCGCGGTCTTTGCGTCTGTATTCCAAACGATAGACATAGGAGCCGAACGAATCGCGAGACCTCGGCTTACTATGTAGCTTCCACCACCACCCCTGCCCATCCGGCTTGGTGGCGCGTTTTTCTAGTTCTTGTTTTAGTATCTTTGCTGGGGCTAACTTGGCTTTGGCTTCTTTAGATATTTCAGAGAGGTTTTCAATCAGGCCTTCGATAGAATTGATAAGGTCTGAATCAGTAGTTGCGGGGTAGGTATCGATGCGGCCATTTCTGAGGGAGGGAATGGCTTTTGTTGTGCCAGGTGGAATTACTTTGCCATCTAATGCGTCATTGATTTGCTTTAAATATTTTTGCAAAGATTCAGGATATTTGTCAAAAGACTTAGGCGGCGCTTTCACCATATAGCCGAGTCCCCAGTCCTTTAGTCTCTGTAAGGCTACAGGATTATCGCGTAATCGATACTGGGCGCGGGCCACGAGCATATCGAGTTCGTAATCAATAGCTGCAAACTCCATAAGATTTGCCAAATTATTCAGGCTTTGTTCTATTTCATCTTTCAGCACTGATGCTTTTTTTGTATCAACTTCTCTGATGCTCCTGGCAATCTCTTTGAATTTCATAATAGTTAGAATATCGTTCTTTCTTGCCTCATCTTCTGTCCCACCGAATAGGTGCATAACCTCGTGCGGTAAATGAACAATAAGGTCAAGTAATGAAGCCTCTACACTCACATATATTGTATGGTCAACCACCCGTATAACGTGATCGTTAAGAACTCCTTTATCATCCGTGACTTCTAATTTAACCTTTTTATTTGTTGCCTCAGAGAGCATTCTTTTGAGCATCCTAAATGTTCTATACGCCGACGAGACCTCTCTAACAACTTCAGGTGTCAGTTTTCTCCATGGGCGTTTTGAGGCTTCTATGATACGCTTCTCGGCATCAATTTCTCTTAAGCTTTTCTTAAATTGCGAAGTGGAAAGCTGTTCTTTGAGGCTTTTCTGAAGTATTACCTTCTTATTGTGCTCATCAATCAAGACACTAATCTCTTCCGGTTCATCTGAGAAACCACCTACAAGTTCCTTTTTCTCACCACTCCTCCTTATCACATAATCTGGTCGACCCATCAACTTAGACTCAGGTTTGGTTTTACTTGGCAATTGGGTCTTAATCTCACTCTTTCGAGCAAGCTCTAATGCTGCATTATAAAGAGTTAAACTGCGGAATACATGCTGAAATAATCCTGAACGCTTTTTATGCATTCTGAAAAATACATCTCCTTTT
>Ga0209979_1002450_pt1 | contig 17722 bp, 17 predicted proteins | sample AnhtaG_FD_183114 | JGI IMG/M metagenome (GOLD analysis project Ga0209979, IMG submission 183114) | Deep subsurface microbial communities from Anholt, Denmark to uncover new lineages of life (NeLLi) - Anholt_01485 metaG (SPAdes) (version 2) | ecosystem: Environmental > Aquatic > Marine > Oceanic...
ATAAGCGTTTGAGTTTCAATATTGCTGTTGCTGGAAAGGGTGGTAGTGGGAAGACATCGATAGCCAGTCTCGTTATTCGCTACCTGATGAAGAACGGCTCGGGACCAATTCTAGCCATTGATGCCGACCCTAATGCCAATTTGGGGGAGAGTTTGGGGCTTACTGTAGAACGGACTGTTGGCTTAGTGCTTGATGCTTTTCAAAAGGACAAAATAAATATTCCTCCCGGAATGACTAAGGAGGCTTACCTAGATTACAAGTTAAACGAGATTATCGTTGAAAGTAAGGGGCTTGACCTGGTGACGATGGGTAGAGGGGAAGGTCCGGAATGCTACTGCTATCCCAATCTTATCCTGAAGAAATTTGTTGATAGCCTGGCTGAAAACTATGCCTACACGGTTATGGATAATGAAGCCGGGATGGAGCATCTATCCCGCAGAACCACCCAGAATGTTGATGGGCTGTTCATCATCTCCAACCACTCGGTGAAAGGTGTCCGAACCGTGGCCCGGATACGGGACCTAACCTCTGACCTCAAGCTGGTGGTGAAGAGGCAATTGATAATAATTAATTTTGCCCCCACCAAACTAGACCCCCTCGTCACCGCGGAACTAGATAGGCTGGGAATCGACCCTATAGCTACCGTTCCCTTAGATGAAGAGGTATATGAGTATGACCTTAAGTTAAAATCGCTGCTTGACCTACCCGATACCTCCAAGGCAGTGAGAGCGGTTAATGATTTGATGACTAATCTACTTAAAGAGGAAATTCATGCGAAGCGGGGTAAAAATGACAGCGCAGATTATTAGCGGCACTGAGATTGCCAAACAGATTCGTGAGGAGCTAAAACAGGAAATCGCCGAACTTAAGGAGAAGCATAATCTAATACCGGGATTAGCTACTATCCTGGTGGGTGAGGACCCAGCATCCCAGGTTTATGTTGGGCAGAAAGAGAAAACATCTCTAGCCTTAGGCGTTTATTCAGAAAGGCATGACCTGCCGGCTGAAACCAGCGAGGAGGAACTGCTTATCCTGATTGACCAGTTAAATAAAGACTCCAAGATTCACGGAATTCTAGTCCAACTCCCCCTACCCAAGCATATCAATGAAACCAGGGTTCTTTATGCCCTCGACCCTAAAAAGGATGTTGACGGCTTTCACCCGGTGAATGTGGGCAAATTGATGATTGGCGAGCCGGATTATTTACCCTGCACCCCTCACGGAATCCAGCAGCTTCTAATCAGGTCCGGGGTTAGCCTTGAAGGAGCCGAGGTGGTGATTGTGGGTAGAAGCAACATTGTGGGCAAACCTATAGCCAATATCCTTCTTCAGAAGAAAGACGGGGCTAATGCCACCGTAACTATATGCCATACCCGAACCAAGGATATAGCTTTTCATACCAGGAGGGCTGATATACTGATTGTAGCTGCCGGGAAACCCAAGACTATTACTGCTGATATGGTTAAAGAAGGGGTAGTGGTGATTGATGTCGGTGTTAACCGAATAGGCAAAACTGAATCAGGTAAAAGTATTTTATGTGGAGATGTCGATTTTGACGCGGTTAAGGAGAAGGCTAAAGCTATTACCCCGGTACCCGGCGGGGTGGGACCAATGACGATAACTATGCTTATGCTAAACACAGTAAGGGCAGCAAAACTAGCCGCCGGACTAATCTAGAAAGGGAGGAGGCGAATGGAATATAAGGTTGAGAAAAAGAGGGCACCGGGCAGGGAAGAGGTAGAGGTGCTGGGAGCAACCTTTGAGGAAGGTAAACCTGAGGGTGAGGAACTGGGGAAATGGAGACAGAAACTGGTGAGCCGACAGGAGAAGCTCAAATATCTGCAAACCGGTGAGAGATATTGGTATGGAAAGGATTGGTATGGCAGTGAAAAAAGGAAGAATCCGGCTTAATTTTTCAGGAAACAATTCCTATCTGATTAGCTTTGAATTGTTTTTGTAGTTATGTAAAGGAAGGCAAAAATGGCATTTGAGATTCCTAAAACGTTATACAGTGGCAAAATTAGAGAGATAAAACTAGGCAAAGGGGATAAGGGTGTAACTGTTGGCGGGGAGACATCCTATCCACTCTACCTTTTTGAAGGTGAGATGCCAAACCTGCCTAAAATAGCTATGGAGGTTTGGGATTGTCCGCCTGATGAATGGACTGAGGCTGCCTTAGAGCCTTTTCAAGGGGTAACTGATGACCCCGTTGCCTGGGCAAAGAAATGCATTGACGATTACGGGGCGGAGATGATTGCCCTTCAACTGGTAAGCACTGACCCCAATGGGCTTAACCGGGGGACTGATGAAGCCGCCGAGGTTGTCAAGAGGGTGGCTGATGCTATTGATGTTCCTTTAATCGTTTGGGGTTGTGGTGATAAGGAGAAGGATAGCGAGGTTCTAAGGAGGGTATGCGAGGTTTGTGAAGGGAAGAACCTGATTATCGGACCGGTTGCGGAAGAAAACCATAAGAGGATTGGCGCCTCAGCCATTGGTTATCACCATACGGTGATTTCGTCTTCACCCATAGACATAAACCTAGCTAAGCAGCTTAATATTCTGCTGGGTAATCTTGGTGTTCCCGACGAACTTATCATAATGGACCCTACCGTCAGCGGTATAGGCTATGGTATTGAGTATTGCTACTCCATAATGGAGAGAATCAGGATGGCAGGGCTAACCCAGCAGGATGAAAAACTCCAATTTCCTGTCATTTGTAATATAGCTAAAGAGACATGGAAGACCAAGGAAGTGCATATGGCAAATGATGAGCTCAATATGGGAGACGCCAAGAAGAGGGGTATTTTGATGGAAGCGATGTCAGCTATGGTTTTGCTTCTAGCTGGGGGTGATGTGTTAATCATGAGACACCCAGAGGCAATAAAATTAGTGCGCGAGACGATGGCTGAATTGATAGCTTCATAAAATAATTATTAAAGATGGGAAGGGAATAATAAGATGGCAGATGCAGAAACCAAGAGTATTGATAAAGCCAGTATTAAGATGATAGAGAAGGCAGCCAGCGACGGCGTCAATACTGTCTTTGACAGAGCGGAAACAATGAAACCCTGTCCCATAGGAATGGTTGGCAGTTGCTGCAAGCATTGTGGGATGGGGCCATGTCGTGTGCCGCTGCCCAAGGGTAAGAAGGAAACGCCAGAGGAAAAGCAGAAGAGGAGAGGACTCTGTGGAGCCACGGTTGAGACCATTGCCGCTCGTAATTTTATTCGGATGGTAGCCGGAGGGGCGGCTGCCCACTCCGACCACGGTCGGGGAGTGGCTGAACTCTTCCTGGCAGTAGCCAAGGGAGAAGCCCCAGGCTATGAGATAAAAGATGAGCAGAAACTACTGCAACTGGCTCTGGATTGGGGCATTGAAATCGGAGACCGCAGTAACAATGAAATAGCCATAGATGTTGGCGAATTGGCTCTGGCTGAGTTTGGGAAACAGGAGGGTGAAGTCCTGTTTCTAAAGCGAGCGCCACTAAAGCGCCAGGAGCTATGGCGGCAGCAGGGGGTTGCCCCTCGGGGCATAGATAGAGAAATTGTGGAGATAATGCACCGAACCCATATGGGAGTTGACCAGGATTACCAAAACCTACTCAAACAAGGGGTCAGGGCATCTCTAGCTGATGGCTGGGGTGGTAGTATGATTGCTACCGAGCTCCAGGACATCCTGTTTGGCACTCCGGCACCAGTCCTGGGCAGGATAAACTTAGGGGTACTTAAGCGAGACGAGGTAAACCTCATTATTCATGGTCACGAACCGCTACTCTCCGAGATGATTGTGGTCGCGGCTCAAGAGCCTCAGATGTTAGAACTGGCTAAGTCGAAAGGGGCTAACGGGATAAACCTGGCCGGGATATGCTGCACCGCCAACGAGATATTGATGCGTCATGGGATACCACTAGCCGGGAATATGCTGCAACAAGAGCTAGCCCTGGTTACCGGGGCAGTAGAGGCTATGGTGGTAGATGTTCAGTGTATTATGCAGTCCTTGACCACGGTAGCTGAGTGTTACCATACCAAGATTATCACCACCTCAGTCAAGGCTAAGATTCCCGGTGCCATACATATTGAGTTTGACGAGCACACCGCCCTAGAGTCAGCTCGGGCTATAGTCAAGACCGCTATTGAGAATTTCCCCAACCGAGGGAATAATATTGATATCCCTGATGAGCAAAGCGACCTGGTGGCTGGGTTCAGCCATGAAACCATTAACTACCTGCTGGGTGGTCTATTTCGGGCTTCCTACCGACCATTAAATGACAATATTATTAATGGCAGGATTAGAGGAGTAGCCGGTGTTGTCGGCTGTAATAATCCTCGGGTTAAGCATGATGATGTTCACCTCACCATGGTTAAGGAACTTATAAAAAATGATGTATTGGTGCTTCAAACCGGTTGCAGTGCTATGGCTTGTGCCAAGGCTGGATTGATGACCCCAGAGGCAGCATTAAAATATGCCGGTGAAGGGCTAGCTTCAGTATGCGAAGCAGTAGGTATTCCTCCGGTGTTGCACCTAGGCTCCTGTGTTGATAACAGCCGAATCCTGATGGCGGCTACCGCTATGGTGAAGGATGGTGGCTTAGGCGATGACATCAGCGACCTGCCTGCCGCCGGCGCTGCCCCCGAGTGGATGAGCGAGAAGGCAATCTCCATCGGGCAATACTTTGTGGGCTCAGGGGTATTTACTGTATTCGGTGTTAACTGGCCTACCCTGGGAAGTGATGAGGTGACCAAATTATTGTTCCAGGACTTTGAAGCTATGTATGGTGGGATGTGGGCTTTTGAGCCAGACCCGATTAAAGCCGCCCATCTTATGATTGAGCACATTGACAAGAAGCGCAAAGCTTTGGGCATTGACAAGGCTAGAGAGAGAATACTCTTTGATATGGCGATGAGACGGGAGCTGGAGGCAGTTTAAGCGCCAAGGCTAAACAGAGAGGGGGTCTAATGTCTAAAATTATTGCATCAGCAGCGATTAGAGGGGCTTACAAAATTGTAGACCAAGCCGACAAGAAATGGCAACAGGCAATGGACAGGTGGGGCACAAATGAGCCAGTAGGCTTCCCCAATACTGCCTATTATTTACCAGTGATTTATGGAATATTGGGAATCCCGGTTGAGAAACTGGGTGATATGGAGCCGGTACTGAAAAGGTGCAAATCCCTTCTGCCACCCCCAGTAAGGGAAGAACATCCCCTGCCCTATCTGGCGCCAGCCCTTGATGCTGGAATGGCGACCTTCTTCGCCGAGGAGATTATTGAGGCGATAAGGTATCTTGAGCAGCCAGATTTCTATACCAAGCAGGAAGACCCTACTGATAATAACATCTGGTTAGGCGCTGCTGATGATATAATCCTGAGAAAGAGAGGGATTGAGTTTGTTGATGGCACTGCCCCTGGTTTTGCTGCTATCCTTGGTGCTGCTCCTAGCCCTGAGATTGCCAAGAACATCGCTCAGGAACTTCAGGAGAAGAACCTTTACATCTTTATGGCCGCTGACCATGAGGGGAAGAGATTTTCCGAGCAGCTTGTGGAGGCTGGAGTGCAGATTGGTTGGCCAACTCGTCTGGTCTCCTTTGGTCCTGATATTAGTGCCGCTGTATTTGCTGCTGGCTTCGCCATCAGGGTAGGCTTTACTTTCGGTGGCATTGGACCTGGAGATTACAGAAACCACCTTATCTACCAAAAAGACCGCACCTTCGCCTTCGCTATGCCCCTGGGCTATGTTACCGATGAGTGGTATGCCAATGCCCTAGGTTGTGTGAACTTCGGCTTCCCTACTATTGCCGATACTCCAATACCTGAGATTTTACCTACCGGAATTTGCACCTACGAGCATGTTGTCTCCAACGTTCCTCACGATAAAATAGTAGCTAAAGCTATAGAGGTAAGGGGGCTGAAGGTTACCGTGGCTGAGGTACCGGTTCCGGTAGCCTACGGTCCTGCCTTTGAGGGGGAGAGGGTTCGGGGGGAGGATATATACCTGGAGACTGGCGGGGGGAGAACCCCTATGGTGGAGTGGGTTACCAGTAAGCGGATGGATGAGGTAGAGGATGGAAAGATTGAGGTGATTGGCCCTGAGATAACCGATGTTCCCTCTGGTTCCAAATTACCCTTAGCTATAGCTGTTGAGGTAGCTGGAAGAGAAATGCAAGAGGACTATGAACCTATCCTGGAACGGCAAATCCACCACCTGATAAACTACGCTCAAGGAGTAATGCATATCGGTCAGAGGGACATTGCCTGGCTACGAGTGGCTAAATCGGCTGTGGAAAAGGGCTTCAGGTTATACCATATTGGTGCCCTTCTCCATGCCAAGCTGCACCAGGATTTTGGTGGGATTTTTGATAAATTACAGGTAAAAATCTATACCGAGGAGGACAAGGTAAAAGAGATAGTGGGCAAAGCCAGAGCAGTATATGGGGCTAGAGACATCCGAATTGAAGGTATGACTGACGAAACTACTGACATATACTACTCATGCACCCTGTGTCAGTCCTTTGCCCCCAGCCATGTTTGCGTCGTTAGCCCCGAGAGAACTGGGCTTTGTGGTTCATATAACTGGATGGACTGTAAAGCCGCTTATGAGATTAATCCTACCGGACCTAATCAACCAGTAGAAAAGGGGGAAACCATTGATGCTAAGCTCGGGCAGTGGAAAGGGGTAAACGAGTTTGTTTATAAGGCTTCCCGCCAGAAGATAGACCACTATAATTTCTACAGTGTAGTCAATGACCCAATGACCACCTGCGGCTGTTGCGAGTGTATTGCCGCTGTCCTTCCCCTGTGTAATGGAATAATGACAGTAAATCGGGAATATACGGGAGAGACCCCCTGCGGGATGAGGTTCACTACGCTCGCCGGGACTATTGGCGGTGGTTTGAGCACCCCCGGTTTTGTTGGTCACGGCAAGTATAATATTTGTCAGAGAAAGTTCTTTGTTGGTGATGGTGGCTTATTAAGAATGGTCTGGATGCCTAAGATGCTTAAGGAGGAGATTGCTGACCGACTTAAAGCTAGGGCTGAGGAGCTTGGTGTCCCCAACCTTCCTGATATGATTGCTGATGAGACAATTGGCTCAACTGAAGAGGAAATTCTTCCCTTCCTGCAAGAGAAGGGGCATCCAGCCCTGACTATGGAGCCAATACTAGGCTAGGAAAGGGGTTCCAGGAAATGCCGATTACCGGGATAGAAATATTTAAATTGCTACCCAAGACAAACTGTGGCGAATGTGGAGTGCCTACTTGTCTTGCCTTTGCTATGAATCTAGCCGCGGGGAAGGCAGAATTAAGCGCCTGCCCCTATGTCTCCGAGGAGGCAAGAGCCAAATTAGAGGAGGCATCAGCGCCCCCCATTAAACCAGTTACCATCGGGGTTGGCGATAGAGCACTAAAGGTTGGTGGCGAGACAGTTATGTTTCGCCACGAAAAAAGGTTTGAGAACCCTCCTGGTTTTGCCATCCTCATCACTGATACCATGGAGGAATCTGAGATTGACGCTAGGCTGGAAAGGTCCAAGCTCCAATATGAGAGGGTAGGACTTACTCTTCGTCCTGAGCTGGTAGCGGTAAGGGACGATTCAGGGGATGCTAAAAAATTTGAAGCTGTAGTCAGTAAAGCAAAGCAAAATAGTGACTGCGGCATTATCCTGATGAGCAGTAATCCTGATGTCCTGGCTGCTGGCTTGAAGGTCTGCGCTGACCGGAAACCACTAATATATGCCGCCACTGGAGACAACCTTGACCGTATGGCAGAACTGGCTAAGGAGAATTCGTGCTCGGTAGCAGTCAAAGCCGCTAACCTGGAGGAACTTACTCAACTGACTACTAAATTAACCGAGGCCGGGGTTAAAGATATTGTTCTCGACCCCGGGTCAAGGACCCTTCGTCGGGCATTTGAAGACCAGATCTTCATCAGGAGCGCTGCCTTAAATAAAAAGTTTCGTCCCTTAGGCTTCCCCACCATTGTTCTCCCCTGTGAGATGACTGATGACCCGATGAAGGAGGCGATAATTGCCTCAGTTTTCGTGGCTAAATATGGTGGCATCATCGTTCTCTCTGATTTTCAGGGGCATAGCTTGTTCCCCCTGCTTGTGGAAAGACTGAACATCTATACTGACCCCCAGCGACCATTGGCGACCACCGAGGGAATCTACGAGATCGGTGGTCCTGATGAAAACTCACCGGTACTCATTACCTCCAACTTCTCCCTTACCTACTTTATTGTCTCCGGTGAAATAGAGGCAAGCAAGGTTCCCAGTTACCTTTTAGTCAAGGATACCGAGGGGCTTTCGGTTATGACCGCCTGGGCAGCGGGAAAATTTGTCGCTGATGCTATTGCCCCCTTTGTTAAGAAAAGCGGCATCATGGATAAGGTTAAACATCACAAGTTGATAATCCCTGGCTATGCTGCTGTCGAGAGTGGCGGTTTGGAAGAGGAGTTACCTGGCTGGGAGGTTCTAATTGGTCCCAGGGAAGGGGCTCACATCCCAGCCTATCTTAAGACATGGAAGCCATAAGGAGGGGAGTTATGATCCTTATCGGGGAAAATATAAATATAATGTCAAAAACTATTGGTCCGGCACTGAAGGAAAGGGACCCCAAGCCTATTCAGGAACTGGCTAAGGCTGAGGTTGAGACTGGGGTGGATTATCTTGACCTCAACATCGGTCCGGCTCGCAAGGCAGGGGATGAGCTGATGACATGGGTGGTTAATACAGCGCAAGAGGTTACCGATTTGCCTTTATCCCTGGATACGACAAATCCAGTGGCTATGGAAGCTGGACTAAAGGTGCACAAGGGCAGGGCATTGATTAATTCTATCTCCTTAGCTAGGATGGATGAGGAACTACCTCTAGCCAAAAAATATAATGCTTACATGATTGGACTACTGTGGGGAAAGGAGGGAATGCCCCGAGATGCCAACGAAAGAGCACTTCTGGCTGTTGACCTCATTTATAAAGCCAATGAGATGGGCATCCCTAACCAGGATATCTGGATTGACCCCATTGTTACCCCGGTATCGGTGGAAATAAACCAGGTGAAAGCCTGCCTGGAATTTATGGGCATGCTAGGGGATATTGCTCCCGGGTGTAAATCTACCGTGGGTCTATCTAATATCTCTAATGGTACCCCTGCCCACCTCAGACCCTGGCTGAATCGGACATATCTGATGATGCTTTTAAGGTATGGACTTTATTCAGCTATAGTTGATGCCTTTGACTCTGAGTTGATAAAGATAGCCAGGGGTGAGAAGCCTGAACTTGTTGACCTGGTTCACCGGGTAATGAATGGTGAGAAGCCTGACCCTTCCTCTTTAACTGAGGAAGAGGTGAAGTATGTAAAAACGGTCAGGGTTCTTGCCGGCGAATCGCTCTACTCCCACTCCTGGCTTGAGATATAGTACTGGCTAATTTCATTAAGATAACAATAGAAAGCGGGGTAAAATGATAAGAAAGATATCGGATATTTTGAGGGAGAAGGAGCGAACCTATTCGTTTGAGCTTTTCCCACCAAAAACTGAAAAGGGAAGAGAGAAACTTCCTGAAACCGCGGGCACTCTTAAAGAACTGGAGCCAGATTGGTTCGCAGTAACCTACGGCGCCGGGGGGACCACCAGAGAGCTTACTATGGATATTGTTGATGAATTGCAGAAACGTTTCCAAATCCCGACAATGCACCATTTTACCTGTGTGGGACACAGTAAGGCTGAGTTAGAAGCCATAATTAAGAAGATGAAGGAGAAAAATATCTGTAACATCCTTGCCTTACGTGGTGATGCCCCTGAGGGTGTGGAGCATTGGGAGCCTGCCCCCGATGGACTGGAGTATTGCTATCAGCTTATTGAGCTTATCCGCTCCTATGACAGCTTCTTTAGTATAGGCGTCGCCGGTTTCCCGGAAGGACATATTGACTGCCCTGATAAGGAAATCGATTCAAGATACCTGAAGATTAAGATAGACACCGGTGGTGAATTTGTAATAACACAACTTTTCTTCAACAACAAGGACTATTTCGAATATTTGGAAAGGGTAAGGAAAATAGGCGTTACAGTGCGAATCATTCCTGGGATTATACCTATAACAAACTACCAGCAATTACTCAGGTTCTGCAAGACCTGCGGAGCTACTATCCCTCAGCGGGTTCACGATATATTTAAGCCGCTTGATGGTGATGCCGAAGCTACCTATAAAGCTGGCGTTCAGTTCACAGTTGAGCAGTGTAATGAGCTACTTGAAGGCGGGGCACCAGGACTGCATTTCTACACATTGAACAAGGTTGACCCGACACGAGAAATCTTAAATAAAATAAAGCGTTAGCCTGAATATTATGTCTACCAATAACAATCAATACACTTAAGAATGGAGAGCAGATATTTCCCATTGCCAAATCAGCAGAACTATGAATATGGCTATGAGCTGGCTTATAAGCTTGCCTGTGAGCAACTAGCCAAGTTTGATAATATAGGGCAACAATGCCTCAAAAGTGGTGCTCGATATCAGGTAATAGATTCTCAAAAGATTATCCTCCTTGAATATTTAAACCAATCATATCAAATCGTCTTCCCTGATATTGATATTTCATTAATAGATAGTGAAGAAGAAGTGCCGATAAGGGACAAGATATTAATACTCCATTATTTTACCCAGGCAAAAGGCACCCCCATCACTAATAAGGTAATCGCCTTCAGGGAATTGCCAGAAGGGGCTAACTACTTTCCCACTTTCTACAAGAGAGCCATAAAGCCCCTTTTAGACTACTTTGGCAAAGACCCCGAGCAGCTAATCGATGTTACCAAAAAACTCAGAGGTCATAGAGCAGATTACGGCGATGTAGCGGTAATCATTAATGCTTTTAACTACGTACCTATAACTTTAGTCTTATGGCGAGGTGATGAGGAATTTAACCCCGAGGGAAACATACTGTTTGATAGTACCATCTCCGACTACCTTCCCACCGAGGATATAAATATACTTTGTGAAACTATCAGCTGGAAGTTGGTTAAGTATTTAAAGGAAAGCCAAAAACCGTGTTGAGTAAAGTCTTTCGTCTTCTTGCTGAATGAATTTATGTAAAGTTGATTAACCCCGACCCCTTAATCTCATAGCTTCTGCCACACGAGCTACAGCAACAATATAGGCAGCGACCCTCATACTAACCTTACGTTTTAGAGATTCTGATAAAACATCCTGAAATGCCTTGACAATTTTTTCACCAAGCCTTTCGTGAACCTCTTCCTCATCCCAATAATAGTTATATGCATTCTGAACCCCTTCAAAATAGGAGACGATTACCCCGCCGGCATTGCATAAGAAATCGGGGATAATAAATACCCCATTATCAACCAATATCTTGTCTGCCTCCGGGGTAATTGGACCATTGGCTAAGGCAGCTACTATCTTTGCCTCGATTTTAGGGACATTTTCTATTGTTATCACATTCTCCAACGCGGAAGGACACAATACCGTAACTTCTAATTCCAGTAATTCTTCATTACTAATATTTTCTGCTCCTGGAAAGTTTATAACCGAGCCAGTCCCCGCCTTATGTTGCAAAACCTTATGTGGGTCTAAGCCCTGCTTACTATAGATACCTCCTTTTGAGTCACTAACAGCTACAATCTTAGAGCCTAAAATATCATTCATCAACATGGCTATATATGAGCCGGCATTGCCGTAACCCTGAACAGCTACTGTAGCTGCCGCTAAATCAACATGTAAATGTTTAGCCGCTTCTATAATAGCAAGCATTGCACCACGGGCGGTAGCATCTCCACGACCTAAGGAACCACCTATTGCTATAGGCTTTCCAGTGATTACCCCTGGACAATTAAATCCCCTTAATTTCGAATACTCATCCATCATCCACGCCATTATTTGCGGGTTAGTGTATACATCTGGTGCCGGAATATCCCTCTCAGGGCCAATAAACTGCCATATAGCATCTATATAACCCCGACTTAACCTTTCCAACTCACCAGGAGACATCTCCTTTGTATTACAGATAACGCCTCCCTTACTACCTCCCAGTGGAATTCCTGCCACGGCACACTTCCAAGTCATCCACGCAGCCAGTGACCTAATAGTATCGATTGTTTCATCGGGATGAAACCTGATACCCCCTTTACATGGACCAAGAGCATTGTTATACTGAACCCGGAATCCTTTAAAAATCCTAACATTTCCGTTATCCATCCTTACTGGTATAGATACGTGTAACTCCCTCATAGGTTCTCTTAGAATAGCATGAATACTTGGCTCCAAACCCAATATACCAGCCACTTCATCCAGCTGGGCTTGCCCACTTTCAAACAAACTTAAGTTTTCTTTATTCACTATATAACTACTCCCCTCCTTTCTATTTTTATATTTTTACTGGTATCCCTCTTTCTTTCAGGTATTGCTTAGCTTGCGAAATTGAAATCTCCCCAAAGTGGAAGATTGAAGCGGCTAGAACTGCTGAGGCTTTACCGGTTACCACAGCGTCATAAAGATGCTCTAACCTACCAGCACCGCCAGAAGCAATAACTGGGATACTGACCGCCTCGGCTACGGCTCTGGTCATCTCCAAATCGTATCCTTCCTTTGTTCCGTCAGCATCCTTGCCGGTGAGCAAAATCTCCCCAGCTCCCAATTCTTCCACGCGTTTAGCCCAGCCAACAACATCAATCCCCGTGGCTTCACCCCCACCCCCACCCTTGATTATCACCTCAAATCGGGGTAGACCGCTATCTAGGGGATTTCTCCGACCATCAATAGCCACCACCAGCCGGTTCTTACCAAACTCCTTAGACGCCCTTCTTATGAGCTCAGGGTCCTTGACAGCAGCCGTATTAATAGAAACCTTGTCCACACCAAGGTCAAGCAAAAGCTTCATATCCTCAATGCTGCTGATGCCACCACCCACGGCAAAGGGGATAGTGACCACATCAACAACCTTTTTGACCCATTCCAATCTAGTCTTTCTATTCTCTATGGTGGCGAAAATATCAAGGAAAACAAGCTCATCAGCGCCCTCACGACAATAGGCTGATGCCGCTTCTACCGGGTCTCGGGCGTCTCTAAGGCTTTCAAACTTAACTCCTTTGACTACCCTCCCCTGCCTAACATCAAGGCAGGGTATAATCTTTATCTGTTTCATCACACCTATTATAGTCTATCATTTCTCTAAGCTCAATTAAGGAAGTAGGGGCTATGCTTAGCCCATCTTAACCTTGCTACTAGGAATTATTTATCAACCTTACTCTCTTTGTTTCCTCTCCCCTGATAAACAACCTGTGCCATTGCTACATAGTTGCGAGGTATGTTATACTGTTAAACTGTTTATAAGTAATCGTTTAATAATTAGAAGGAGTTCAGGTTTGCCAGATAAAGTTACTATGAAGCAGCTTTTAGAAGCCGGAGCCCACTTTGGGCATCAGACCAGCCGCTGGCATCCTCGTATGAAGAACTACATCTTCACCAAGCGCAATGGTATTCATATCATTGACCTAGAACAAACGGTTAGCATGTTAGACAGGGCTTGCGATTTTATTCAGCAGATAGTAGCTGAAGGTGGCAAAATCCTCTTCGTCAGTACCAAAAAACAGGCTCAGGACATTATAGAAGAGGAAGCTAAACGTTGCGATATGTATTATGTCAACCAACGCTGGATAGGCGGAGTGTTGACTAACTTCGCTACTATTCAAGCCCGTATAGACCATCTAGTCCGCTTGGAAGACCAGCAGGCTAGAGGGGACTTTAATCGCCTGCCTAAAAAGGAAGCCTTAAAACTTAGGGAGGAAATTTTGCGCCTCAACCGACAGGTGGGCGGTTTCAAAGAGATGACCAGCCTACCGGCGGCTCTATTCATTGTTGACATCACAAAGGAAAACATTGCTCTGGCTGAAGCTAAACGGGTAGGAATACCAATCATAGCTATAGTAGATACTAATTGTAACCCCGATGATATAGATTATCCTATTCCGGCTAATGACGATGCTATTAAAGCCATCAAACTGCTATGCAGTAAAATCGCTGATTCAGTTATTGAAGCTCAAACCAGCCAGGCAGTGATTCCAACAGAGGAAGAGCCAGAAGAAGGCGTGGAGGAACTTGAGGCAACAGAAACCACCGAACCTCTTATTTTTACTCCTAATGATGGATGAGGCAAGACAGATGAGCCTAAAAATTCCAACAAGCAAGGTAAAGGAACTAAGAGAACAGTCTGGAGCGGGCATTATGGACTGCAGGAATGCCCTTCTTGAAACAGAAGGAGATATGGAGAAGGCACTTGAGATTCTGAAAGAGCGAAGCCTTTTCCAAGCACAGAAAAAGGCAAAGCGCTCCGCCACCCAGGGGGTAATTGAAGCCTATATCCATACCGGAGGGTACATAGGGGCTATGGTTGAAGTAAACTGTGAAACTGACTTTGTTGCCCGCACTGATGAATTCAAGGAACTGGCTCATCATATAGCAATGCAAGTAACCGCCATATGCCCTCAGTTCGTCTCAAGGGAAGAAATCCCTGAAGGAGCTGATATAGAACCTGAGAAAGCCTGCCTGCTTCTTCAACCCTACATTAAGGACCCTGATAAGACCATTCAAGATATTATTAACGAAACTATTGCCAAGGTGGGGGAGAATATCAAAGTAAGTAGATTTGCCAGATTTGAACTAGGCAGTTAGGTATTAAGAAAATGAGCACCATCAAATATAAACGGGTTCTACTCAAACTTAGTGGCGAGGCTTTCAGTGGCGACACAGATTATGGTATTGATGCGCCTACCCTAACCAGGATAGCTAAGCAGATTAGGCAAGTGATGGAAATGGGGGGAGCTATAGCCATTGTTGTTGGTGGTGGTAACATCTGGCGTGGAGCCAAGGCTGCGCAGGATGGAATGGATAGGGTCACCGCTGACTACGCTGGTATGTTGGCTACAGTGATAAATGCCCTGGCTCTCCAGGATACACTGGAAAGAGAAGGGATAACTACTAGAACCCTGTCAGCTATAGGCGTTCAACAGGTGGCTGAGCCTTACATCAGACGCCGAGCTATTCGTCACCTGGAGAAAGGCAGAGCCGTTATCTTCGCTGGGGGCACTGGCAATCCATATATGACTACTGATACCGCAGCCGCTCTACGAGCGATAGAGATTGAGGCAGATGTCCTACTTATGACAAAAAATAAAGTTGATGGTGTTTATAGTGTTGACCCCCTCAAAAATCCTAACGCTAAGAAGTTTGACAGACTTACTCACCTTGAAGCTTTAAATATGCACCTCGAAGTGATGGATGCCACCGCTCTCTCCCTATGTCTAGAAAACAAACTGCCTATAATTGTTTTTGACCTTCAAGCCACCCGCAGTTTAGAACGGGCTATAATCGGTGACTCTATTGGTACCCTAGTATGCAGTGAAAAGGGAAATGATTAGCCGCACTTTATGGAATATTGAAGGAAAGATGCAAACATCTGCTGAAGCCCTGAAGAGGGAGTTAGCCACCATCCGCACTGGGCACGCTACACCCGCCCTAATAGACCATATCAAGGTAGATTATGCTGGTGTTCCCACTCCACTCAATCAAATTGCTGGCATTTCTGCGCCTGAGGCAAGGCTCATCGTCATCCAACCCTGGGACCGAGGCAGTATAAAAAGTATAGAGAAAGCTATCCTGAAATCCGACCTCGCCCTAAATCCAGCTAGCAATGGGAGTGTAATTCGGTTAAATATCCCACCACTCACTGAGGAGCGGCGACAGGAATTAACTAGGGTAGTACGAAGAAAGGTTGAAGAAAGAAGGATAGTAATACGCAGCCTAAGGCGTGAAGTTGCGGATGACCTAAAAAGGTTAGAGAAAAACAAGGATATATCGCAGGATGAGCATAAGCGCGCCCTGAACCAGTTACAAAAGCTTACTGATAGCTTCATAGCCAATGCTGAACAAATCGGACGAGATAAAGAAGTAGAACTAATGGAGGTGTAGCCCGGGTTAGAGAAGTTTACTGCCTAATATTAAGTGGTAAAAAGATGGCTACTCCGTCAACTATGAAAAAAAATGCTCGGTTACCAAACCATGTAGCCATTATCATGGACGGTAACGGTAGATGGGCAAAGCAGCACGGGTTACTCAGGCTTGAGGGACACCAGGCAGGGGCAGAGAATATACGCCCTATAATCAAATACCTTAATCAACACCATATAAAATATGTAACGCTTTATGGCTTCTCTACGGAAAACTGGAATCGCCCTGAAGATGAGGTTACCGGCTTACTCCGTCTCTTTGAAGAATCGATAAATAAATATGTTTCTGAACTCCATGAAAATGGCATTAAACTTCGTCACCTTGGTCATCTCAAAGAACTCCCGCAAGGTCTGCAATTAGCCATAAATAAAGCTATAGAGCTAACCAAAAACAATACCAGGATGACTCTCAACTTCGCCTTGAACTATGGGGGGCGCCTTGAGATTTTAGATGCGGTACGCCACATTATAGCCAAAGGCATCCCAATTCAAAACATAGACGAAGGATTATTTAATAGCTACCTCTATACTGCCGGTTTACCTGATGTTGATTTAGTCATTCGCACCAGTGGCGAGTTCCGCACCAGTAATTTCTTAATATGGCAAGCAGCCTATAGCGAATATTACTTCACTGATGTTCTGTGGCCCGACTTTAATCAAAAAGAGCTTGAGAAAGCACTACTAGCCTATAGCCAAAGGCGAAGGCGCTTCGGCAAATTGTAACCAAGAGATTACTTATCAACGCTATCCCCTTACCTAAGACGAGCGGCCTTTGGTGAGCTTTGTCGAGTGAAGCCTCTTTAATATTTCCCCGTCTCCTCAGGAGAGGGTATAAGGAGTGAGGTTAATAAACAATCACATGCTCAAAAAGAGGGTCATAACCGCTCTGTGGGGTATTCCTCTCCTTATTACTATTATCTGGTTTGGCGAGCCATGGTTTACCATACTAGTGGCTATCTGGGGGCTGCTGGCTGCCTTTGAATTCTACAGGTTAGTCGCTGCCGCAAAAGTGTCACCACTTACCTACTTCGGACTAATTTGGACATTATTATTCATTCTGCGCCCCCATTTTGATTGTGCCACTCTTACCCCGCTTCTATTAACCTCAGCGGTGATACTATCTCTAATCTGGCTCCTGCTGCGCCGGCAAAAGGAGGGGGCTTTTATTGGCTGGGCGTGGACAATAGGCGGAATCCTCTATATAGGCTGGCTGCTGAGCCATTTTGTGTCGCTGAGAGGTCTAGATGACGGCAGAAATTGGGTATTTCTGGCCCTTTTTACCACCTTCGCTTCTGACACCGCTGCTTTCTTCGTCGGCAGGGCACTGGGTAAGCACCACCTTGCCCCGCGTATCAGTCCGGGCAAGACCTGGGAGGGAGCTACAGCCGGAGTCTTCGGTGCTATCATAGTCAGCCTACTATTTACTATATCCACGCCTCTCCAACTGCCTCTTACCTACTGGCAGGCAATACTCCTGGGCTCACTGGTTAGTGTTTTTGGCCAACTTGGCGACCTGGTAGAATCCTTGCTCAAACGCAATATGGGGGTGAAAGAATCAGGCACATTAATACCAGGACACGGGGGCGTCCTTGACCGGATAGACAGCGTTGTCTTTGCTGGTATAGTGGTATACTATTATGTGATATGGGCAATACCGTAAAGCGATTAGCTATCCTGGGTTCAACCGGTTCCATAGGTCAGCAAACACTTGAAGTAG
>Ga0209979_1002451_pt1 | contig 17716 bp, 6 predicted proteins | sample AnhtaG_FD_183114 | JGI IMG/M metagenome (GOLD analysis project Ga0209979, IMG submission 183114) | Deep subsurface microbial communities from Anholt, Denmark to uncover new lineages of life (NeLLi) - Anholt_01485 metaG (SPAdes) (version 2) | ecosystem: Environmental > Aquatic > Marine > Oceanic >...
AAATCCCGAAATGAATCTTTCCTTCTGAGAACCTGTCTTTCTCCCCTAAAGCATAATCCACTTCATATACCCCTAAACTTGTATCTAATTTTAATCCCACTCCAAATCCTGATTTACTACCTGAGACCTTTTGCAGGGTATGGGTAAGATGATTTTCTATCTTGCGGCTGAAATATCCAAAGTCCCAGAAAAGATATGCTCTGGATTCAGAGCTCAAGATTAATCTATATTCTAAATTTGACCAGAAAAGCTTATCACCAGAAAACTCCTCCTCCCGATACCCCCTTAAAGAATTCAGCCCTCCTAAATTGAACTGGTCTGATATAGAGATTTTCTTCTCAGAGCCTGCAATCTTCCGCAGATGAAAAGATAGGGCTATGATCTGGTCTTTATAAACTGGGAAAAAATTATCTAAATCCAATAAAATCCTGGTCTCATAAGCTGAAGCTTTCTCCGGCTCTAATTCAGGTGTAGAGAAGTAATTTTTCCTTCCATAGATTACCTCAGTTTGATAATAGAATCCTTTTCTGGGATTAGCCGGATAGTCTAATAAATCCAGGCATAATTGCATCCCAAATTTATATTTTCGGCTGGAGGGTAAAGAATTTTTTAACCTCTCATTCGCCGTTACCCTCTCCCAGCCGGTAGAAAATCCAAATGAGATTTTTTCTAAAGGAGAATAATTGAAGGAAGTGTTCAGGTCTAACTTTGAATAGCTCGAATCATAATCTACCTGCCTTAAATCCAGTTCCCAGCATAAGGGTAGATTGAAAAGATATGGCTCCCTGAAAGAGAAGAAAAGGTCAAAGGAATAAGGGTCCTTTTTGCTCCAGGCTATCTTGGCTTTTTTTCCGGTTCCGAAGATATTGTCAAAAACAAAATTCAGTTTTCCGCTGAAATAACCTTTCCGGCTGTGAACTGAAGGAACATAGCCTAAAACGCCAAAGAAACTATTCTGCCTTTTTTCCTCTAACTCTATCCTCAAATCTGCCCAGCACGGATCTGGCTCAGGCACAAGTTCTGCACTTTTGATCTTCTTTATAAAGGAAACTCTTCTCAGTCTGAATAATCCAGCCTCCAGTCTCTTCTGGGAAAAATAATCTGAACTATCGATCTCTATAATCCTTTTAAGGACTTTTTCTTTAGTATATCTATTTCCTTCAAACTCAATTTTTCTTATTTTCACCCTGGGTCCCTCAGTTATCTTCAGCTTAAAAGAAAGCCAGTTCGTGGAATCATTTGGATTTACACTGTAATGAAAATCCTCAAAATCGATCTGGCAGTAGGGGAAACCATTCTCCTCATATAGCCTTAAAATCGCCTCAATGCTTTTCTCTAAAAGCCCATCCGTATAAAAACTGTTCGGCTTAAGCCTCATACAGGAGTGGAGCTCCTTGGAGACAAAATGCTGGTTTCCAGTGATCAGAATCTCTTTTATCTTCCCCTTTGTCCCGGAGGAATACGCCAGGCTAAAAAAGAAAAATATCAAAATCATCCCTGAGATAATTGAAAGAACAGCTTTTTTTATCTTAAAAATAGGCTTTGATCTCAAATTTACCATTGTGTCTTGTACCTCTTAGGGGTTCTTTTAAACCTGAATAATTAAAAGTGGCGGAAAGAGCTTGATTCAATTTAAAATCGAAACCTATACCCCAGGTGAAATTATCCCCTGTTTTTTTTCCCTCTGCCATTTCCCAGGGTAACATCATATCTTCAGGCGAAAAGCTGACCTTGCACCAGCTAAACTCAGAGCGAATCTTTCCCTGACCGAGAAAGGAAAAGGAAAGTTTTGGTGAGAATTCAAATAAGGTAACTTCAAGCCCGGAATTTTTTTCATCTTCCCTTTTTAGCTTAGTGGATAAAGTTATCTCCAAAGAATTTCTTTCTCTTCTGGTAAAATCTACCCTCAAGCTTTTTCCATCGATCAAAAGAGAATTAGAATAAAGCTTCTCCCTTTCCCTTCTTTCTTTAGAAAGTTCAGATTCAAAAAGATTTTTGAAAGAAAATCGATAACGAAAAAGAGCTGACTGGCTGGTTTTATGGTCTTTGTCCTTTCCAGAGAGTAAAAGGAGATTTTCTCTTTTATCTGTAGTCCATCTTAATCTGAGATTCAATGGGGCAGAAGGGAAAAGAAAAATATCCTGTCTTAAGGAGTAATCCTTAAGCAGTGCCTCTGAGGCAAAACCTGCGCTGAAAGGATTCAAAAAAAAACTTCTCCAGTTTACCCTGCCTGAAAGAAGGTTAGAGGCTCTGACAAAAGTATCCGTATAAAACTTTTTGAAAAACTTAACTTCAGGAAAAAGATTGCCCGGTTTAAAAACTGTTCTGAAGCTTTTATCTAATTTTTTCCCGGGGATATATTCGTCTAAAATCTCCTTTTGTAATATAAAATTCCCCTCTGGATCAGGGATATACTCCCCATTCTCAAAGCGGTATTCCCCTCTTTTTTCTCCTACCTCGATATAGTTATCTACTCTTTTCTCCGAGCCTAACAGGTTAACTGAATAATGAAGATTCAAAATCAAAGATTGATTCTTAGGATAATAATCTAATTTTAAAACCCCTAAATCACCCCTGGATTGATCTCCGGACTTAAGGTTTTTCTCCCGGTGAATATACTCTAAATTAGAAGAAAAAACCTCCTTATAATTTCTCAAGGATAATCGATTCTGCCAGGTATAGGAATCTGATTCCTTCTTCCAGGAAATATCTTTTCTCTTTTCCTCCCGGTAGATTAACTGAGTGGACAAGCCCCATAATCTGCTCGATTCCAAACTAATCTTCCCTTTCAACTCATCATATTTTTTGTTCACACGGGTCGAATCCTGGGGGCTGAATTCCTGCTTATCCATCTCCCAGCCGAGTTGAGTATTAAGTTTTTTCCATCTGTGAGCAAGATAAAAATTTCTTCTCTGCCAATCTCCGGAACGGTCAAAGAGTTCCCCTTTTTGTAAGCTTTTAATATCTTCGGATGAGGCTTTAGTTTCTAAGTTTTTAAAAGGGTAAAAAGTGATCTCGAACTTTTTACGCCTGGATTCATAAAAGTTCCCTTTTTTCAGAATCCCCAAATCTGTACCCAGGTTGAGATTTTCAAAAGGAGCCAGAAAGCTTTTAAATCTCAAAACTTTCTCCGAACTCTTTGTTGAATCAAAAACCAGACCCCAGACCCTTTCCTTCTCTATTTCATCCAATCTCCCCAAAGGTAAGAAATTTTCACCTAAATTTCTGTATAACCCTTCTAACTTCAACTTAGGTAAATTGTAACCTAAAAAGGACAGATTTTGTTTTTCAAATGCTGTTTTTAAAAGAAGTGCCTTCCCTGAATTATCCTCATCCCCTAAATCTGAAAACAAGTTGAGGTCTTTTCTGCTCAAACCCCAGCCAATCTCAGATGAGAACCCCTGAAAAAGGTTTAAACTTAAACTCAAATCCAGAAGAGAATGACTTGAGGGTAAAGGTAGATATATTAGGGGCAGATAATCACCTTCACCCGGATAAACATAACTATAAATCCCGCCTCCCTTATAGATATAACTCCCCTCTGAATCACCTACCCAGCTAAAGCTGACCAGATAAGCACCGCTATCCTTTCCAGCATACTGATAATAAGGATTTCCTAAAGAATCGGTTAACAAGATATAATCCCCTTTTCCTTCACCCACATACAGAGCCCCATCTTTAAAAGCTTTGCTTTTATCCTCACCTGAATTTTTCAAAATGTTTTTATCCTCAGAGGAAAAAGCCAATGATAAGGGACTATCCTTAGCATCCCTTTCATCTATGAAAAGAGCTTTAAGCTTCAACTTCCCCTGAAATAGATCAAATTCCCCTCTGCTGTTGTAGAAGCTTTTCTCATACTTCTGGTCAGAATATTCAAATTCAGCTTTGATCCTGGAATCTCCGGTAATCAGCCGGGTGGATGAAAAATAGAGCACTCCTCTAAGATAATCCATAGTATAATCGTTATCCGAGCCTCTTTCTAAAAGCTTCCCATCTAAATAGACCTTCTCTGTTCCTGGAAGGAGTTGAATACCCCTTTCCCCATTTTCTCCCTTAAGATAATAGGGACCCTGTCTCCCTTCCACTCCTGAGAAACTGTTATAGGAATATCTACCTTTGGATGAAGCATAGCACATAGATAGGCTGTTCTGACTGAATTTTACCTCGGATGAAACACCCTGCAATTTCTTCTCATATCTGCCAGAAAGATTTCCTTCCAGGGAAAGATATTGATCCCCTAAAAATCCATTGAACTTAGGAGAGGTAACCTGCATCAATACCTTATCTAATTCTTCCAGCCTTTTTGTTGTTCCAGCTGTGGTTCCCCCTCTACCCTGATCAGAGAGCAAGGCTAAAACTTTGACCTCTTTAGTCAAATCGCCTGAGACTGTAAGATTCAAACCTTGAGATAAAGAGAAAGTCTCAAAGCTACCTAAATCCAAGGAGAAGCTTTTGCTTCCTGAGATCTGAAGGTTGGGGGAAAAGTTTTTTTCTTTAGTTATTTGAGAAATAGGATTTTTAAAGCTATAAGAAACATCTTTTTGGTCGAAATTTTTCTTCGTTAAAGCAGAAGAATTTGTAGTAATTGCCTCCTGTGAAAAAGAAAGCTCCCGATGAAAATATCTTTTTTTAATCCCGGAGGAGAACTCCTCAAAACTTATGGTTATTGAGTCGTCTTTTCTCAAGGGTTTATCCAGCCAGAGAAGCCCTTTATTATAATCGATAAGATAATCTTTGTTTCTTTCTAAGATTATGCTATCCTTCCAAACTTCTTCTGTATGGACGAGGATATAGTGTTCGGAAATAAAAAAGGGACCTGAAGTCCCCTCCCCTTTTAGCTTGATCTCTGTTTTTCCCCCTAAGGCTTGACTCTGAAGATTTGAAGAAGTCAGACCTAGTAACAGAAAAATAAGAAGAAAATCAAAATATACTCTTACCAGAAGTTTCATCTTACAGCATCACCTAATTAAGGCTAAGAGTTGAACCCGGTTATTTCCACTATCCACAATATAAATCTTTTCCCCTTCAAAAATCTTCAGGTCTTTTGGTTTATTGAACTCTCCTTCTCCTCTTCCTCTCATACCGAACTTGAAAAGAACGTTACCGTTTTCATCCAGGGCTACTAAGTTATCTCCGAAAGTATTAGCCACATAGACTACATCGCTACTACTTATCTCCACTCCAAATGGTCTGTTAAGATGACTCCTTCCCAGCTCTTTCAGAAAATTTCCAAAAGGGTCATACACCGCAATCCGATCGTTACCTGAATCTGCCACGTAGAGGTTGCCCCGGGTATCTATGGATAAACCCTGGGGATCATTTAAAGCTCCAGAACCAGATTCAAACCCGCCGAATTTCTCTACATTGATAAACTGAGGGTCTAACTTCCAGATGCAATCGTTCTCCGAGTCTGCTAAATAAAGTTCCCCATTTCTGGATAAAGCTATGCCTTTAAGCTGACTATGTTCAAAAGGTTTTTCCTGGGTGAGGGAACTTATGGATTGGATAAAATTCAAATAGTTATCAAATCTCTGCACCCTTTTATTCTGGGTATCAGTGACATAAAGAGAAAAACCAATATCCATAGCGATATAGCTGGGTAGATTGAACTCCCTGTTATCCCAGCCAAATCCCCCAGCTTCTTTTAAAAAATTACCTTCGGGGTTACATTTCACTATTCGATTATTTCCGGAGTCAACGATATATAGATTCTCAGCCGCATCGATAACTATCCCCTGGGGCTGATTAAGCTCAGTAGAACCCAAATTACCCTCTCCTATAATCTTTATAGGCAAAACCCCTTTAGGAGATGAATATGTAGTATCTTTATCTGTCTGCCAGGAAGGAACCGAAGCACATCCACTGACAAAAAACAAAAGGGTGAAAAGTATAAACCTTTGTCCGGATTTGTCATCAAGACCCAAAATCGGGGATGCAGAGGAAAGGAAATTTTTCAAAACAAACCTTTTCATCTTCCCTCCTGTGGGATATTTAAAAAAATGCTAAAAGTTTTTGCTTAGGTTGAAGATGAAATGAGGATTTTTGCCAAATAAATTAACATCCAGGCTAAATTTTAGATCCGTCGGGTTGGTAGAAGAGAACTCTGAACCAAGCATGCGATTGAACTTTTTCACACTGCGAGCTGCATCCAAGACGCTCACAATTCGATTTAAAGCCGCCAAGCCCACCATATATAATGCTTTTCTATAAGCTGATTTACTCTTATTACGCAGTCCCCGGTAACGCCCCTTAGAATCCTGAGAATTCCACTCCCAATTCCAGAAATCATTCTCCGGATAGATCACCGCTTCATCCCCGTTATATAATCTGGCAAATTGATTATATTCATCCCGACTATCATAATAGGTTATATCCTCGAAGAAATCATCTGATTTCCCCTCTAAATTTACCCCAGCATGCAAAGACGCAAAACCTTTATAGTCTCTCTTCTTCCAGGAGCCATAAGTTCTGAAGGCAAAGAAACCGCTCCAGATAGACCCTTCTAATCCTAAAAAAATTCGGGAGCGAGTCTTGTTCTCTGCATAAAGCTCCCCAGCTCCAGGCAAAAGTAACGAAAGGAGCATAGCCTTAGTAGTTGACTTCCTTCCGCGGGGCTTCTGAAATTCATCCTCCCAGAAAGAGCCCACTTCTTTCTCTTTTTGTAACACCGGTTTCTCAAGACTTATCAAGGGCTTAGGAGTCAAGATTGTCATCGTAGGGACAGAACCCGCCCAGGCGGGTTCTGTCCCTACATAATTTGTCTCCTCACCTGAACCTGAATTTATAAAGAGCGTATTCAGAAGAAAAAAGGAAACTAAAACATATATGTAAATTGCTTTTCTAAACATCGTCTTTCAGTTTAAAATTTTGTGCTGACTACAAGCTTTGGTATAATCTCATTTTCATTATATTTAGCTAACCTCACCTTAAAGTCAATTGTGGAGAACCGTTCTCCTCTTCGATTATAGGAACGAACCGAAATAGCGGCATCAAAGGCAGATAATAGATGGTTGGCTAAAGAGACCATCACAAACCGGTTAGCTTTATCCAGAAGGGAATTAGAATCATACCGCAGATCCAGATAAGAATTCCGATTAAAAGTTAAGAAGGTAACCCCATCATAATCATCCCAGCCAAACCGAAACTGGTCATATTTCCCAATCATCTCATAATACTGCTGGTCTTTGGATGAAGGCAATGTGTGGCTTATAACAATTGAATCGGTCTCGCTGGCATAATAGACTCCCGGGGTATCAACTTCTATATTATAATGTGTCAATAGGGAATCTCTATAAGCCTGTTCGTTCCAGTGAGCATCTGCGTAAACTAAGAACTCATCCTCCTTATCTTTCCCTTTCTTATGATAGGTAAAATATCCAGTCCAGAAAGCTACTTCTAAGCCAAAGAATATTGCCGCCTTTATTTTTGACCCGGCATAAAATTCACCTGCACCGGGTAAGATCAGAGAATAAAGAAACCCCCTCTTGGTAGATTTCTCCTTAAAACGATAAACGTCTATGCTCACCTTTTGTTTCTCTACAGAATCTGACTGGGCTAAAGTATAGAGTTTCTGAGAACTCTGATAATCGATTTGATTGAAATAGCCGCTAATAGAAGGAGTAGTTTCCTCTTTTGTAACTAAAGTTTCAGCACTTGACCAGGAACAGAATAAAATCAAAACCATCAGAGCCAAACCTGTGATTTTAAATCTTTTGTAATCCACTTTTCCTCCTTTTAGTAGAGACACATTGCAATGCGTCTCTACAGATTTGTTTTCCGTAATAAGCAGTTCCCAGCCACTTTAGTGGCGTAGGTGACCTGACTAAAATCAGTTAGAACAACCTTCGTTCACCTGGTTGATCTTCTGATCAACGGAATATTCATTTTGTATCCTTTACATTTCTCTTCTGTTTCTCCTTCGACCTATTGACCAGAGTAATCTTTTTTGTAGCGGAAGGCCGTCAAGGTCTTAAGACTTCAGCCTTCCATCTTTACCCCTGGCATTGACATGGTCAATGCACTCCATATTGGAGGTCTAATCCGCCTCTGGCGGACCGCTACATTCCTGTTCACCTATCTTACCAATTTTTTCGTAGCGTCAGGTCTCAAGATGCATTCACAGTTTATCCCTGACGTTCTTTTTCGTCGGGCGTAAAACCCGACGCCACATTTCTATTTTCCTATTTTACCAGAGCAATCTTACAGAAAGCCACACTTTTCCCCTCCGCAGATTTTGCCTCCACTCTGCAGAGATAGACTCCGCTGGCATATTTAGAACAATCCCATGGATACTCATTCTCAGTATTAGCTTTACCCATCTGGCTTGCCTCTGTTACCAGATCACCAGAAAGGTCATAAATCTTTATATTAACTGTAGCATCCTTGCTCAGAAAATATCTGATAGTAGTCTCATCCTGAGCTGGGTTGGGATAATTATAAACTCTTTTCTGAGGCATAAGCCCAGCATATACCGGAATATCTGGAGGAAGCAAGGGCTGTCTATTAATATGCCCTGAATTAAAACCATACATTGTCCAGGGAGTCTTTTCATCCCAACCCGTGCTATCAAAATCTAAGGAGAAACCATAGACCAGACCATCTTCTGTTTTAAAGAAAAGATTTCGCTTTACATAATTTATCTTTTCAGTAGAATCATTCAAAACTATGCCCGAAGATATAATCTCCCCGTTCAAGGCCAAAGGGAAAAGGGGAAACCTGAAACCATCACCCTGCAGGGCAAAAATTCGACCATCTTCGAGTCCAAAGATTATCTCCACTCTTTCATCCCCGTCTAAATCTGCCAAGATAGGAGCTGAAGAAATAGAACCTACTGATTCCACTCTATCCAAGATAACCGGGAAATTAGTAACCAGAGTCCCGTTATAATTATAAGCGTAAATCTTGTTATCACCACAGAAGATAATCTCCAGATACCCATCTTTGTCTATATCCCCCAAAACCGGACTCGATCTTATGTCTCCCACTAAAACCGGAAAACCAGATAAAATGTCTCCTTCAATATCCCAGACATAAATTTCTCCATCACCGGACAGAACTATTACCTCTAATTTACCATCCCGATTTATATCTCCAACCACTGGTGGGAAATTATCCACAGAATATATTTCAGCTAAACAATTTTCAGAATCTGTTCTCCTCAAACATCCTTTCTGACTATTTTCCGTAAGGATAAGATTAACACTCTCAGTATCAGTGGTAGCTAAACCCACAATTCTTTCAGAATAGCTGCCGGAATCCCATATCCCACCGCTATCTATGAACGCCCAGTTTCCATCTGATGAGCCAACGAAAATCTCTAAATGGGTAGAATCATTTTTAAAATTAGAGATAACCGGAGTCATCGAGACTTGATCTCCAATAGGCAACGGAAATTCCGCCAATAGATCAGCTCTTCCATCTGAATCATCATTAGAAGCTTTCCAGGCATAAACCTTACCGTTAAGATCGCCTGCTACCACTTCCAATTTTCCATCTCCATCTAAATCCCCTAATGAAGGCGTGCCAAAAATTTCTCCCTCTGTTTGGGCAAAAATTGCTAATGAATCATAAGTATATTTTCCATCCAGACCCAGAGTGCTATCGTAATCTGAATTAGAGATAAATTTAGACCCATCTATTCTCCATGCATAAATATACTTCCCTGAAGCAGTAATTATCTCATCTTTCCCATCTCCATCTAAATCCCCGTAAACCAGAGAGCTATTTCCCGAATTTGGATCCATAGGACCGAAATCAGATATTATCCTCTGAGGCCAGCCTGAAAGGATAATGTCATTTTTCACATTGAAGCTCATTACCAGTCCGCTTCTGCCAATATTAGTCACATATATATGAGTCTCAGAGCGATTGTTAGACCTGCTGGAAGGGAAAGTGTAAGGTGTAAAATTTGAGTTATTCCCCAGATAATACATATCTTCCTGTAATCCATACCCGGTATAATAATTCCCTCCGAAATCTATATACCCATCCGCTTCCTCTAAGGTTATAAATCTGCGGTCCTTATCACATTGCAACTCGTTATCCTCAAAGTTATTTATTCCGTCATTATCATAATCTAAATAAGCCACCCCTTCATCTATATGCCAGATCAAAACCCCTGAGCCAGGAAGTAGAAAATCATACTCCCGATTAAGGTTTCCTAAACTATCTACTGGACCTAAGACTACTCCGGTAGTTTTGTCGCCTAAAAGATAAGGAGATTGTAAATTCTTGTCTATATCAATCTGTCGATTTTCCAAAAGAAAATATTCCTCAGAATTTACAGGTATCTTAACTGTCTGGATAACACCATCCCTGAGCATCTCAGAAGCATAAAGCTTTACATCATTCTGATTTATGATCTCAAGAGGCTGAATAAACCCTAAATAAGCTTTTCCCCAGGCATCCGGATAAACTGGCAAAAGACCTGAGACCGGGCTTTTGCAGCTATCTAACTCAATCCCCACATCCAGAGCATTATTATCCATCAGGGAGAAATCACCGATCTGGGTAGTAAAAGTGCGACTGTTGTAGAAATCCGGAAGACCCAATTGATGTCCGAACTCATGGGCAAAAACTGCATTCAAAGCCCCGATACGGGTATCCTGCGACCTGGTCTCAGGCATAAAAATACCCTCAGTGATCCCGAAACTCCCATTATCTACCCAGACTGTATCTCCCGGAATGATAAAACCGGTATAAAGGTCATTCGGGGTATGAGTAGGAGAAAAACTGCCCAGATCGCTCTGCTTGTCTGAGCCAGCATGAAAGATAATAAATGAATTATATTCTAAGAAATCTATCTCCGGTGAAACCGAATCTGCCAAATGAAAAGAATCATGAAAAAACTCCCGTAACCTCTCAAAAGGATAATTGGGTGAAGTAGGATCTCCATAATAGGAGATAGTCCGAGGCAGGCGATAGGTTAAAGTTTCCTCCAAAGGATAGACCTTATATTTCAAAACTAAGTTTCCCTTAGAAACTGTATTCCAGTAATTGTCAAGGGCTTTCAGATGAGCTAAAAAATATCTTCGATAGTGAGGAGGAGGATCTATAATATGCCTTTCTTGGTCATAATGTTCTTGGTAGGTTCTGCGGTCGAATTCCCCATCCCCGGTGGTCTTGGGGTCATCTGGCACCTCCTTTTCAAATTCAATCCTGATCCCTAAGACTCTTAGGGTTTCTCCCTGTGGATAGTATTCTTCTAAGGCAGGGAAAGCAAACTTTGATTTTCTTTTCAAACCCAAGAGATTTTTCTGGGAAACCTGGCTTTTAAATTCTTCCTTCAATTCCCTGTCCATTTTTTTCAAGCCCTTAATATGAAAAACCTTATCCTGGGCTTCGCCGGGCTTTGCTCCCTCAGCTAAAGAAGGATCTACTCCTAAGGAAAAGAGAAAAAAGATAAAAATAACAAAAACAATCCTGTCATTCTGATCCCACCTCTGGCGGGGGAAGAATCTAATTTCTTCGGTTTGAGATGCTTCGTCCGCCTGTGGCGGACTCAGCATGACACTACCTATCCATCCGGTCATTTTTAAGATTTTTATTTATAAAAGCTTCTTCAAGTCTTAAAATCTTATTGTTCCTGATATTCTGGTGGTGTTAGCTAAAGCTACATCCTCAGCAGCTGGAACATAGGCGAAATCTATATTCAAAAGGCTGATCCTCAATCCAACGCCAAAGGTGTAAGTCTTTATATCTCCAACCTTATCATAGATGTAACCACCTCTTAAAGCTATATAATTAGCATACCAGTATTCTAATCCCACATTTTTAACCGCCTGCTCCATCATCTCCTTTATATCTCCACTCACATCCACTAATTCCTTATTGATCTCTCCAACTACAGTGAGCTTGTTATAGGGTGTATCGAAAATTTTACAAGCAAACCCCAAGGCTAAGTTCCTGGGCAGAGGGTCAGCCTGATCCACATCTATATAGGAAACATTCGGTCCTAAATTGGTAACCGCCGCACCTAAGGTTAGCTTTTTACTTAGGATTGTGGATAAAGGTGAAAGATAAACCATTGGATGTTTAGTAAATACATCGAAGTCAACAATAAGCGCATAAACAGTCCCAGCAGAAATTAGATATTTAGTCCATAATGGAGCTTTATTATAAATAAGCCCAGCATCAACAGCAAATGAGGAGCCGGTGCCACTTCCTCTCTCCTTACCCGCCCCCTGCTCAGCAAGATGACTATAGATGAACTTTGCCCCTAAACCTAAGGACAACTTATTTCCCATCCTGGTACCATAGGAGAGGGTAAAAGCAGCCTCGTATGGATTTAATTCCCCTAACAGTTCACCGAACTCTCCAGTCCAAGGAATTGAACCATAGGAGATGAAAGTTATGTTTCCACCGATGGTTCCCCAGTTCTCAGTATTCTGAACATAGGAAAGGTATTCATAATAGATATCATCAGCTAATTCTGGCAGAAGGGTAGCATGCATGAAAGTCAGCTCCCTTCTGGCATGAGCATAAACCACAGCCTTCTTGTCCGTGCCAAAGAAGATATCTTTATCCTTAGAGATAATGGTATGGGTTTTGGCTCTTTCCAGACCCGCATGATAATATCTTCCCCAGCTCTCTCCATCATATCGCAAAGTCCCGAACTCAGTTCCCACAAAAAGATTATTCTCACCCACCATAGCTATGGAGAGTATCTGACTGCCTAAGGAATTGGCATAGACGTAAAGTTTCTGTCCTGGTTTTAAACCTCTGGAGGGTAGATGATTGTACTCAACAATTTTCTCGGAGAGACTCTCAATCCTCTCCTTATCTTTATAAGGCAAAAACTTCTCTGCTACTTCTTCAACCGTCTTCTCCTCTTTCACCTCAAACTTTTTGTATCCGTATCGTCTCCATCTTCCCTCCTCAAACTTAAGAAGACCTGTTTCAGTTCCTACCAATAGATTCCCTTTTCGGTCAAAAGACAGGCAGGTTACCTTTCCCTCTAAGGCTAAACCATATTCTATTTTTAAAGGCTGTTGAGTAGAAATCTGCTCTTTGACTATGTAATTCAGGTCCTCAATCCTTTTAAGTGCTATTTCCAACTTCGTCTCATCCTCTCGGTCTAAAAACTTCTTGGTCTCCTGTTTTAGTTCTTCAAAGGATTTAACATTCAAAATATAATAGGGAACAAAAAGATGCCCATCGAATTTTAAAAGCTCCTTTGAAGTAGCGGCCCAGACCTCCTTATCAGATTTTGCCGCAATTTGAATAATACTCTGATCCGTAACCTCCGGGGCTAAGTTGGCTCTGATAAACCCTTTACCATCGTAATTAACTACCCCGCTGTCTGTTCCGAGCCAGATCGTGCCTGCAGGTGTCTGAGATAGGGACAAAATCTTATTTGTGGGGAGACCATCTTCCGAGGTGAATCTTTTCCAACCTTTACCATCAAACCTATAAAGCCCACTGCTGGCACCCACCCATAGATTTTTTTCATCTGAAGAAAGAGAGTTTAAGGAATCCAGAAAAATCAGATTATAAGGTAGCTCAAGTGTTCCTGAAAGCGACTTCAGGATTGGCTTTTTAGCTGAAGTTATGATCAACACCTCTTCCTGGGCAGTAATAGAACTATCGCTGAGCGCATTTCCGGTAAGATTTAAAAATTCTCTAAGAGCTTCAGGTTCAAGCAGAGAGTTATCCCAGGCAGAAAACAGATTTTCAAAAACCTGTTCTAAATCTGTCAGGCGGGGAGAATCTTCTGGAAAAAGAGAGAGAACTATATTTTTTAGACTCTCCAGTGAACTCTTACTTACTCCACAATTCTGCAAAGCTACCCGGTCAAGCATTCTCCTCAATCTTTTCTCATCCTGTTCCTGAGTATATTTTCTTACCATACTCTCAGCCGTCTCTCCAGAAGATACAGGGTAAAACAGAAAACCCTGCCAGTCTTCACCATTCCAGGTATAAAGATCAGTCCCGGAGATAGTCCAGAGATCATATCTTTTATAATTGCTCTCTGGATGGTCATTCCTCAAAAGGGCTAAGGACTTGAACTCATAATCTGCCTTTCCCTTATAATCCATCCAGGTGCTGGCTAAGGGATAGAGGCCCAGACCTGCTGGATTCCAGTGAGTGGCTGTGGCATCATCTGCTATAGCCACAAAAGATTCGCCCATTCCGGCAGCTCTTGCTCCAGCCGCAATCCTTAAGAAAAGAACCGTGGATAAACTCACCTGAGCATAAGACTCTACTGTTAGAAAAAGAACTGCTATCAAAAGCCAGCCCGTAAAAAGAAAACGTCTCATAAATGCTACCTCCTCAAACTATTTTTTCAATTCAAATATATAATTTAACTCCAAGCTTTGGCAAGAGGGAAAAACAGCTTTAGTTCATAACCACTGCTTTCCCTGTAGCCTCAGTATTATTGTATATTTCCTTTCCACCGTAATTATATCTTGTTTCTGCTATGATTTTATAAATATAAACCCCATTAGCTATCTTGTCACCGTCTTGGTCTCTGCCATCCCAGACAACCCCGGCGTTGAATCCGGGTGAGCCACTTCCGGTTAAAGTACGGATTAACCTGCCGGATAAAGTAAATATCTTAATCTCCACCTTTTCAGCTGGAATGGAGAGCTCATAGGTAAATTGAGTAAACCTGGAAAAAGGATTAGGATAGTTCATCACCTGGGTAATCGATAATCCTTTACTCAAAGATAAGACCTTCACCTGGAAACTTGCCAGGGATGAATTATTAGCATTATCCCAGGCTTTAATTTTCAAGGTATGCTCACCTTCTTTTAAGTTTATCTTTTGTTTGAGACTTCCTGTGGTGAAACTGTCTAAATCGTATTGGAAATTTGCAGTCAGGTCCTGAATATTCTCCCAATCATCATCTATCAATAGAGTTATCCCATGCCCTAATTCGCCGGTGAGATTGATTCCAGATGGATCTGAAACATCAACTATAAGTGTAGGGTCCGGTTGAACCGTATCACCATCGGTGAAGTTCGGGTTCTCCAAAAAAGCTATGCTTATATCTGGACCTATGCTATCCTTAACCGTAGTATCTGTTCCTGCAACAACTAGTGAGTCCAAAGTTCCAGCTCCATCTATGCTCGAATCTGAGCTTACTACATAAGCACTTATCCTCGCATTCTCACCCCCATATCCAATATCCTTAGGAACAATAAAATTTCCTTCAAATTCACCACTATCAATTTGGGCACTGCCTCTGAAGATCACATTCCCCGGCAGGGTATATTTAACACTATCCACTATCTCTCCATATTGATTATAGATCATGTGGGTTCTCTGCCTTTCTGAATCGAAAGCCAAAAGGTAAACGGTGCCAGAATCTATTTTTCCTTCTCCATCCATAACTTCACCTTTAAAGTTTACCAAGCTTAAAGCTGAAAGGGTATCTGAGCTCAAATCTTTCAATTTCACCTGTAACTTAGGTGAAGCTACAAAAGTCAGAGGGTCACCAATTATTATAAACTGGCGGTCATTACTGGGGTATACCCTTAAAAGTTTGGCGATATATAATGCCTCAGCTATGGAAAGAGAATCAGAATATAAAAGCAGGTCATAGACTTTGTAATTTAAAACCGCATTCGGCCAGGCATAGACCAGCCAGGTAGCAGAAATTACCGAGATGGCACCTTTCTCTTCTGCCCTCAAAAACTCCTCTGCCATCCCCTCGCTGTAGGGATTGAAGAAAAGCCCTATACTGCAGGATGCCACATAAATCAAAGGTAATCTCTTTTTATTTTTTAATCTGGGGATATCCTGCTCCCTCTTAAAAACATACTCATGCGCCCAGACATTAGGATTACCATGCCCCATATAGTTAACTATAACCGTCCCATTGTTAATCGCATTGATGATAGCTTCCTCTGCCTCCGGCTTTTTCCTGTTAGCATCAAAGGGGTATTCCATTAGATAGATTTTGTTCAGATTAAAGCTTTTGGGAATATGAGCAGTATCTAAAATCTCAGTATATTCTGTATGTTCAGTCTCATTCTGAGCTGGTGGTGGTCCGTATTCATCATCTGCTACCAGGGTAATCAAGTTCCTCCAGGTATCATATTCTGGAGAGCTTTCATAATCTCTGATTTTATTTATTATTATCTGCACATCCTGTAGAGTCTTAACTGGCCATCTTCCTATGAACATATCCACAACCCCGTTAGAGTCCTCATCCAAAAAGCCATATTCTCCAAAATAAACGAAGTTATCATCTGATACCGATGGGGCAGCCGCAAAAGGAGGTATAAAATTGGGCGAATGGGTGTTTAGAAGGTCTCTGTAATCGTAGGTTCCATCCCCTACTAAAAGAGCATAAGCCGGTGCTTGTCCTTCCCAGTTCTCATAGGTGTATTTCAGAAAATCCCGGATAGCTACAGGATCGAAAAGCCCCCAGGAGAATTCATCATATATGTCTTCCGCCTTAACTAACTTGACTCTAATTTGATTTAGATTCTCTCTGAAAATCTCATAATCCTGTAATTGGTCATAAAAATCAGAATGGGTAATCACTAAAAGGTCAGCCTGATTGGAAACATCTCGCAAATTAGCCATCTGGTCTAAATTTATGGAAAGGGGAATTTTAAATTTAGACTGATCAAGTAAGTAAAACTGCTTTTTCTCTCCTCCTGTAACCTGAGCCTGAAATTTTATCGAATCCGCGCTACGGACAAAATTCACAAACCTCTTCACTTCGAATTTGTCATCTATCTCAAAAAGATAAGGCGTTGTTCCATTGAAACCAGAAAGACGATATTCTATTACCTCGGATGTATCCGGGTTTTCAAAAAAGAACTGATTATCAGAACAAACAAGTTTTTTCCAGTATTCGATCTCATAATAATCCAGATATGTTCTAAAGGAAAAATTGAAAAATAAAGTATTCAGCCCTTCATTCAAGTTTGTGGAACGAGCAGTAGTAATACCGTTAACCCTTGAGATTATCTCTAAGGAAATAGAGTTAAGAGTAATAGAGGTTGCGTAGCTTGACACATCTTTAACTTTAATAATAGCAGTGTCTCCTGGAAAAACATTAGCCAACGATGGATATAAAGTAAAAGAGTTACCATTCTTCCAGTACCAATCAAAATAATTATATGGTGTCCCATCAGGGTACTCTCCTAGCATTGCATCAGTTTCCGCATGAATTCTATCTTTAGTTTTAATGGAAACAAATGGGTCTGGTTCAACCAAGTCACCATCAACTACTTCTATCCCCTTAGCTGGCTCAGGAAAATCTCCTGTAAATGTGAGCCAGTAGACATTATCCCAGGTGTAATGATTTTTATAATATCTATATTCACCCGAAATTGAATCATATTCCCATTTGTTCACTGACCAGCCGTAAAACAGAATATAATCTGCCGGGTCGAATATGCCATCACCTCCATCTGAAATCAAGATAGCCAGCTCTCTTAGCTCTGGTCGAGGGACGGAATTATTTATCGGCAGAACCTTCCCTCCGCCATTGAAGATTCTTATCTTTTGAGGCTCAATAGTGGAAAGATTTATCCCGGCATTAGCTAAAAAGTTACCATCCAACTTATAGATGCCATTGTCCCGTAAAGTTATTTTATACCAGGTATCCGAATAATTGAAAGGGTTATCCTGCAAAGTCTTTTTTAAACCTATTTCCCTTATTTTTCTCCACCTCTTAGCCACTTCATAATTCAAAAGGGTTTCTCTATATACATTCTCAAACAAATCTTTCTCTATCCTGCCTTCGGTTTTTTCT
>Ga0209979_1002452_pt1 | contig 17713 bp, 20 predicted proteins | sample AnhtaG_FD_183114 | JGI IMG/M metagenome (GOLD analysis project Ga0209979, IMG submission 183114) | Deep subsurface microbial communities from Anholt, Denmark to uncover new lineages of life (NeLLi) - Anholt_01485 metaG (SPAdes) (version 2) | ecosystem: Environmental > Aquatic > Marine > Oceanic...
AAACGTCAACGCCATCGGTCCTGGCCCAACCATCACACCTTTAAACAAGGAATACTACGAGAAAAACCCCGAGAAATTAGAGCAGACGATCCAGTCCCTCCCCGCGGGCAGGATGGGTGACACCTCGGACTACGTAGGTGCCGCCATCTTCCTTGCGTCGGAGGCATCCAATTTTGTCATCGGGCAGACTTTACTCGTTGAGGGTGGCTCCACCATCTGGTGAGGTCAAGGATTGAGAGAATATGGGAGAATAGGCTAAGAATTCACTATTTTGTGCAATGAGGTGGCCTGCTTCCTATTTTTTCTTTTTCCTGAAGCGCGCCATCCTGTCCAATTTAAAAATGGTGGTAAACTCCATATTCTTGTTTATCCAGAGCTTTTTCATTATTACTGAATCAGTAAGAGCACCCTTATAGTCAAGACCATCGAGGAGAGTGTTTGGGTCTTCACATACCATCGTCAAGTCGGGAGATTTGAGCTTCATCTCGGTGACCCTGAAGTCCCCGTCGTCGATCTCCATGGTGAATTCCCCGCCGGTCGTTTTGACCCGTATAGCTCGCTTCCAGCCAGCAATTGCCTGGCGGCAATACTCGTTTCGATTCATTTCGGCAGCGATGGCCTGTATTCTTTTGAGAGCTTCCCGATAGGCGGCCACATCACTTCTGGTAGCCCCGGGGAGTTCGGGTTCAACCACGGCTTCCCAGTCAATCTCAGATTCCTGGAGGCCTTTCTTGACAACTTGCTCAGGGGTGAGTTCGGAAGCGGGTACACAAAATATGTCGCTAATTTCACCAACTCGCTCGTCCTTGAAGATTACTTTAACCTCGGTGCCCTTCTTTACCAATCCTGGCACCAGTATGCCCGTGGTAGTATAAACATTGATACTCATCGCGGTATCGGCGCCATTTAGTATCACCCGGCCTCTCCCGTAAGGAGCCATATGCAAAAACATAGAGGTAGCGAAATAGGTGATGGGTGGGGTGCTGTTCATCTTGCCTATCTGGTCCACCTCCACCAGCTCGGTAGGGGCAAAGTCACAATCGGGGCAGGTGGTCAGGAAAGGGGGTATCCTGACGATACCACACTTGGTGCATTTGCAGCCCAGAATCTTCTTCTCATCCCTTATCGCCAGGAAGAAAGGAGAGAACTCTCCCTTGCTCCGCTGATAGAAGGTGTACATAGCATCATTAGTAACCAGGTAATCCTTGCCGTCAATAGTTACTGTCTTCGACTCCACATCGGGGATAATATCAAGGGGGATAACTTTCTCTTTAGCCATTGACTTCTCCTTTACCTCTAGTCATGTTCTAGAACCAGACAGGCGGTGTACTGGGCAATAGTGCTCCCGGTGCCGTGCACCAGAGCCGTCTTAAGATTTCTAGAAATAAGTTCCCTTCTGGCCGACCAAGCGGACATTATGTTACTGGCACCAACCGCATGCCCGCAGTAAATCAGTCCACCGCAGGGGTTGACCAGAAACCTGCCACCGGGGAGCATGAGGCCATCTTCAATTAAGGAATCTGCCCTGCCTCGTGGTACGAGGTCGAACTCAGTCATAGTGATCTCAAGTTGTTGCACGAAAGCATCGTGTAGCTCCGCGATGTCGATAGTCTTTGCTGGTTCTTTTATGCCAGCCATCTCATAGGCACGGCGGGCTCCATAATAATCAGACATAATTCTTGACATTATCTTCTGGTTTTTGCCGGCATAGGAATGTTCATTGGCTTCACCGACACCCGTTATCCAGATGACAGGTTTCCCACTGGCCTTTGAAATCGCTTTCGCCGTCTCCTCCTCGGCAAAGATTAAGGCTGCGGCACCCTCTGAGTAGACACATATCTCCAGTTCCTTAAAGGGATAAACGATAAGCCTGGAATTCATAACCTCCTCTGGAGTTACCTGGTCGAACTGCCGCTGAGCATAGGGATTGGTTTTCACCTGCTGGCTGAGTTGGGCTGAGATCCGAGCGGTTATTTCTGGTTTGAGATCATCCGGGTGCTCATCCATATAAGCCAGAACAACCTCAGCATAGCTATCTGCAGCTGTCCAACCTATTTTCTGCTCAAAGAAGCTATCCCCGGACCAGCCAATAGACTTGATAACCTCAGGCGTGGCTGACATCGACTGAAAATCGAAGCAATCGGTAGCCTTCTCCACGCCGAGGACCAAGGCCGTCTTGAACCTACCGGCGGCCAAATAGGCATGGGCTGCCGACATGGCATAGGCGCCTGTGGCTCCTCCGCAGCTGATACGTATTCCAAACTTGTTCTGCAGGCCGCAAATGCCCTGCAGTGGGTGCTCAGGGATGACAGCTCTCTCAAAAATGTCGTTGTAGATGCCATAGAAGGCGGCGTCTACATCCTTGATAGGAATACCTGCATCCTGGATTGCCTCCCGGGTGGCCATCTGGGCCAGTTCGTAGTAGGTCTTTTCATACCACTTGGCTTTAAAAGGCGTCACCGCAGCGCCAACAATGCCAACTCTCTTCCCCATAAATTGTTACTCCTTCTTAAATTAGTCAGCTACTTTTTATAGAAGCCACTATCTTTAAGCTTTTCATATTGCTCAAGCCCTTCCGGAGTAGGCTCGTAACAGTAAAGGGACAGTCTGCCCCCAGGCTGCCGTCTTATCAGTCCTGCGGAAAGAAGCGCCTTAAGCGCGGCTTCGCCCATATAGCCAACAAAGTGCAGGCGATGGTCCGGCACTGGCTGACCAGTTCGCTGATACTCCCGGCAGACATCGCCCAAAAGATGTGCTGGCTCTTCTTTCAGGCTTTTGAGTACCTGCTTCATAACCTCTGTAGTCTCAAGCAAGGCAACAAAATCATCAATGGCACTCATTTTATGACTCGTCTTTCTTTTCCGCTGACGAGCGTTGGCGCTGCCAGCGGTGAATTTCGTCCAACGCCGGCGGCACCACGCTAAACACCTCTATATCCTGAGGGAATTGTACCATGTGACCTTCCCGGATAAAGAGCATCCCTACTTCATTAGCCTTGAGAGTCTCATCTATCTGCCAGGCAATGTGTTCATACCTCTTGCGCAACGCTTCGACATAGAAATCAGAGACCATCTTTGCCACCTTCGGGCTGATAAATCCCATAAGGAGAAATCTTTCCCAGTCCATACTCTCCTCAGCCAGTTCTTTATCCTCAGTTGTCTCAAGCACGGCACCGCTCTGGCATTTTCCCCTGGCAATGAGGCAACTGGAAGGATTTAGTTTCTCCATTGCCTTAAGCCCGTCCTCGCCGGCCAGGGTGATTGATTCATGGTAAATATGGCTCACTTTGCCTATTTTCGACTCCAGGTTAGCGACGTGCTCACTGGCCTGCTCCCAGTAGAAATTAAATTTCTCCGCGTATTCAGGAGGAGCTTTCTCTCCAGAAAAAAGAAGAGGCACCAGATATAGCTTGCGTTTGCTCACATAGTCTTTTGCCTCGGGTTTTTCAACCTTGCCCAGTTGCTCTGCCATTTCGTACCGTCCTTTCTACTCATATCTAATTCTACCCCCTAGTAGTGCTCTAAACAAGAGGCCACCACTGTGATATACTTATAATTCCAGAAGGGGAAGAACACCAATGGCCAAAGACTATTACCAGATTTTGGGTGTACCCAGAAACGCTGCCGAAGAGCAGATAAAGAAGGTTTATCGGAAGCTGGCAATGCAGTATCATCCCGACCGCAACCCCGGCAAGGAGAAATGGGCCAACGAAAAATTCAAGGAGATAAATGAGGCTTTCGGGGTTCTTGGTGACCCGGGAAAGAGAAGGCAATACGACCAGTTCGGTACGGTGGGCAATATCGGCGACATCTTCGGCAGTCCTTTTACCCGGACCACCTTTGAAGATTTGATGAAAGACTTTGGTGGGTCCGGGCTTGGCTTTGATTTTCTGGATAACATATTTGGTGACGTCCTTAAGGGCAGAAGTTTTTCCTTCAAGACGTTCAGCCGGGGATTTGGCGGCCCGAGGGGAATTAGATTTGAGACGCCGGGCGGGATTAACCTGGAAAAAATATTTGGTCGGGCACAACGTCCACCGCGTCAGGAAGTCCGCTATGAGATAACCATTAGCCGAGAGCAGGCAGCTCAGGGCTTAGAAAAAGACCTCAGCCGAAAAGGTAAAAAGCTAAGAGTGAAGATTCCGGCTGGAGTAAAAAGCGGGACAAAAGTAAAACTCCGCAATGCCCGCCAGATAACCGATGGTCAACCGGGAGACATTATGATTTTGGTTAAGATTAAATAAAAATTTTTAACCCGGGCGGTGACCAGGATACCCGCCTGAGTTAGCGAGGTAAAAATGGCGATTGGAATCCTATATCGAGAAGAACTAAAGGAGTATGATTTTGGGCCGGGTCACCCTTTTCGCGGCGACCGTTATCAAGTGTTCCCCCAGTTCCTGAGAGACAATCTAGCCGAGGATGACAATTACCGAATTTTAAAATCGGAGCCGGTGAGCGACCAGAATTTGCAGCTAATCTGCCGAAAAGAATACATTGATTTCACCAAAGAATACTACCAAGCCGCCAATCTGGGGTTGAGCTATTCCGGGCAATTCTTCAGATTTCACAGTGGCGATAACCTACCAGTCGGGAGACCAGGAAAGCTGGAAGAGGCAGCAAGATTAATTGTCGGACAAGCCAAAATGGCTTGCGATTTGGTGCAAGGCGGTGAATTCAAAAAAGTGGTGTCTATCGGCGGCGGGTTGCACCATGCCAAGCCATCCTACGGGGAGGGATTTTGCCTGTACAACGACGTTGCTTTCGGCGCTTTATATTTAAGGCAGGAATACAAATTAGAAAGAATCCTAATTCTGGATACCGATGCTCACGCTGGAAATGGGACCAGTGAGTACTTTTACGAAGACAAGGGGGTCTTGCTTATTGACCTGCACCAAGACCCTAGGACACTCTATCCGGGCACTGGCTTTGCTTATCAGATTGGTTCCGGAGATGGCAAAGGCCTTACCATCAATATCCCGATGCCGGTTTATGCCGGTCATGATTCCTATCAACTGGTTTTTGAGTCCATAGTCCAGCCAATAGCCCAGGAATTCAAACCTCAAATCATCATCCGAAATGGAGGTTCCGACCCGCACTTCAATGATGGACTGACCAGTCTAGGGCTGCCGGTAGAAGGCTTCAGAATGATTGGAGAAAAAGTCAGCGAAATAGCCAGGATTTGCGATGATAAAGTTATTGACCTGATTGCGTCGGGCTACAATCGGGAGGTGCTGCCTTATGCCTGGCTGGCTTTGATTTCAGGATTGGCCGGTATTAAACTGGAAATAGAAGAGCCGTGGATTATTTCTCAACAAATAAAAATCGACCCGTCTTTCGCCGAGACGGAAAGGGTAGTCAAAGAGGTTAAGTATCAACTCAAAGATTACTGGGCGTGCTTACGCTAAAAGCATAACCAACAAATAACAGTAAGGCTGGATATCCTTTGTTCTCGAATATCCAGCCTCACCCTGAGTCGAATATCAGTTTTATTTAATTAACCTCCTTTCCGTCAAGTGCACCGCTCAGTCCCTAGCTTGCTGTCTTCACCCCTGCCGCCACCTTCTTCGCACGAACCGCCTTCGCTTGCCTGACGGCGTGAACAATACCGCCGATGTTCAGATACCAAACGAAAGCTGCCGGGAAGAGGATGACCGGTATGGCTATCACCAGTGCTAATACTACCTGCCACTCCATCGTTTTCACCTCCTTTCTAATCTTCTAGCCTCTACCCTTCCTCTTACCTTCATTATCAGGTTACCACCCTAAGGAGAAAATCGACTTCCGCCATGATACCTAATTTTTAATCTGCAAAAACACCTAAACTACCTGCTTTAACCTAATGCTTTTCGCTTACCGATGATTGTTTTAAATTAGGTAAATATACCTACCCAAATCACCTGTTAGCTCTTGAAACCTGTCCTCCCTTAGACTATAATGCCCTAAGAATAAAACAAATTGAAACGAGGAGGTGCCACTATGCTCAAATTCAGCGCTAACTTAACCATGCTGTTCAGTGAGGTCGATTTCCTGGACCGCTTTGAGTGCGCGTCCAGAGCCGGGTTCAAGGGAGTTGAATGCCAGTTTCCTTACCCGTGGGAGAAGGAGAAGGTGGCGGAGAAGCTGGACAAGCATGGTCTGGAACTGGTATTACACAATCTGCTGGCGGGTGACTGGTCTGCCGGAGAGCGTGGTATCGCCTGCTTGCCGGGACGGGAAGGGGAATTTCAGGAGAGCGTGGGGCTAGCTATCGAGTACGCTAAAGTTTTGCGATGTCCCCGCCTGAATTGCCTGGTTGGCCTAACTCCCAAGGAAGTGCCAGCCGAGAAGGTCCGCCAGACTCTGGTGGAAAACCTTCGATTTGCCGCCGCTGCCTTAGAAAAAGAAGGTATTTCCTTTCTGGTTGAAGCACTAAATAGCAACGATATCCCCGGATTTTATCTATGCCATACCCGAGATGTGCTCCAGCTGTTTGAGGAAGTCAACCACGCTAACCTCTGGCTTCAGTATGACATCTATCATATGCAAGTGATGGAGGGTAATCTAACCAGAACCATTCAAGATAATATAGGCCGCATTGCCCATATTCAGCTCGCAGATAATCCGGGGCGGCATGAGCCAGGAACTGGTGAAATCAACTTCACTAATCTGTTTCGCTTCATTGACGAGGCAGGATACGCTGGTTGGATTGGCTGTGAATACAAGCCGGCTGGCGTGACCGAAGAAGGCCTGGAATGGGCCAAATCTTATCTTAAAGGAGGAAAATAATGGCAAATCTTGGATTTATCGGGTTAGGGATAATGGGCAAGCCAATGGCTGGCCATCTGCTCGATGCTGGCCATACCGTCCACGTTTATGATGTGGTCGCCGATTCGGTCAAGGAACTGGCGGCGAAGGGTGCGGTGGCCTGCAGCAATAGCAAGGAAGTAGCCCAAAAATCCGATATCATTTTCACCATGGTACCGGACACGCCTGATGTGGAAGCTGTTCTGTTTGGCAAGGATGGTGTGGCTGAGGGCGTTAAGTCAGGCGCTATTGTGGTGGATATGAGTTCCGTCTCTCCGCTTGCCACCAAGGAGTTCGCCAAAAAGCTGGCCGATAAGGGAGTAAAGATGCTGGACGCCCCGGTTTCCGGTGGCCAGGTAGGCGCGCAAAATGCCACCCTCTCTATTATGGTCGGGGGTGAGTCCAAGGTATTTGAGCAAATCAAGCCCTACTTTGAACTCATGGGCAAGAACATCGTTCTCATTGGTGGCAACGGGGATGGGCAGACCTGCAAGGTAGCCAACCAGATTGTCGTCGGCGAGACACTTATGGCGATTAGTGAAGCCCTTTTGTTTGCCTCCAAGGCCGGCGCCGACCCGGGAAAGGTAAGAGAAGCCTTACTCGGCGGTTTTGCTCAGAGCCGTATTCTAGACGTGCACGGGAAACGCATGATTGAGCGTACCTTTGCGCCTGGTTTTCGCATCCGGCACCAGCAAAAGGACCTGAACCTGGCTTTACAAGGTGCGCGTGCCTTAGGAATGAGTTTGCCTGGTGCATCCATAGCGCAAGAACTGCTTAACGCCGTCGCCGCCGAAGGCAATATTGACTTAGACCATTCCGCCATGGTGCTGGCGCTGGAAAAGTTAGCCAATCACAAGGTCAGCGGCTAGGCGGCCAGCAAGTTTACGCAATCTTGAGTCTTGAGCAATTGAAATCGCGAGCCCATCAGGTTGAAGCGAGTACTGTTTTCGGTGCTGAGGGCTGAGTAGGATTTTTGTTTCTTAACTACCTCTATCCTCTTGGTGGCCCAAAGGCCTGAAGTCAACTTTGCATCTCGGTAACCTGGTATGTTTGTATAACTCGTTAGCCTCAGATTTCTGATATTTTTTCCCCGATTGTTGTGATTATGAGCAGCGGCAGATAATGCTATTTTGCCCAGTTGCGTGCTCACCCAAATCACCAAGCTCCTACCAGTCCACCATTCTTTGGTTCAAATCTAACCTCCGCCAATACATCAGATAGTGATAGTGTTTATCAACCGGCAAATGTGCCAATTGTTCATTTTCCTGACAATATAAATGACGAGAGATACTATTTGGGGTAGAGCGGTGACCATAACTCGGAAAGGATAAGGATATCAACGGGCTAGATATGTTCCTAATCAGCTATGACATAATTACCTATGACCAAAGAGCTATTGTCAACAAAGAAGACGACAGATAAGATAAGTATTGGAAAGGAAATTTTTATTACTAAAGGAAGAGGACTAAATATGCCAAACCTACCCTTAGAAGAGCCTCGGGTGGAAGAGCCACGACCCAGGCTGCAAAAACATTTAATTCAACCTGAAGCTTTAACTTTGATTCCGGAGGCAATGGCCAGGAAATACGTTGCCATACCCTTGGAGATAAATGGTAATGTCCTGCAGGTGGCGATGGCAAACCCGTCCGATATCCTGGCCTTAGAGGCCCTGGCAACCCGGAGCCAGATGCGCATTGAGCCAGAGATAGCTAGTGCCGAGGAAGTCCAAGAGGCTATCGATTTCAATTATCAATCCTATGAGGAAATAGAGAGACAGTTTTCCAGTATGTCGTTCCTGACTGAGACAACTGAGGAACGAATTAAACTGGATACGATTACTGATGCTCCCGTGGTGCGGGCTCTCACACTCACTATTGAAGAAGCGGTAAAAGCCCGAGCCTCAGACATTCATCTTCAGCCAGAGGAAGATAAATTAAGAATACGCTATCGCATTGATGGCACCCTTCACGACATGCTTTCCCTGCCCTTGAAAACGGCTACCCCGCTTATTTCTCGAATTAAAATCCTGGCTAATATGAATATTGCTGACCACCACCGCCCTCAGGATGGTCAGTTTTCAATCAAAATGAAAGGTCGCCTGGCAATTGATATTCGGGTTGGTACTATCGCCACTGTCTATGGTGAGATGGCGACATTACGGCTCCTCGATAAATCCAGAGCCATTAAGACCATGTCTGAGCTAGGGTTTCTTTCGGAAAGTCTGGCAAAATACGAAGAGATGCTTAAAGTTCCCTATGGTATGATTTTAGCCAGCGGCCCTACCGGTGCTGGCAAAACCACGACTCTTTATGCTTCAGTCAATTGCCTTGACTGCACCGGACGGAACATCATCACTATTGAAGACCCGGTAGAGTATCGATTCAAGAAGATTAATCAGATTCAGATTAACCCTAGAGCTGGTCTTACCTTTGCCAGTGGACTCCGGTCCATACTGCGCCTTGACCCCGATGTGATATTAGTTGGTGAGATACGTGATGCCGAAACAGCTAGCATTGCTGTCCAGTCGGCGCTCACCGGGCATCTGGTACTATCTTCAATCCATGCCAATGACGCCATAGGTGTAATCTTCCGTCTCCTTGATTTAGGTATCGAGCCATTCCTGGTAGCGTCAGCGCTTATTGGCGTGGTCGCGCAACGAATGGTACGGCGAACCTGCCCCGATTGCGCTCAACCAGTTGATGTCCCTTTGCTAGAAAAGGAGAGCTATAGTAAGGAAATTGGTGAGGAGCGAAGTGAGTTCTTTTGCGGTAGCGGTTGTAAATCATGCGCCCACACTGGCTACCAGGGACGTACCGGCATTTTTGAAATACTGAAAGTAAGTGACGAGATAAGGATGATGTTGCTAAATGGCACTTCGGCGACTCAGCTACGAACTCAGGCAATAAAAGAGGAAATGATACCTTTGATCAGAGATGGGATGTTAAAAGTAAAAGCAGATATCACTACCCCTGCCGAGGTCTTGCGTAATGCCTACTCTGTAGACTAGTATTAGACCCCTCCCGAAGGCCATTGAAAAATCTCAAGGTGGAACAAAGATAATGGTTTATCAATATGTAGCCTATAATGACAGTGGAGAAATAGTCGAGGGTAAAGTACCAGCCTCAAATGAAGAGGCAGCCACTGACCTGTTAGGCTATGTTGGTTACCAAGCAATTAGTCTCAAACCGTATGTTCCTTTTCTTAACCTGGATAAGCTAACGGCAGGCTTTTTCCGAGTGAAACCGGAGGAGATAATACTTCTTTACCGCCAGCTGGCCATACTTCTTGAATCTGGCGTAGATATTGTTTCATCTCTAGAGTTGCTGCAGGAACAGGTAACCAACCGCGCTCTAAAGAGGGTTTTGGGTGAAGTAATCTCAGACCTTGGCAGCGGTAACCAGCTCTCGATAGCTCTAAGCAAGCACCCTCAAGTCTTTTCCCCAGTTTACTGCCGGCTACTAAGCGTAGGTGAACAGAGCGGAGACCTTGAGATAGTGCTGAAGCAGGTAGCTGATTATATGGAGAAGGAAATGGCTACCACCAAAGAGACCAAGAATGCCCTGATGTATCCGGTCATCACTTCTATTGTCACCCTTGTGGTGATCGTCCTATTGGTGACCTTTATTTTGCCGAGCTTTGGTAGTTTGTATGCTTCGCTCGGTGTTGAGTTACCACCTTTAGCCCGGATACTCATCGACATTGCCAATAAGCTTCACAGTAATTGGATGTATCTTCTTTTGGCGGGGCTTACCGTCGCCGGCTCAGCTTTTATCTATATCAGGACTCCAGGTGGCAAATACAAATGGGATAAACTATCCTTTAGGCTGCCCCTAGTTGGACGAGTGCTTCACATTAATGAACTTGCCCGCTATTGCCGAAGCTTGTCTCTGTTACTGCGTGCCGGACTACCCTTGACTGAGGTTATGCCTCTGGTTGTTAAGAGTAGTGATAATAGAGCGATGGCTAAGGCACTCTCTGATGTCCAGCAAGATATGATTAAAGGTGAAGGCTTATCCCAGCCAATGGCAAAGAGCAAACTTTTCCTGCCGATGATGGTGCAGATGGTCAGGGTCGGTGAGGAAACCGGTAACCTTGATACTACTTTACTGGCGGTAGCTCGAAGTTACGAGGCGGAAGCCGAAGATAAGACCCGCTCCCTCATCGCGCTTATTCAACCAGCTATGACGCTAATCATAGGCCTGATAATTGGTCTTATCGCCTTATCCCTGACTTCGGCGATGTATTCTATGTATGGACAGGGGTTCTAGCTACTTACTGAGGGAAAGGAAATGCGATTCTTAAGAACGTTAAGTATATTTACTGGCCGTGAGTCAGGAGTAACCTTCATTGAAACGGTAGTGGCTCTGGCTATCTTAGGTGTTATTGCCGTTACCTTTCTGAACGGTCTGACTACTGCCTCCAAAGCCACCTTTATTGCCGATGAGCGGGCTACCGCGGAGAGCCTGGCCCGAAGTCAAATGGAGTGGGTCAAAAATACAAGCTATTCATATAATGCTACTGAATATTCCCCAGCACCAATACCCAGTGGCGGTGATTATGTTAATTATGCAGCGATAATTGCTGCCGAGCCCTTACATAACCCCGATGATGGTATTCAGAAGATAACAGTTACCGTCAAACGTTCTGATAAAGGAGTAATTAAACTGGAGGGATACAAGGCAGATAGATGAAGCTAGGTGAGAAGGGTTTTACCTATATTGAGTTGATAGTGTCTATTGCGATAATAGCTCTAGTAAGTGGTGCGGCGTCTATAGCCACGTTTCAGGTTTTCAAGGGTACAGAGCGTAATAACAACTATATCACTACGGTGCGCCAGGTACAGAACGCCGGATACTGGATTTGCCGTGATGCCTGGATGGCCCAAAGCGCAACCACGGATAATCTGACACCACCAGATTTTTTAATCCTACGCTGGACGGAGTTGGATGACCCGGATAATCCGGTCTATCATTCAGCAACCTATTTTTTTGAAGACCTGACTGATGGGATTGGAAAGCTGAAGCGGGGACATTGGAGTAGCGCTGGGACAAACGAGCAGACGCTAGTCGCTGAATATATTTATTATGACCCTGACTATCCCAACGAGACGAGCAAAGTCAACTATCAGGGCCTTGTACTAACGGTACAACTAACGTCTCTCATCGAGGATGACAAGGAGACCAGAGAATACAAGATTATTCACCGTCCAAAATATTAACTTATGGAAGCGCAATGATAAGACTTTTGAGGCAAATGATAAACAATGAAAAGGGGCAAGCCCTACCTTTAGTTTTAGCCCTTTTGGTTATAGGTGGGCTGACAATTGTGCCGAGTCTTAATTATATCTTCTCCAGCCTTAATAGTAGTCGAATGCTTGAGGAAGGCGTGAAAGGAGCTTATGCAGCTGATGCTGGCGTGGAAGATGTTTTGTGGTCCTTGGAAAATGGTATTCCACCGTCTACGCAACTAGTGGATAATATTAATCAGATGGAAGTTACCATGCAAACCGAGGAAAAGGGAATTTATACCCTGTATCTCGGCGAACTGGTAGAGCCCGGGGAGCACAATGATTATCTTGATGTAGCTGGAGAGATAGTATGGGATGAAGAGGCTGAAGCTTATAAATACACTATTACTATTACCTGGCAGGCAGGCGGGGGAGACCCAGTTATACACCTGGGGGCAATTGGAGTAAGGCTTCCCATCGGCTATAGTTATCAATCAGGGTCTGCCGCCCTCTTTGTTGATAATCCATCCACCGATGAACCAGATGAGACTTTAGATACGCTTGGGGCTTACCTGCTCAATTGGGAGCTTGAAGAACCCAAACCCAGTGTTTCTAAAAATGACCCGGTGAAAACCCAAACTTTTTATATCACTGGTGAGGGAGACCTGGAGGGTTATTATGCATGGGTGGTAGCCAATAGGGAGGACATTGGCGCAGTAAGTGAAATTACGGGCACAATCTATAGAATTACGGCGACGGCGAAACGCTCTGGAGATGACGCAACTACAGCTAGAATTGTGGCTGATGTAATACCAGGAGAAGCAACGATGTATATACTCTCATGGCAGATAGCAAACTAGTTAGGTATATCAGGAGGAGGCTTTGAAACTAAGCAAAACAAGCTGGCTATTTATCATTGTCGGTATTTTTATTATTCTATTGGTTGGTCTGGGTATCGTCCGTTCTCAGCAGGTTCGTCAGCTAGATCAGCTGAATGAGGAACTTGCCCTGGCTCAGTCGAGATTAGAGGCAATTCAACTGGACCGGTTCTCCCCCCGCCAGGAGGAACTGGAACAGCAGCTGAGCCAATTCACATCGCAACCTGAAACCGCCAAGGCTACACTTTCTCAGCCATTCGGGAGTATTGCTATCAGCGATACCTTGTTTAACATTGCCGAAGCTAATAGTGTCAAAATAACCGAGCTTAGCTCATCCGGACTGGCCAGTGAGGAGTTAGCCGGGGTTACCTGCTCTGTCCTGCCAGTTTGGGCAAGGATTGAAGGAGACTTAACCAATCTAGCCAGTTTTATCACTCAGTTGAATGATGACCTCTCGACCAGTGTCATAAAATCAGTGGATATAACCGTTCCAGAAACGACCGGTGAGCAACAGCCAATAGCCAATATCCAGATGGCTGTTTATGCTTATCAAGGTGATTAGCTATGGCTAAGAAAATGGTTACTTTATATATTGATGATACCAGCATAAGGGTACTAGTAGCTCATGACAAACGGATAAAAAAATGGGCGGACCTGCCATTGGAGCCGGGCTTAGTCAAGAATGGTGTTGTCCTTAAAGAGGCAGAGGTTACCGCCAAAGTTAAGCAACTTTTCAGAGTCAGGAAGATAAGGGCAAAGAAAGTCATCATCAGCGTAAGCGGACTCCACTGTCTAACTCGACCAATCATCTTACCCCAGCTGCCTAAAGAGATGCTGGAGGAAGCGGTGCGGCGGGAAGCGAAGAGAGTGCTACCAGTACCTCTGGAACAACTTTATATCTCGTGGCAGTCTATCCCAGCCCCAGAGGGGAAATCACAGGTCTTCCTAGTAGCGGTGCCTTGTAAGGCAGCTGATGCCCTGTTCAAAATGCTGCGTCAGGCAGGGCTCAAGTCAGACCTCATGGACTTAAAACCCCTGCTTTTAGCCAGAGTGGTAAAGGAAGCGACGGCGATAATTGTCGATGTTCAGCCAACTGAATTTGACATCGTAATTATGGCCGACGGCGTACCCCAGCCTATCCGCACCGTATCTCTTCCCAGCGAAGCGCAATCCTGGCAAAAGAAGCTGCTAATGATAAAAGATGACCTTACCAGAACCATCGAATTCTTCAATTCCAATAATCCAGAAAATTCCCTTGACCCCACCGTACCTATATATGCTTCCGGAGAACTGGCTAATGAGTCAGAGTTATGTCAATCCTTATCAGACGAGATCGGACACCCTGTTCGGCCACTGCCACCACCATTGGAATGCCCTGCAGGATTGGACCCGAATCGTTACCTGGTCAACATCGGCTTGGTGTTCAAGAAGCTCTCCCTGGCAAATGAGGCCGGCCTTTCCGCCACCAAAATAAATTTAAACATTGTGCCCACTGTTTACCGGTCGGAACCCATTTCTTTAACCAGGGTCTTGGCTCTGCCCAGTGCGGTCATTGCTATTGGTTTACTTTTCTTCCTCGTGGTGCTCGTTCAAAATACTGCCGGCGACATTGCCACAATACGCAGCCAGTTGGATACTACTGACCAGCTCGTCCAGCAAAAACTAGCCCAGAAACAAAACCTGACGGAAAAGATGGCTGAGCTGGAGAAGAAAATTGCGGCGGCAGAGACTTCCGGTGGTAACTTCGCCGCCGTAGTTACCAACCTTGAAAAGCAGAGTAACATGGTTGATGATAATTTCGAAGTAATCGTAAACAGCTTACCGAGCGCCGCAAGTCTGGCCAGTCTTAGTTACACTAACCCTACCTTGACCATAAAAGGCACGGCCCCAAGCGAAGAAGAGGTCTTCTCATACCTTAGAGAACTGGAGGCCAGTGGCAGGTTCGCTGATATTACTATTACCAGCCTGAAGAAAATTACGGACGAAAGGATGGATTTCACCTTAGTCCTTAGAGCGGGAGAGTGAGCTAATGGATATTTTCTCACTGGTTCATCTAGCAGCCGAAAAAGGTGCCTCTGATTTGCACTTAGTTGTTAACGGCCCACCGATATTCCGTATTAATGGTTTGCTTCAGCCAGTAGCCGATATGCCACCACTAACACCTGAGGATATAAACCAGGCTTTTAGCCAGATAATTTCAGATAAGGAAAGGACTGACTTCCAGCAGTGTCTGGAGCTGGACTTCGGCTACACCCTCCCTGATGTCGGCCGACTCCGATGCAATGCGTCCAAACAGCGCGAAACGATTAACCTTACCATCCGACTGATACCACTAAACATCCCCACTCTTGAAGAATTGAACTTACCTGAAATATGTAAAGAGCTGGTTCTTAGGCCCCGGGGGCTGGTGGTAGTTAGCGGACCTAGCGGTTGTGGTAAATCCACCACGTTAGCCGCCATGATTAACTACTTAAACAATATAGAAAGTCGCCGGGTGATTACTATTGAAGATCCCATAGAATACCTCTATTCTAACGACAAGAGCATTATAACCCAGCGGGAACTTGGTAATGATACTTTGTCTTTTGCCGAGGCATTAAGGCATATTTTAAGGCAGGACCCGGATATTATTCTGGTTGGTGAGATGAGGGATTTTGAGACGGCAGCGGCGGTGCTTACCATCGCTGAAACGGGACACTTGATTTTAACCACCGGTCATGCCACGAGTGCCTCACAGGCCGTGGAACGAATAATAGACCTTTTCCCCATTCATGAGCGTCACTTAGCTCAGTCGCGCTTGGCATCTCTGCTCGTCGGTATCCTATGTCAGGCACTTATCCCGACAACTGACGGCGCGGGAAGAGTACCTGCGGTCGAGGTTATGCTAGCCAGTGCCGCGGTAAGAAACATCATCAGAGAGGGCAAAATTTATCAGTTACCCAATGCCATCGTTACCCAGGCTCAATTAGGAATGGTGTCGCTTGACCAGGCACTAATCAACCTATACCGTCAAAGGATAATTGATAGCGAAAATCTGTTCGCTTTCTGTAACGATCGAGGTGAGGTGACCAAGTTTATCGACAAAGTCGAGGCACTGTAAGACAGATTCCGCCCCTGCCTATTTTACCAACCAGGCGCTCCCGCCCTTGACTAGCTAACGAAAAACGCTCAAAATACGGCGGAATGGAAGTCGTGTTAATAGTTGCCTTTGCCTTATTTGGTACTGCTGTTGGCAGTTTCCTCAATGTTTGCATTGACCGTCTACCGGTTGGCAAGTCACTACTCTATCCACCTTCTCACTGTGATGCCTGCCAACATCGCCTGTCGCCAAAAGACCTTATACCGTTGTTTAGTTACTTATGGCTACGCCGTCGTTGTCGTTACTGTCAGGCACCTATTCCCCAACGCCCATTCTGGGTAGAGGCGAGCAGTGGATTCCTGTTTGCCTTTACTTACTGGCACTTTGGTCTTGGTGTTGAATTTGCCCTTACCGCTTTTTACGGCAGCCTGTTTATAGTGCTTGGGGTCATTGACCTAGAACACCAGCTTATCCTAAATAAAATAGTCTATCCGGCGTCAGTGGTGGCTCTAATTATTAGTGTCTTCTTACCACAGACAGAAATTATGTCTTTCCCCTGGCCAGTTAGTCTCAACGGCATTATCGGTGGGGCTATAGGCTTGGTCCTTTTTTTGGTACCTATTCTTGTCTACCCAAAGGGAATGGGGTGGGGTGATGTTAAAATGGCGGGCTTGATAGGTCTGGTTACCGGCTTCCCCCTCATATTTGTCGCCTTATTTATGGCAGTCATTCTCGGCGGGCTGTTGGCCAGCGCTCTTCTCCTGCTTAAAGTAAAGAAACGGAAAGAGGCTATCCCCTTTGGTCCTTTCCTTTCACTGACAACGATAGTCACCCTGCTATGGGGAAGTGACATTCTTAACTGGTATCTGGGATTATTTTTGTTCTGAGATTGTTTATTTGCCTCACCACTTTTTAAAATTTTTGGCTAACTATTGACAAACTGCTTAATTACTAGTACAATAGTCCTACCAAAATAGTCCTACTAAATAAGTAAGGGAGGGGATAAGCAGTGAGAGTCAATCGGCGGCGCTCTGACATTGAGATAATTGCCGATATGCTAAAGGTAGGCGAAAATGGCGCTGGCAAGACCGAGATTATGTACAGCGCCAATATGAGCTATAGGCAGATACAGAAATACCTCGGTTATCTGATGGGGCAGGGCTATGTTGACAAGATGAAGATGGGTAATCCGTCAGTGACCTACCAGGTGACGGATAGCGGTCTAAAGCTGCTTCAGTTAATAGACCGTATAAAGGAAATGATGGGACTGGATGATAACTACAACCTTTAGTCATTCAAGGAATTTGATTGAATAACCTGAGGGCAAAAGTGTCTTCAGGTTTCTTTGTAAATTAATAGAAGGAGTATAGCGTGGCAGAGAAAAGAATGCTAATCGTTGACGCCGAAGTAGTTAGAAAAATAGACGAGAACCGCGGCGACATGAACTGCTCGGAGTTTCTTAACTTTCTAATTGATAGCCAGTTAAAGGAAGAAATTGGAAACCAAAATTATGTTGATAAAGAAGAATTCCACCAATTTGCACTAGGAATGAAGGAACTGCTACGCAATTTTCTCGAGTTTTTCCTCAGTTACGGACTGGAGTTGGGAAAGCAACCACAGGATAAAACTTTTGAAGAACTGAGCCAGAAATTGCAGGCTCTGGGTGATTCCGGTAAGAAAACATAAGAATTCTAATCGAGCCTCCCCCTTGGCTCCTCATTTGCCCGGCATGCGTGGATGCATGATT
>Ga0209979_1002453_pt1 | contig 17702 bp, 13 predicted proteins | sample AnhtaG_FD_183114 | JGI IMG/M metagenome (GOLD analysis project Ga0209979, IMG submission 183114) | Deep subsurface microbial communities from Anholt, Denmark to uncover new lineages of life (NeLLi) - Anholt_01485 metaG (SPAdes) (version 2) | ecosystem: Environmental > Aquatic > Marine > Oceanic...
ACCGACTCTATCGGTAACCTTATCAACATAATTAATGTTGACATCAGTAACATCGATTTCACCAGTCTCGTACATATTCATTGGCACCCCACCCCACAGCTGGAAGACAACCGAACTGACTTTAGCTCGCTCTCCATAGTAGCGCCCGTTCTTCTCCATAACCAGCAAATTTTCCTCCTCCCATTCCTTGAGCTTAAACGGGCCGGTGCCATTCGGTTGCCGCCACCACTCCCCACCCGGTTCCACATCGGCTCTATCGACAACAAACCCGGTCGGGTAAGTCAGCTTGGACAAGAAATAGGATTTAGGAGCATCTATAGTTATCTCGAGCGTATAATCATCTAGAACCCTGACACCGCTAATTTCCACAGCTTGACCGGCCAGCACCTCTTTTACGCCGACAATATCCCCAAGGTAGGTAGCCGCCGTCAGCGACCCGGTAGCAGGGTCACAGGCACGCTCCAAGGAATACTTAAAGTCATCAGCCTTAACCTCCCGGCCGTCATGGAAGCTGACATCCCGCCGCAGATAAAAAGTGTAAGTCCGGCCGTCATTACTGACCTCCCACTTCTCAGCAATATCCGGGGCTGGCTCCAAGTTATCGTCAAGGCGAACCAAACCACCGAATATTTGCAGTATATACTCGTGAGAGAGCATCTCACCGGAAACCGCCGGGTCAAGCGTTATGGGGTCAATACCATAGAGATCAAGCGCTGCTTCCTGCCCGAGCTGGCAACCAACCAGGAGCAGGCTGCATAGCAATACGACGGAAAGGAATACAAATATGATTCTTTTCATCATCTAGCTCTAACGGAATATTTTAATAACCCTGCTTATAAATTTGCCTTAACCGCCTCGCAGAACCGGGCGGTAGAGGAGGCCCCTCCCTGGTCGCGGGTCAGGTACTTGCCGTCCTGGTAAACCCTGTACACCGCTCCTTCCAGCCGAGAAGCTTCATCCTCAAACCCAAGGTACTCCAGCATCATGCCAGCAGATAGGAGCATAGCGGTGGGATTGATGATGTTCAAGCCGGTGATGTCAGGAGCGGTACCATGAACCGAGCCGAAGTAGGCATAATCGCTACCGATGCAGGCGTTGGAAGTTAAGCCCAAGCCACCGATAAGCGCCGCTGCCTCATCAGCCAGAATATCACCATGCTCATTGTCCATGACCACTACATCAAATTGCTGGGGGTTTATAATAAGCTGCTGAGCGAAATTGTCGATGATAACTTGGCTGAAGGTAAGTTCAGGATACTCCTTAACCGTCTCCTCAGCTATTCGCCGAAACATCTCATCTGATTGAGTCAACACGTTGTATTTACTGGACACGGTTACCTTCCCCCGACCGCCCCTCGACTTCCTCTTTAAAGCCAACTGGCAGGCTACCTGGCAGATATCTCTGGTTTCATCCTCGGTGGTGACCTTAACCGCAAACTTGCCCTTAAGCGTGGTGTCCAAAGTGAGGCCGGTCATATCATTCATCAGGTTAAGAGGAGCCAGTCGCCCGATATCCCCCTCCCATCCCGGATATAGACCCTCCAAGTTCTCCCGAACGATAACGAAATCTATGCCTTCGGGGTTCTTGAGTGGACTTCTCAGCCCCGGCACATATTTTGTCGGGCGAATGTTAGCGTAGCACTTTTTACCCCATCGCAAATAGCCATGGACACCAACGAGTGTCCTAGTTGACCCCATGATGGCACAATCGGCTTCATCTATCGCCTGTTTGGCTGATTGGGGAAAGCTGTCGTCGTACCTGACTATCGCCTCGTCGCCGGTGAGTGGCCAGAGGAACTCGATGTCCAAGTTCATCCCCTCCAAGATTTGAACCGTTGGCAGAACAACCTCCGGAGAAGAATCATCTCCTTTAACCACGCAAACCTTCTTGGTCATTTATACCTCCGTCTTATGCTTAATGTCCAGCTTTTCCTTAAGTTTACAATTACATAGTGTAACACATATACCTCTCGGCTGCCTACCTATTAAATAAAGAGGACCGGTAACAATCTCAAACAGGTATACACGTGTAGTCAGAAGGTATTATAATCTAGCCCAGAAATGAGGTGAGCTGGCAGATGCATTTTAATTTTTGGGCATCCCTACAACGAAGGTTATACCGAATCCGCAGAGAGTTCAGAAGGTTGTGGAAGAACTACCTTTATCAGAGCTTCCTGGCGACTGTAGTCGTCTTTATCGTGCTTTTACTCCTAAACATGGAACATGCGGTGGTAATCGCTTCAATCGGTGCCACCGCTTTTATCGTCTTCACCATGCCCAGAAACATAACTGCGGCACCGAGGAGAGTTATCGGAGGCCATCTCATTGGCCTTTTGTCGGGTTCATTGTGCGCTTTGATTCCACACTCTTCGATTTTCCCCTCGATTATTGTGTATGCGCTGGCGGTTGGGATTGCCATCTTCCTAATGGTAGCTCTGGATGCGGAACACCCACCCGCCGGTGGAACTGCTCTGGGAGTTGCCATTACCGGTTATTCTCCGAGTGTAGTGATTGCCGTCTTAACCAGCAGCATCATGCTGTCTCTGGCACATCGTTTCTCCAAGCGATTCTTGAAAGACCTAACGTAAAGAAGAGCCCTTGCGGAGAGACAATCGTAAACAAGCCTCCCCTTTTCAGGCTCAGCTGACCCGATATGCCCAGATTTGATGGAATACATCAGGCTCCTTGAGGAGCAACGGGGCCTTATCACTTACTGCCGCAAGCAGCCACTTACCCTCTGACTCCAGCGCCGCCTGCTTCTCTTTAAAGCCTCTATCCCCATATACGTCGGTGCGCAAAGTGAAAAGGATGTGTCCGCCCGGCCTTGTAATACGAACCAGTTCATCAAAGGAACTGGCGGGCGCGTGTCCCAGAGCAAACACGCCGGTGCTCACTACAGCATCAAAGGAGTCAGTGGCAAAATCTAATGGCTCTCCCATAACCATCTGGTGGAATTCCCGGTAAATATGCTTCTTACGTGCTTCTTCAAGCATGGCCGGCGACAGGTCCATCGCCACCAAGTTGTCGTAGCCCAGTTTGACCAAGACTTCACCCATCAGACCGGTACCGGCACCAGCATCCAGAATTCTTGCCTCCCTGGGTACATACCTGACGAAGAACTCGGCAGTACGCTGTGGGCCCCGCCATTCAAAATCGCGCTCGAGCTCAGCATCATAGTCTTTAGCCCACTGAGCGTGCCGTTCGGCCAATTCTTTGTTGTTTCGGGAAGAAAAAAGCCACTGGATTTTGTCTTGCTCCTCCATAATGACCTCCTCGAGAATCCTACTTACCGAATACATCAACAGCGCGATTCATGTTCGAGATTACATCCACGCCAAAAGGACAGCGTTCCAGGCAGACACCACATTCGGTACAGGCAGAAGCCTTCACCGACAATGCCTCGTATTCTGAGATGACCTTATCATTAATCCCGTACCCCGCGGTATCGGTTACTCGCGTCGCTATTCCGATATCAATACCAACCGGGCATGGTAAACAATGGTTACAATACATGCAACTTCCCTTTAATTTCCACAGGGAGTTTACATTGATAGAGCTATAATCTTTTTCCTCATCCGTCGCCTCCAAAAAAGTCAGCGCGGCTTTCATTTCCGCCACGTTTTTACATCCCGGTACCACCGTACAGACAGCAGGCTGGGAAAGGGCATAATTAAGACATTGAACCGGGGTCAACAGGATAGAACTGGGATTCTCTCCAAAAAGCACACCGGCCGCATAAGGTTTCATCGCCACGATTCCTACGCCCTGAATGGCACAGGCATGATACAATGCCTTCCGCTTTGACATAGACTCATTGTCGGCGAAAGCCGATTGACGGTATAAGACGTCCTTAAAAGGGCCTTCCATTTCCATATCACCAAGCAAAGTGTCAAAGGCAAGGTTTACCGGAAACATAAGCACCTCAATGTGCCCGCTGTTTACTGCCTTCAATGCCGTTGGTACGTTATGACTGCTCATCCCGATAAAGCGGGCTTTACCCTCTTGTTTCAATTGCAGCGCTAATCCCAGAAGTCCTTCTGAGTCAAAAACCTTCTCATAATCTTCGGGCTTATCAACGAAATGCAACATCAGTGCGTCAATATAATCCGTCCTAAGCCTGGTGAGAAGGTCCTCAAAGAATTTTTTGGACTCTACCCTGTCCCTCGAGCGACAGTACTGACCATTTTGCAATACCGAACCCAAATGACCGGCAATCATAACTTGGTGCCTTTTACTTTTCAAGGCAGTTCCAAAATTATCACGAACGCCGGGCGTAGCCATAAACAAATCAATATAATTCACCCCTCTGTCTATAGCTTCATGAACCACTGAAGTAACTGTATCCGTTGACGCATATTCAAGATATTCCGCTCCCAAGCCAACAATGCCGACATCAAGTGATGTCCTTCCCAGTTTTCTATATCGCATCGTTGAACATCCCTTATACGTTGATAAATGGCCTTAAAATAAAGCTGCCTTTTTAATATACCTATTAGTATGTGTTTATTGTTTATTAATGAATGATAGGCCCAGCACAGACTAGCTGGCTGGTCTTCCCGCCGTCAGTCCGGTGACGAACCGGTCAACAACCGGCAAGAATCTTTCCGGCGCTTCCAGATGGGTCCAGTGGCTCTTAGCCGGTATGATTTCCAATGTAGCCCTGGGAATGTGCTGGGCCATGAAGTGGGAGCACTCCACAACCGGGGTGTCCCCCTCGCTCAGCACCACCAGTGTTGTCACCGACAACTTTTCCAGTCTGGGTTCCAACTGGAAGATGCTGGAGCGTTTTCTCTGAATTCCCCGGATGGTATAAGCAATAGCCTTTGGCGAGTTATCAAGCTCCGTCTGAATAATCTGCTTACCTATCTGCGGGTGGGTGAAGGCACTGTCCCACGCCGGTATCTTTTTCGCTTCCTTCAAGTAGGCTGCGGTCCCCTGCTGTTCGGCCAAGTCCGCCAGTTTGCCCCAGAATTCCTGCCACCACTGCGGGTCCGAGGAACCGGACCCTATGCCCACCGGGATAAGACCGAGACATCGCTCTGGATACTGAAAGGCAAAGTTGAGCGCCACGTTGGCGCCCATGGAATGACCAGCCACTATGGCCTGAGTGATGCCCAGAGCATCCATCAGACCGCGCATATCCTGTACCATGATGTCCTGGGAGTAGGCTTCCGGTCGGTCTGGAATCTCAGAACATCCGTGGCCCCGGGCATCGTAAGCGATGACGCGGTAGCGGTCTTTAAAAAAGGACATCACCCCATCCCAACCATGCCAGGTTTGACCCAGCCCATGTGCCCAGACCATAGCCGGGCCGGCGCCCCGCTCCTCATAGTAGATTCGTATGCCATTTGCCAAAATATCTGGCATGACACGCCTCCCTTCTTGATATCTTGAGTATTATACCACCCTTTTCTGTTAATGGCAGCCTGTAAATGAGTAAAGTTGACAGAAATGATATAATAATTTAACTTTCGATTCGGACGGCAAGAATTCAACTATAAAGGAGGGCTAGACAATGGGGAAAAAGATGAAAGTAGAAGGTATTATTCCGGCGATGCTGACGCCTTTTACCGGAGCCGGAGAACTAGATGTCGATGGAATAGGTAAAACGGTCGATTTTTTAATTGACAATGGGGTAAGTGAAATAATGTGTCTTGGCAGCACTGGTGAGGCGGCCGCACTGACCAAAGAAGAGCGTATCAAGGTAACTGAGACAACGGTTAAAGCGGCTGGTGGTAGAGTTCCCGTGATGGTAGGTACGGGCGCTCCTACTACCAGGGACGTAATTGAACAGACCAGAGAAGCCAAAAACGCTGGTGCCGATTCGGTAATGATCGTGACTCCATTTTACGAGATTCCCACCCAAGAAGGTTTATACCGGCATTTTGCAACCATCGCTGAGACAGTGGATATTCCCATCGTACTGTATAATATTCCACCTCACACAAATGTAGAGATTGGGCTTCACACCCTGGAAAGATTAGTTGAAATAGATAATATTGTGGCCTTGAAGGATAGTAGCGGTAATCTTAGCTACTTTGCCGAGGTGATGCGACTAGTCGGGGATAAGATAGGGGTGCTTACCGGTGGTGATGATATTACCCTTCCCTGTTTTGCCCTAGGCTGCCACGGGGCAATCCTAGCGCTCTGTAACATTGCGCCGCGAATGGTGGTTGACCTTTATCAAGCGGTACGGCAAAAAGAAATGGCAAAAGCAGAGAAGTTATATTACCAGTTGCTGCCAATGGCTCGCGCCATAAGCATTCCGGAGAATTTTCCTGCCCCGTTAAAAGAGGCAGTGAGTATGCTGGGCCGACCCGCCGGGCTGGCAAGGGCACCAATAATGCCAGTTAGTGCGCCGGAGAAAGAAGCGATAAGAAGAGCATTAAAAATAGCCAATTTAATGTAGCGATTAATTGAGAGGTAGAAGCAGTGATGAAAATCACCAAAGTAGAAGCGATTGAACTTCGCTTACCAGAGTCCTATCTTGGTCCGAAGCTAGGTGTCCGGCACGTGCTCATTGTGAAAGTCCATACCGATGAAGGCATTACTGGCATTGGCGAAGTAGACTCGTGTCCTTCGGTCATTAAAGCCACCGTTGATGCTCCGATAAGTAACAGGCCCGTTTCTGGTTTAGGGCAGCTACTTATCGGGATGAATCCACTGGATATCGGGCTGCTGAACGACAAAATGTATCAAGCCAGTTTCTATTACGGTCGCCGCGCCGTCGTCATTCACGCCATTGGTGGCATTGATATCGCCCTGTGGGACATCGCCGGGAAATACTATAAACAGCCCATATACCAACTACTAGGTGGTGCCTACCAGAAAAAGATTCGAGCCTATGCCAGTATCCTGTTTGGCAAAGACGGTAAAGAGACCAGCGAGATTGGCAAGAAATGGGTGGAGCAAGGGTTTACCGCAGTTAAGTTTGGCTGGGACCCGATGGGACAGAGTGAAAAACTGGACCTGGAGCTAGTGGAAGGAGCGAGACGTGGTGTCGGTGATAAGAACGATGTGTTAATCGACGCTGGTTGCTGCTGGGATACCATCACCGCCATCCGCCGTGCCTCGCAATTTGAGGGTTATAATATCTTATGGCTGGAAGAGCCTCTGGCTCAGGATAATATTGACGGATATAAGAAGTTAGCCAGCATCTCCAGGATACCAATTGCAGCTGGTGAGGGAGATGCGGGAAGGTTTGCCTGGAGGGACTTAATTGAGCGTGGCGGCATTCACATCGCCCAAATTGACCTTGCCCGGAACGGCTTAACTGAAACGGTGAGGATTGCCGACATGGCTGAGGACTATGGCTTAAGGGTAGTTAACCACTTCTGGTCCACCGGAATCAACCTAGCCGCTGGCTTACACTTCCTCGCTTCGCGGAAGACCACGTTCATCTGTGAGTACTGCGTAGATGAAAGCCCGTTAAGGTGGGAGGTGACCACACAGAAGATGGAGATTGATAAGGGAGGCTTTGTTTATGTACCGGAAGGGCCGGGGCTGGGTGTTGACCTGAATGAAGAAAAGATAGAGCGCTTTAGAGTCAGATAAAAATACGAGGAGGAATCATGGAGAAAAAACTTGCTGGTAAGGTACAGACAGTACTGGGACTGATTGATGGTGATGAGCTGGGATTTACCCTGCCTCACGAGCACCTTCTCCTCGATTTGTCCGTCCGATTTAAACTAACGGAAGAGAGTGTGAGTGCCCGAGTAATGGCCGAGAAACCGGTCTCTTTAGATATGACTGGTTGGCTCCGTTTTCACCTCTTCGAGAATATAGATAACCTGATGCTTGATGACGAAGAGACGGCGATTAAAGAGGCGTGTCTCTTTAAGCGTGCTGGGGGTAAAAGCATGGTTGATGTGACCAACCGGGGGATAGGTCATGACCCTCAGGCCTTAACCCGCATTTCCCGAGCTACCGGTCTCAATATCATTATGGGAACAGGGTACTACACGATGGACTCTGGCTGCGCAGAAGTGCTCAAAAGGAAGACCGAGGACGAAATTTGCGATGACATTATCAAAGACGTAACGGTGGGTACCGATGGTATCTGCGCCGGAATAATTGGTGAGATTGGAGCTGACTCATGGCCCCTGGATGATATAGAAATAAAGTCGCTGCGTGCCTCGGCTCGGGCGCAGCGAGCTACCGGCGCCGCGTTAACCATACACCCCGGCCGCCTCGAGGAGTCTCCATTACAAATCCTTGAGATATTGGATAAGGCAGGCGCTGACCTCAGCCGGGTGATTATGGAGCATCAAGACCGCACCGCTTATTCCTTCGAGTCGATGGTGGCAATGGCCAAGACTGGATGCTACCTTGAATTCGACTGTTTCTCCATGGAAGGCTACTATCCTCGGCGCTACGGCGTTTTTGATATCCCCAACGATGCCATGCGGGTCAACTACATTATCCGACTTATTGACAAAGGCTATTTGAACCAAATACTAATCTCCACCGACACGTGTATGAAATCTAGACTGGTTGCTTACGGAGGACCCGGTTATGCCCATATTCCCGACAATGTTATCCCCTGGATGCGAGCCAAGGGTATGTCCGAGGAAACTATAAATACCATCACCGTGGAGAACCCGAAACGAATGCTGACATTTGTTTCCCCGTAACCTGCAATATGGGTCAGTACCTCAGATTGGCTTAATTTCAGATACTTTGGCAAAAGCTTGCCGGTTAGTTATCGCTAAGTGGAAGAGGAGCGCTGCAGAGCTGCCTTGAATCGAGGGATTATACTGAGGAATGTAGTCAGTGGAAAGGGAGACCTGTCGCTAACCGGCACGAGTTTCAGACAGACAAGGGTGGGGCCTACTTCATTGAGCACGGTTTTCATATTGCCTTCCAAGCTCTCCAAATCCTCAAATTCGCGTACACTGGCGTACCCGGCAGCCGCAGCGAGGTCGGTGAAACTTATCCTGCCAGCACTAGGGATAGGCTGACCACCGGTAGTGCGGTAAACGCCATTCTCGAAAACAAAGTGAATCAGGTTGGGCGGAGCCATATTAGCAATGGTCACCAGACTACCCAGGTTCATCAGCAGACTGCCATCACCATCCAGAACAATGACTTTCTTATCGGGTCGAGCCAGTGCCAGCCCCAAGCCCACAGATGAGGCCTTCCCCATGGCACCACTAAACATCAGGTCCATGTCCGGATTAGTGGATACCTGAGGCCATTCGAAGTTAGTCGACATAGTAGTCACGATAACGGCGTCGCCCCGGTGCCGGGAAATAACCTTCTGAGCTTCAAGGCTGTCCATCAAGATTCCTCGTACCCCCCTCCGAGCAGGATTACGACTGGCTGCCGGGTTTCGTGTGCTTCCTTGTAGCCAAGAGAAATCTTCTCGACATCTTCATCAGTCTCCACCAAATAATATCTGATGCCCCAGGCTTCCAGAATCGGCTCAGTGAAAATGGCCGCGGAATCGGTAATAGGGGAATCGCGGTGCCAGCCCCGATAGCCGATAAGCAGGAGCAAGGGAAGTCGAAGATCCAAAGCCAAACTTCTGATTGAATCCCCTGACTCGAGGAAGCCAGTGTTCTGATGCGCCACCACCGGCTCTTTACCCCCCAGCATGAGACCAACCGCGATAGCTATAGCCTCTCCCTCACGACAAACCGGAACCAAGGTGAAATCAGGCTGGCCGATAACAGCTTCGCACACGAATTGGCTTTCCGTATCAGGCAGCCAAACGATATGGGTAATACCGCATTTTTTGAGCTCGTCAACAATTCTACCTGCGGTCAACGAAGTGCTCTTACTGGTCAATGTCTACCTTCCTTTTGTTATGAACGATAATCTATTCTAGTCACTATTTTATCATCTGGGCGGGTAGCCAGAGAATTATCTTCTGAGCATGTTTCCATAATCAGAGGTACGGTGAGGCGTGCTTAAACTGCAAACCAAACTGGTCAGACATCTCCCGCCTGACTTCACGGTAAAGCTCAATATATTCCTTGTTGGGCTTCCCGGTTGCCACATCGTAGCATTCCTGATATCTCTGACCAAGGGGCGGATTGCGCAACTGGTCCTCATACTTCTCAAGCAGTGCATTCACTATCCCATTCGCCTCCTTGCGGCTCATGCCAGCCACGGCATGGGCTACTTCACTAGCAAGGAGAGGGTCCATAGGACTGGTATAATCAAGGGCAGTGCCTCTAGCCGAGGCTCCCACCTCGACGGAACCACCAGATACCACTGATGCAATAACCCAGGCACTATGCTCGTATAGAAGCATCTTGGTCATCGGCCCAGCCGCCGAATAGCCAACGTTAACCACCGGTAAAGTGCTGTTACGCGTTACTGCCTGATTGGCCAGGCTCCGTGCCCAAATCGTGTCCCGGGTTGAGGTTACGCCCAGATCAAAATGAGTTGGGAACGGGTGTTGAACCGCCCCACGCAGGAGAAGTAAATCCACCGGATTATAGGCGGCAGTGACCACCGCCACACCCACCGGCCCACCAGCCAGGCCACCCAGGATGACTCCGTTCTCGGCAAAGATTAAGCTCCCGGCGGCAAGCGAATAGGCTACCTTGTTCAGTGAATCAAAGTCAATCTTCATCTCGTGGACAGTTCCTATCTCCAGGGCATCAGTGTTCCGAATTCCAAATCGATGGGCAGCAATGTGCTCCTGAGACCGTGCTGCGGTGGTAACGCCATTAACGATGGGCATCCCCGGACGTCCAGCCCGGCGCATGCCTTCACGAGTCAGCAGTACAGCTCGGATGGCACCCTCTATTCCCAGAGGGCTGCCGCCCACAATCTGCTGGCCATCTACAGTTACTAAGCAGGGTATGGTGATAGAATCTCCCAGAGGATTCTCGGCGTGAGCTTTCACTAGATTGACGTAGTACAACTCGCTGGATACCGGGGAGGAAGTGGGGCCAACCGAGCACCAGGGTGGTGTCTTATCTTCAGGAAAACGCCTGGGCATCGCTTTGGCATCCTTACCCTCGCCAAACACGCTTCCACGCGGTCCCATTTCAAGAGCGCCCTCTATCTCTTCCCTCGTAAATAGAATCCGCCTCTCGGTGTCAAGGCAATAAACCCCCGTCGCACAGAGAAACTCCATGGCTGCTGCCCACACCCTATCGGCCAGCTCGTCATCCGCCGGAACCGGATTCTGCGGGTCATATTTAATGCCATACTTCTCAATCACTTTGCGCAAATTGGGCACAAAGATGTCAAGCTCAAAATCCCGCTCCGTGCAGATTGGCCCGGTAAACGACCTTTCCACAACCGTGGCAAAACTTATCATTAGCTGACCTCCTCTGTAGCCTAAGATACCGCCTTTAAAGCCAGAGCCACAGCGTCTCCGGCCGTTCTCCCATACCCATCGGCACCAATACTCTCTGCCCACTCCTGGCTAGTAGAGCCTCCGCCAACAAGGACGCAATATTTGTCACGCACACCCCGCGCCACCAAGTGTTCGATAATGCTCTTCTGCTGCGGGATAGTTGTGCTCATCAGGGCAGAAGCGGCAATGATGTCAGCTTCTACCTCCTCCGCTTTCATTATAAAGGCGGAAGCAGCGACATCAACGCCCAGGTCAAAAACCTCGAATCCATTCATTTTCAATATAGCCCCGACTATGTTCTTACCAATAGAATGGACATCACCTTTAACCGTCCCCAAGACCACACGACCCGCCTTCTTGCGTTCAGTCCCGGCTGCCAAGAGCTTGGGTTCGAGAACCTTCATGGCACCCTCCCATGCCTCAGCCGCCATCATCATCTCAGGCAAGTAGATTTCATACCTGGCAAATCTCTCCCCAACTTCCTTCATACCCGGGGACATTCCCATCTCGATAATAACAGAAGGTTTAATACCTTCTTGGAGTGCATTCTCGACGGCCACCAATAACTTATCCCTATCCCCATCGATAATGGCCATCCTTATCCGCTCGTGAATAGACGCATTTGACATGATACACTCCTTTCGCCTGCCCATTTTATCAGCGCACTAGTGGGCTGTCAACACAGATGATAATATCCATCAGCCTTTCCACTAAGTTAGGTTAAGTCAACATCACAAATGCAAACTACTTGACTTTTGATTCAACATGCACATTTGTCATTATGTACAATTGTCAAGAAAAGGGACTTTATGCCCAATTTTAGCTACATTACAAACTACACAATCTGAATATTTATCTATATTAGTCCAAAAATGTGCCAAAAGGGCTTGACATTTTGCCCCAAATAGTCCATAATATTGCCAAAAGGAGTTGAATTGTTATTCAACATACATTATTAAAGGCGCGAGATGGAAGCTAAAGAATTTGGAGTAAAACTAAAAGAGTTACGGATTAAGGCTCGCTTGACTCAACGACAGCTTGCCGAAACGGTAAACATTGACTTTACTTATCTGAGCAAAATTGAGAGTGGAATAGTACCACCCCCCAGCGAGAAAGTAATCCTGCGACTAGCTCAAGTGTTAAATATTGATAAAGATGAATTAATCACTTTAGCGGGAAAGATCCCTGCCGACATAGCCCAAATGCTAAAAAATCGAGAGGCATTACAATTCTTAAGATCGAACCGCGTCCAGAAAAAAATCAGGGCTTCGGATAAGAAAAGAGGCGCTATAGTAATGAACTACAAAAGCTTCGCCAGGGTAGCAGTGGCGATTATTTTAGTAATCGCCATGGGTGCCTCATTATGGTTTTCTTCCCCGATTCCAGTGAGAGCATTCGGCATCTCTGTTTCTACTTCAAACTCTCCTATTTCAGGTAACACTACTTACCTCCTCGGAGAAAGTATAACGATTCCGGCTAGTATCCAATTTGAAGCTATGGAGTCCAAAGATTTCCAGTCTATCACTTTGAACGTTACCGGTCCTGAGACATTTAGTCAGTCTTTGCCCATCACCGCCGGCAGCTATCAGTACACCGATGTGCCGGGAACGCTAGACGTGGTGGTAAGTTGGGACACAGGGGTAGTTCCATTTGGCTACGGTTATGGCTATGGTTATGGCTACAGCACTGGCAATGGTAGTATTACTTATAATATCGGATGGACGCCTCCCTACTCACTCACTACCTCCCCAACACCACCACCCATTGACCTACCCGGGGCTGATTGGAACTTCGATATCTCCGTACCCGACCAAGTGCAATGGGACACTGGCGCATCTCTTGATATGCCTGAGGGCTTAGCCTGGAGTGCAAATATAACTCCCAGTCTGCTATATATCCTTATCCCGGCTAACTATTACGACGGCACAGATTACAAAGATATCATCATCAAAACGGATACCGACGGGACCTATGATAGCTATATTGCTGCTCCCGGCAACTCCTGGAACAACAAAGGCTTAGCCTTCATTGGTACCACGCTTTATTGCGCCTACAATGAGTGGGACTCCAGTACCTGGTCCGATAAAGGGAAGATAAAGAAGTATTCTTCCGGCAACTGGACCACCATCAGCGGGCTGTCCAACCTCAACCCGATTGGCGGGCTCGCCTCTGACGGCACCAACCTCTTTGTCGCCTACCGTGATGAGGTCAGGATTGACAAGCGTAACCCAACTACCGGTGCCCAAATATTGAATTTTGACCTGTCCAATGCCTGGTCAATGGACCCAATGATGCCCGGTCCTCCTATCTGGGGGTTTGATGCCCTGGCTTACAGTACGAAACTCTACGCGGCTCAGGGGGATCATCTCATCGTAATCAACGCAAGTACGGGGGATATGATCGACGACTACAAAACCGGTCTGTGGGATACTAGAGGGCTTACCTTCGTTAGCGAGACCTTCGGTGGAACTGCCTACAATATATTATATATAGCGACGACACAGTGGCCGGGCAAGGTTTATCGGTCTTCTCTGCCAGGAGAAGTGCCCTCGATGGAAAATACGCCGATTGGCAACTATACCACCGCATTTCAAGTCATCGCCAACGGCACCACCTACACCGAGAGCGATAACTTCACTCTCAGTAAATTAGATACGGCACCGTCAGTTACCATAACCGCGCCCACACAAAACTTCGCGGTTGCTGCTGGCTCGGAGAACATCACCGTCTCCGGCTCCATCAATGACCCCTCCATCTCCTCGGTCACGGTGGGCATTGCCCTGCCGACGGTGACGGCTTTTGAGGACAATGGCGCCACGGACACTTTGTGGGAACACCTGAATATTGGTGGCATGATGATGTGGGGACCGCCCTACAGCCAAGAAGACTTATGGCACCGCTCCAACGTTAAAGACCACACCGGCGGCACCAGCTGGTCCTGGCGCTATGCCAAGGAGAGTACCGGGAACTATGAAACCCCAATGTATGCCAATGCCGGCATTCTGAGAACCAAGGATACAATATCTATTGGTGCTGATAACATGCTCACTTTCTGGACCTGGTATGACACCGAGATGGACTTCTGGCCCGACCGCAAGCTGGTTGAAGTCTCCACCGATGGGGCCAACTGGGAACCGGTTGCCTGGCTGGCGCAGTTCTGGCCACCCTTTATGCCACCGGATATAACGCAAGAACAATTTGATGCCCTGACCATGGTGCCGCTAATGCAGTGGACCAAGGTGGAGGTCTCATTGGCTGACTACGCTGGTCAGGATATATACCTGAGGTTCCGCTTTGACACCATGGACGACTGGGGCAACAACTTTGAGGGCTGGTATGTAGATGACATCAGTATAAGCGGTGCTGGCTTCCAGGGTGTGGCGGTAGCTGTAGATGCAAACCTCCAGTTCAGCACCAGCTTTACCGTGGCTGAGGGCTCAAATACTATCTCGGTTACAGCGGCAAGGACAGCCTATGTTCCCAAGCTCACCGGCACGGCCAGTGTCAGCGGCTCAATGGATACCACGGCTCCTGTTATCGTACTTGATCCGGTAACTACCCCCACCAACCAACAATATCAGATTATTTCCGGTAACGTGACCGAACCCAACTTTGACCGCCTGGAGCTGAAAAAGAACGGTGTGCTGGAGTGGTCTACCACCACTCTAACTGATAATACCTCCTTCTCTCAGTCAATATTGTTATCAGAAGGGGTTAATACCATCTTTATTGAAGCCAAAGATGAGGTAGGGTTGACCGCTAATGTTACGGCGACCATTACTCTTGATTCGGTGGGACCGGTGTTTGAAGACGTCTTCACCAGCCGATATGACGTTTCCTATAAGACAGGAGAAGTCTCAGCACGTCCCGGTGATTCCTTCTTCTTCGCGCTGAAGGTCTCTGATAACGCCAGTGATGTTGCCACCGTAAAGCTGGTGATACCTAATCAACCCGAAACCGCCTGGGCTTCGGCGATGGAGAAGGGTGACCTTCCCGATGCGGTTATTGATAGCTGGGGCTTCACCTCGGCGACCAAGGCAGCCATGAACTACGTCATACCGATGCAGTTGCCCTCAGGCACACCGGCTGGTGACTACTCATGGACAGTCTGGGCATGGGATACTGCCGGCAATAGCTCCAATCTAACCGTGCAAACCAGCGTAGTAACCACCCTTGAGGCGTTCAACATCTATCTCATGCCTGATTGGAACCTGGTTTCTTCGCCGCTGATTCCTACTACTGATAACATAACCACCCTAACGGCAAATATCACGGCAACAACGCTGTTTGACCGCGTCTGGTACTATGACGCCTCCAAGGCTGGGACAGCCGATGAATGGGTGCTCTATGTGCCCGGTGTTGGTGGTGACCTGACGACAATTGAAGCCGGTAAGGGCTACTGGTTAAAGATGAAAGACGTGGCCGCATTTACCACAGCGGGTAAAGTCTCTGGGCCGATGGCAACAGGGCTGCCCAATACCCCGGCGCCGGTTAAGCTCTCCATTGCCGGGCAGGTTCTGCAGGCAGGAGCAGTGGTGCCACCTACTTATAGTGTCTATGCTGGCTGGAACCTCATCGGGCTGCACTCAGAGCATCTTCGACCGGTGAGCACGGCTCTTGGCAGCGTAACCGTACCCTCACAGAAGTGGGGCTCTCTCCTCCAGTACCTCAACTACATCAGTTTCCCGATGGGCGGAGAGGGTACGCCTGAGATAGACCTAGGTAGATTTGACCGACTAATCTCAACCGATTCTATGCAGCCTGGGCGTGGCTTCTGGCTCTATATGGTAGAGGCAGGTACCATCGTACCATAAGCCTGGGGACAGGTTAATAATGAGGAAAAGAGGCACTACGCAAGGCACTGGCTCAAGGCGAGGCAAAGGAGAAGAATAGAATACGCTAAAGTGTTGCAGGTTGGTTAGATGGGAGAAGAGATATCAGCCCTCCTTGGTGTTCAAAGGTATAGTGAAAATTCCAGGCCCAAGGAGGGCTGTGTATGACAAAGGAATACCTTAGCAGGCGTTAAATGACCAAGAAAACAATATCTATTACCGGCACCTTACTAATCGCTTTGATAGTGGCAATGCTGCTCCCAGCGTCAGCGGCAGCGGTTCCCCAGCCACCGCATGTTTTTCAAGGGACGGTTACTGTTGGCGGTTCCACTGCCGCTGATGGCCTCACGATAACCGCGGCCATCAGCGGAGCCAGCTTCCCCTACACACCCACCGCCCAAACATCCGGCGGCAGGTACGGGGATGACCTCAAGTTTAAGGTGCCGTCTGATGACCCAGACACGAGCGCCAAGGAAGGCGGAGTAAGCGGTGATACGATTGTCTTTTATGTTGAGGGAGTAGAAGCGGGAACCTACACTTTCGAGGTCGGAGATGTCACCCAGTTGAATCTCTCAATTTCAGCTCTACCGACTCCGTCGGCACCACCAGGGGTAGGAGGAGTGGGGGGAGCAGGACTGGCCGGTGTAACCGGTGTGCTTTATTCCGTAAACCAGACGGGGGCATTTACCGAAGATGTCATTGCTGAAAGTGCGGACGGTAAGGTTACGCTCTTCATAGCCAAAGGTACTATCGGGCTAAACAGACTGGGCTCGCTACTATCCAGTATATCCATAAAGGAGATGGAAGACCCACCCGACCCACCAGTATATTTCAAAATTATTCCGCCGGTTTACCAAATTGGTCCTGATGGGGCCACCTTTGAACCGCCAATAGACCTCACCATCATGTATGATGCAACCCTGATACCGGAGAGGGTTGCCGAAAAGAACCTTGTGGTGGCTACATTTGATACGAGCACCCGCCAATGGGTAAGGCTGGAAAGCACCGTCAATCCAGAGAGCGATACCATTAAAGCCAAGGTTAGTCACTTTTCTGCTTTTGCCGTCCTGGCCCCGATTCGTCCTGCCAGCTTTACCGTCACCGACTTGTCGATAACACCCGCTGAAGTTTACGTTGGGGAAAGCGTAATCATCAGCGTCCATGTCACCAATACCGGTGACCTCACCAGCAGCTATGAAGTAAGCCTAAAAATAGATAACACCGTCGTGCAAACAAAGGAGGTTACACTTGACGGTGGTGATAGTGAGACCGTCAGCTTCAGCGTGACCCCAGATGCGGTCAGGGAATACTCGGTAAACATCAATGGTTTGCTGGGGACATTTGAGGTCAAAGAGCTTAAAGCTCCCGCCGCTTTCACTACTAGAGCTCTCACCATATCTCCGGCTGAGGCTAATACAGGAGACAGGGTAACCATCAGCGTCATTGTAACCAACACCGGCGACCTTACCGGAACTCATAAAGTAACGCTCAAGATAGATGGTGTCGTAGTGGAGACAAAAGAGATTATACTGACCCGTGGTGCCAGCCAGAAGG
>Ga0209979_1002455_pt1 | contig 17694 bp, 17 predicted proteins | sample AnhtaG_FD_183114 | JGI IMG/M metagenome (GOLD analysis project Ga0209979, IMG submission 183114) | Deep subsurface microbial communities from Anholt, Denmark to uncover new lineages of life (NeLLi) - Anholt_01485 metaG (SPAdes) (version 2) | ecosystem: Environmental > Aquatic > Marine > Oceanic...
CTTGCATCTTGACATTGCTTTTTAGGTTTATTTTACTAAAGTCCTTTATAAGCAAAGATGCAGGGCATTTCGAGTATTTTTGTCAAGCAATGCAAAAAAAAATTTAAGATGTCACGCTTGTATAAGGACTAGTAGTGCCTTGTCCTCCGATTTCACATCGAGGGCTTGCGTATTACTTGTGAGGAAGAAAGCCTTTATGCCTTTTTCGGCGAGTTCCTTTCGACCTGGTAGCTGAGATGGGCCTATCTTGGGACAGCTTAGCCTTTGTTCAACGAAATCCATCGTCTCACTTGGTATGGCAGAGAACGCATAGTCTTGTTCAGTGATTCGCATTCCGGATTTTTTCGCCATTGCGACCAGAATTGGCATCTCACGAACTGACATTCCGTCGAAAACAACGACGGCTGTATTGGTGTCCGAGAGTTCCTTGAGGAGGTCTTTTCTATCGCTCTCCAGGAATTCACCATATATCCTATCAGCGGTAGCAGCAATTAGCTTTTCGAAGTTGTTTACCTCTGCCTCACCGTTGTGCAGATAGTCGAGTGCCGACAAACTTTCATATCGATCCTTTGACCAGACTGACTCCATCAACCAGGCCTTGATGACAGGCAATCTCGGCCCGGCTTGCGTCAGTTTGTTGATCAACACTGTGTCAACGATTGGCATCTGCTACTCCTGCTCGTCAGTTTTTCTGATATCCAAGTCCACTGAGTAATCAGCATCGGAGATGTTGGGCAGAGACTCTATCTGTTGCTCGATTTGGGATTTAGTGTACTCACCTGACTTGGTGATCACAATCTCGGCGGTGACGTCCCCTTGACCACTCAAGCTACCTCGTAACGATGCAGGTAAGACACTTATGTCACCTATGTTGGATTTGTCGTAATAGATCTTATACGTTATCTTGGTGGCGACAAATTCACCCTCATCTTGCAAACGAAATGCAGTCTGCTGTCTTAGTGTGTTGGGATTGGCCTGTGGAGGAACTCTTATGGTTATCGTCTCCACCGCCTGGCAGACGCATGGTGCCTGCCCACAGCGAGGGCAAACGGCTGGTGGTTTCTCGCAGACGCAAGGATATTGGCCGCATTTCACACATGGTTTGGGTTTCGATCCCTCACACACGCACGGGAGCTGACCACATCTTGGACATGGTTGCGGTTCTACAGGCTGCTCAAACGGCGCTGTTATCTTCGCTTCGAGCAGCTCTGTTTCGGACAAAGAAGGATTTTCACCACAGAAGCTGCCTCTTACGTGCTGTAGGCCTATCGTACCTGCTCGGCACAACTCTCGGATCGCTTTTGTAACTGATGAGGCTAAGGGCGGAACAGGAAATCCCAGCGTAGCCCTGTACTCGGCATCGATTTCCTTAACGAGATGGTCTTTGATTTTAGATATGCGGGAATCCAAGTGTTCCTGGATGACCATCACCGGGAATAGGTCCTGGTTCAGTGCCTCCAATATCTTATCTTTTGAGCAATCGCCGCCTATGGGTTCAAGCTCAACAGTTTCGTCCGTTATGGTCTCGCCATATTTCTCCCACCGGATGAAAACCAGCCCTGCCTTCTTGATGGAACCAACGATGTTGTCGTTATCTTCTCTTTGTATCCGAGTGTAATCGCTTCGCTTTGAGCTGTCGGTCGGACCACCGGCCAGGTTCTGCGCCGCAACGCACCGCTTGGACCATTTCAACAGATCCTTATTGTTGCAGAGCTGAAACCTATCATCTTTGGGCTCCAAGAGAATTATTAGGTTTCTGTTGTCTAAACCGAAGTAGAGATTGTGTCTTTCTTCTTGTGACAGTCGCCGAGTAGCAAGCACGTATCGAGGTCGTTTCTTGTCAAGTTGGTTCAGTTGCTCCTGGGTCAGACCGATCTCTTCAAGGACTATAGAACTCGTCGTTTCGCGAAATACACCTTCCTGGAAGATTTTGCAGAGCGTCTCTCTTGCTAGTTCATCACTGACCTTGAGCGAGGCAAATTCAACCTTCGCTTCACAATTCTCTTCGAGGTCGAAGTAATATCTGGCCTCCTGTTGATTGAACCAGAAGTTCGATGCGTACTTCTGAAAAGCCGCCAGCGTTTGCTCGAGGCAATTTATATCGCTCTCTGGCGTAAGCACTTCTTGGATTAAGTTGTCACGGCTGATTCCGGGCATGGTGCCGGTGCTAGCAAGAGTGCTAATAAGAACCGATGAGGCTACATCATCTGCATACTCATAGTCGGCCAGTTCTTCCAAATTCTCTTTTGCCCTTCGAATCAAATCTCCACCGACATCTAAGTCACTTAGACGTATCGTTGTCTCCTTATCTGAGAGGGACGCATCGGCTGACGTAATGATGTCTTTGGATTTGTATGTGAGTTTCACCATGTTGGCCAGGAATCCCAGAACGCCGCGTACATTCTGGAACCCGCCTCGTGCTGGGATTTTCTTAAGCATGATGTCCATCATAAATGGAGTAAAGGGATAAGTGATTGAAAACCTTCTTCCTATGTCCTCAGCGTCTATCTCGGCATGGCGCTGCCACAGGCTCACATAGCTATCAATAACTGGAGAGATCTTATCTCTATCGAGCTCCGCTACATTTTCAAATAGTCTATGTAAAACAATGTTGTTCCTGTCTTCATATCCTGAATCTGAGAACTGAACTCTGACCGGGTGTACTCGCTTGAGTGTGCTCCCAGGCTCTTCGCGGTCACTATAGACACTGGCAAAAAGCGTTACCTTTTGAGAACGGTTTGAGAACTCGGAGAGCATTTGCAGAAAAGCAATATTCTGATCCCTCTTGGAAGGCTCATCGATGACCCGAATGCCCTGTTCCAGTTCGTCGAAAATCAGGACAGCATGCCTTGAGCCAAGAGCTTCCTCCAAGTCTTCGGGCCCAGGGACTGGTTTATTAGCGGTATACGTATAATCAAGTTGAGAAAAGATCAATTCCCATATCGAATATGTTGAAGTGTCAGTAAATTTGTTGACGATCACAACCGAATCACTAGGCAAGGCACAACGAAGCTTATTTTCCGCGAGCCAGCTTCCAGCAACTTCCGAGTGTCTGAAAAGATTGTAAATGAGTAATAATAGGTGTGACTTGCCGCTGCCCTTAAGACCTTCAAACAGGAACGTTCCAGGAACATCATTTGATTTATGGAATCGGCGGTCGAGCATCTCGACGACTCTTTGAATGTCGGAGGTTGGGTACGTTAAATCAAAGAAATCTGTTGGTCTAAGCTACCTGTAAAAAGTTTTTAGATATTGACGCAGTTTTGCCGATGAAATCCCTGAAACCATAAACGGAATTAGGAGAACATCGGCATGAGGCCACAAAGATTTATCAGAACCCTGACCAAAATAGAAGGTCAGGAGATAGAACAATTGTTTCGACGTGGGCCGAATAATCGTGTTCGCAAGCGAGCGCAAGCAATCCGGCTCAGTGCTATGGGCTATACCGTTACCCAGATTGTGGAAATACTTGGATGCAACCGACAAAGTATTCACAATTGGTTCGATTTGTTCGAGGCACAAGGTTGCCAGGGCATTTACGACAAGCCTCGTTCCGGCAGACCAGTTATTGCCACGGTCGATTATCGAACGCGACTTGTAGAAGCGATCAAGACCAATCCGAGAAAAATGGGCTATCCTTTTACGGTTTGGACCCTTACGCGTATACGGGCACACATGGCCAGAGAGATAAGAATCCTGTTGAGCGAATCGAGAGTACGTCAAATTATGAAGGAAGAAGGACTTGTCTTCAAACGCCCCAAACACACACTTGCCCAAAAACGCAACAAGGACGCTTTTGCAGAGGTTCAAGACATCCTGGAGCAAGTAAAAAAAAGTCAATGGAACCCAGTTCCAACATAGAACTTTTATTCCTGGATGAGAGTGAAATTCATTTATATCCGCATTTGGTTCGGATGTGGATGCCCAAAGGCCAGTGCGTTGAAGTGCCGGCACCTGGCAAAAATCAAAAGATTCCCATATACGGAGCACTGAATTATCGTACGAATAAGGTCTCTTACCAAATTGGTTACGGCAAAAATGCGGTAGAGTTTCTTGGTTTTCTCGCACAATTAACCTCTGAGTATCGTCACAGGCATTGTATTGTTGTACTTGATAATGCCAGCTACCATACTGCCTGTGTGGTTCAGAAATTCTTTGATGAGCTATCTTGTCGTTTCCAGGTAATTTGGTTACCACCGTACAGTCCTGAACTAAATGATATCGAACATATTTGGAAGTACGTCAAAGGTGCAAGTCTGGCAAATTTCGATTTTGGTGATAGTAGTTCTCTGCGTCAGGCAATCGCAGAAGTTTTTGACGAACTTAATAGTAATCCGGAAAGCGATTTGACACTTCGCTTCCGTGACCCATTGTCTAAAAATTTACTCAAGGTAGCTTAGTTTCTATCTTTTTGTGTTTTTTGTCCGATAGATTCGCTAGGTCTATGATGCCCTCAACACCTTCTTCTGATATAACCTCTTTCCTTGGTACTAGGAAATCACTGAGACTCATTTATCTGTCCTTTATCGTTCTTGTCTATTGGGTTAGACGCTGAACTTACTCCGAATATCCTTACTGAATCAATGTGGTCTGGTATCACCGCAGATAAGGATCATGCTATCTTACTGTAAAACATATATTTAAACGATTCTGAGCGTGGAGTCAATATCCTTTTTGTGATCGAATTTTGAGCGACTACCACTTCAGCACAGTCCTCTTGGAGTGGTGTAGCTATTAGCAGAGCCGAGAACCAGACAAGTGCCTTTTCGCATTAAGTCTCGGTTAAGAAGCTGCTTAGCAATCTCTTCCGCCCAATCATGTGACATTGAAGTTTGCATTAAGTAACTAATTACAATAATAGCCAACAGTAACCATATAAAGCGGCTCAAGATAATCCGGCAATGACAATACTTTGCTGACGGAAGCATCATCAAAAGCACCGACGGCAACAGAACCGAGTCCTAAAGCCTCGGCTTGGAGATGGACATTTTGTGCTGCATGGCCGGCCTCCATATAAACATAACGAATGCCCCGCTGGCCATAGTGTCCGGTTGTTCTGCTAAACTGTGCTGCGACGGAAGAAAAAGTCAACACAATTGAGCCCAAAGAAAATTGCACGTGCCTGGAACTGACCGACGACGTCGGTTATATTCGCATTAAGCGGTTGATACAACCCAACCCAGAAATCAGGGTTCTATTAACATTCAGGATATTGGTACCTTTCAATTCAATCCGGCCGGCGTAGATACTACAAGGCCTGATATCTTTAAACCGGGACATTTTTCAATCTTTGATATCCTGATTCATCTGCACAAACAAGGCCGTATACAACCGGATTATCATTTTAGTGATGAAATGAATACGCATGTTGTTGATTCGATCAACGGAACTCCAAACTGGTGGTATATGGCATACTACGATGGAGGGTGGCCTGAAAACAACAATTTCCGCATGGATCATTATCCCTACAAAGACAAGATGACTATTCGCATAGAACGCTCGGACTCTCTTAGGCTCGACGGCGTATATGCTGCGTTTGCTGAGGAAATCCAACGAAAGAAAGACAACGATGGCCAGGTCATACTCCCGGAGGTTACAATTACAGGCAAGACCTTCCGATTGATCTTTAATGATGTCCTGGTTGTCCCGCATAACCTGCGATCTGATACATTCCAGGAGGACGTAATCACAGCCATGGATGTTATTATGTCATTGGCTGATCAGAGCAAAATCACCTATGACCTTCAGTGGTATGATTCCATTGGTACAGCCGGCATCGTTAGAAGTTACTGGCTCGAACGTGTCAATGAAGACCAGGCCAGTGGCAAGTGTGGCTTTGTCTACGAAACCGGCACAAAACACCGCGGCAGTTATAACCACATTCATATCCCCTCCGACTGGCGCGTCATCAACTCCCCGGAATACGGAAAATGGTTCTGGATCGAACTCGGCAGTTGTGATTAATAGCGATTCACTCACTTTTTATGGTATTGACTGGCATAGATGAACTTATCTATCAAAAATGTCGTATGAATGTTTGAATTAGAGTTGATAAGTAAGGAAGCGTTCATCATGGCTAAAGAAGATTTAGAGCTTAATTCAGGTTGCCAGACAGAGCTGCATGACCAGCACCTGTGCTATATCATATCTCAAGGTTTCCATCTCAGTGACAAACAAGAGTATAAGGCTCGGTCGAAAATGCGGAGTATAAGTGTAATCATTGTGGCCGTACAGCAAAAAGTGATGCTAATCTCTGTGTTCCAGCTCACATGTGAAGTACAATGGGTTGTTGGTCCTCCTACCCTAATCATCACCCCAATGTGGAACGATCATTGTCAAATAAAGGGACCAGGGTATCGTTTTTTTGGACAAGGAGAGGAAGCGAATAACTTGTTCTGAAGTATCCTAAGGCGTTACTACCCCGTCATAAATGCGAACATCATCGATAAGACCGGACAAGAAACTGGTTGCGATGAGAGTACTTTCCGCACCAAGCTGGCAGCGTTGTGCGGTATCCATAAGATTTCTGCATTTTGTCTAAACTTGTTCCAAATCGGAACATATTTCCTAACGTCTTCGTATTAAATTATAAGAAAAACATTGAATTCCGCGAACTGACTGGGGGATGAAGATGAGTATCGCCAAATACAGGAAGTTGGACTTGTTTCTGCTCTTACTTGCTCTGGGGACTATTATGGTCCTGGCAGATAAGGGCCAGGCAAGAACTCACCGTGAGAGCAAGTTGCCTGGATGGAAAACGAACACGGTAAAACGTACCATTGAGCTTCATGAGCTGGAGCAAGGAGGTCCCGGAAAAGATGGGATACCGGCCATTGACAGACCCGCTTTCACGGATCCAAGAAGCGCCCAACGATGGCTTAGACCGAAAGAGCCGGTCATATCGCTGGTAATCAATAATCACAGCAGGGCTTATCCGCTTCAGATATTGATATGGCATGAGATCATCAACGACACCGTTGCGGGAGTTCCTGTCGCCGTGACGTTCTGTCCGCTCTGTTACAGCGCTAATGTCTTTGACCGCAGAGTGCAGGGCAGATCCTATAGTTTTGGCGTCTCCGGCATGCTCCGACATTCCGATATGGTCATGTACGACCGTCAAACCGAGAGTCTGTGGCAGCAGATTTCAGGTGAAGCCATCGTAGGTGATATGGTTGGCTCACAATTGAAACGCCTGCCAGCACAAATCATATCGTTTGAGCAGTTCCGGTCCGCATATAAAAAAGGGCTTGTGCTGTCAAGGGATACAGGTTTCCGACGCAACTATGGACGAAATCCTTACGCAGGTTATGACGATATTTCAAAAACTCCCTTTATGTATCGCGGAGAAACCGATAGCAAACTCATGCCTATGGAGAAAGTGGTCACCGTCAGCGTGGCGAACTCCGACAAGGCATACCCTTACTCAATCACACGGGAACTCCACGTCATCAATGACGAGATCACCAAGGTGCCGGTCGTCGTATTTCACGCCGACGGCACCGTGTCCACATTGGATAGAAACCGTATTGGGGCCTCTCGTAAGGTTGGCTCGACGGGTGTTTTCGACCGACGGATTGACGGTCAACAGCTCGTCTTTCACTACAAGGATGGCAGCTTCTATGACGAGCAAACGAAAAGTGTCTGGGACATTATCGGCCGGGCTGTGCAGGGTCCACTTCGAGGGAAAGAACTGACAAGGATTGTTCACGGAGACTACTTCGCGTTTGCCTGGCTTGCCTTCAAACCGGAAACAGAAATCTTCCGATAGCCATAGGTGCTTTCGGTGTTCTTTTATGAAATCAATGCTCCCCGATGGTGCAGAACTGCATTAATTCATTGACTTTTGCCGTGCCGAGACAGATTGAAGTATCTGAAGCGCCATAATAAATCTTTAGTTCCTGCCCATCATCTTCGAGTATAGCACCGCAGGAGAATACTACGTTATTCACATCACCCACTCGTTCATAATACTCTCGCGGGGAAAGAATCGGAATAGCACTTCGACAAAGAACCTTGGACGGGTCGTTGTAAGCCAATACGGCTGCACCGAGTCTGTATATCGGGCCGCTGGAAGCTGCCTTCACCCCGTGATAGATAAGGAGCCAGCCGTCGTCAATTTTAATTGGTTGCGAAGGAGCACCGATACGCCAGGAGTCCCAATGGTCGTCCCGAACCGTCATAACACAGCGCGAGTTACCCCACGTTACCAAGCCGTCAGAATATGAAATCCAGATGTTTGCAATACCCCCAGCTACAGGCCTGTCGAAGCGCGCATACTTTCCGTTTATTTTCTCCGGGAACAGGGCGCCATCTTTGTTCTCCGGTTCGCTGATAAGAGCTATACGTTCAAATTTTTTGAAATCCATAGTTTTTGCCAGTGCAAGCAGCGGCCCATAGGACGATACCGCAGTGTACATGATGTAGAATGTGCCGTCCATTTCAGTGATCCGCGGGTCCTCGATACCTTTCCTTTCGTATTCATCAAAACAGCCCTGACCTTTACAGGGTGTCATCACTGGTTCTGGTTCAAGTTCAAATTGGTATCCATCATTGCTACGTGCCAGGGCAAATACGGAGCGGCCGGTCAAATCTTCAATTCGCAAAAGAAGAATGTATTGGTCATCGTACTTTGCACAAGCGGCGTTGAAGACAGTGTTGCACGGGAACGGAATACCCTCAATGGTTAATATTGGATTGCCTTCCCAGCGATGTATAACGTCATAACTGAATTTTCTTGCCATTTATAATGTCCCTTAAATCAGACCTACTGCTCTTGTTATATTTTTTTTGTTTCTGCGGTGGAATGCGAGACTGCATGTCTTAGTGCATTACGCGCAACGCGAGTGATAAATATAGTCACTACTATTGTCGCGACTAGGCCAAGCCAAAAGAATATCTTGCCTGCGGTACCTTTTTCCACTTGACCGGCGGTAACATCAGCAAGAGAACGCAAGCCCGCTCCAAAATAAACGTACATTACCGTACCTGGAAGCATGCCTATCCAGGAGCCCAGAGCATACTTCCAGAATGAAATCTTCGTCAGCCCGAAGGCGTAGTTCAGCAGGTTAAACGGAAAGACCGGGCTCAGCCGGGTCAAAAGCACAATCTTGAATCCCTGCCGGCCGACGGCCTCATCAATCGCGGCGAACTTCTCACTTTTAGCGACTTTGGCGGCGATCCAGTTGCGGGCAATCGTTCGCCCCACGAGGAAAGCAGCACAGGCTCCCAGCGTGCTGCCTATCGAGACGGTGATTGTGCCAGCAATCACCTTGAAGAGAAAACCAGCGCCAAGGGTTAAAATCGAGCCGGGCAGGAACAATATACAAGCCACGATGTAAAATGCGACCACGAACACAGGGCCCCAAATGCCTAATCCTTGTGTCCATTCTAAGCCCCTAATGAGCCAATCCTTGACAGGCAGAAATATTGTTCCTGTAATCACACCTACGATGATTATGGCGAAGATGACTGCTTTATAGCCAAGAATTGCAAATATGGCTCGCTTGCCACCCCGCCCATTGGAGGACAACGACTGTTCTGATTTGTCACTTGTTTCAGCCATTGTCTCTTATCTCTTATCCTTCTTTGGAACGATTGTTTTAAGCAGCTTTATGAAAAAATTGTTTTGCAGGATATCAATGTAGCACTTCTTTGCCGGCTGGCGCACCGCATCCGAATATGATGGATAAGCATGAATGACTGAAGCAATCTTGCTGAAAGGCATTCCCAGAGTCTTAGCCAGTTGTGCCTCGTGCATCAATTCGCCCGCCCCGTGGCCCAGGATATGAATTCCGAGGAGCTTGCCCTTCTTATCACAAATAAATTTGCTCAGACCATTCCCGGCTAAATCCGTCTTTACACGATCGACATCTTTGTGCTCCCACCGATAGATTCTAATCGCGTCGCCGTATCGTTCTCTTGCCTGCTCCTCAGTCAGCCCCGCACGTGCGAGTTCAGGGTCCGTGTAAGTCGTCCAGAGAACGTTGTCGTAATTAGCTGTCTTGATGGGCAGACCGAAACACGCATTCGTCGTGGCGACGATTGCCTCATACTCCGCAACATGGGTGAATAGATACGGTGGTACAATATCGCCGCAGGCGTAGATATTCTTAGCAGTAGTCTTGAGATGACGATCAACTTTGATGCCCTTTGGATCGAATTCTACGCCAGCCTTTTCCAGTTCCAAGCCATCCAGGTTCGGCCTTCTGCCCACGGAAACCAAAACTGATTCGGCCTTAAGTTGCCGTTCACCTTCTTCATCCTCAATATTAGCGACGACTGCATCTCCTTGCCGAGCAAATCTCGTTGTTCGCGTTTCGGTTAGTATTTCTACACCCTCAGTTCGCAATATCTGAACCAGTCTATCGACAAGCTCCCTGTCGTCTTTCTTCAGAACATTAGCTGAGCGCTGGATAATCGTAACTTTCACACCAAGACGATTCAGCGCTGCGGAAAGCTCAATGCCGATGGGACCGGCGCCAAAAACAATCATCGTTTTAGGCAGAGATTCAAGGTCAAAAATTGTTTCATTTGTCAAATAAGGTATCTTGTTAAGTCCATTGATAGGCGGGATGAATGGATGAGAACCCGTGCAGACAATGAACTTTTTGGACGATATCTTTTTCCCACCGAGCTCGATACTATGGTTGTCCAGAAAATGAGGTGCGCCGAACAGAACGTTTATGCCCTCAGCTTCGAGGACCTCCGGTGGGTGGCCATCCGCATCCGCTTGAACAACCACTCGGACGTGTGCCATAACCCTGTCGGCATTTAACTCAATAGGAGTGGAAGGTTCCAATCCGAATTCCTGGAGTCGAGTTATCTGGTGAGCAATGTTGGCTGATTTGATAAGCGTTTTGCTCGGGACGCAGCCGAACCAGGTGCAATCTCCGCCCAGTTTTCTTTTTTCGATAAGGGCCGTCTTTTTACCTAATCCGTTAGCCACCTTGCAGGCGACCAGACCGGCTGAACCGGCTCCTATTATTACTACATCATAATCAAACATCAAACATACTCCGGCAACTTCAAAAAGATCTCAAATTAACGATTCTATACGGGCGTCCAGTGCTTCCTGGTCTGTAGCGAATGAATAGAAAGCACTTAAATTCATAAGGGCATCCATCCCTATTTCTCCGCTTGCCAGGCGAGCTTTCCACTTTTCATAAACCGGAATCTTGCTATCAGCGGCAGCGGTTTGAATGTCCTCCTCAGACCATCGGGGGAGAAAATCCGCAAATCCTGCATCCGCAAAGTATGTCTGAACATCATCAGCGCTCATTCGGCCAATATCCTTCTTCAGCAATTCAGCGACACAGCTCCTGAACGCCTCGGGCACCTCCCACAAAGTCGAAGCGTTAAAATCAGCTGGCGTGACACCATCAGCCAAGTCAACAGACGGGTCCTTTCCAATCTGCTGGGAGATCTCTTGGGCAGGATTCTCCTGATAGTCGGCGGCCACATTTGGAGGCATGGTAAACACATCCACGCCCGCAAGAGAAGCCACCTGAGAACTCTCTCTCATGCTCGCCCCTATGAGTAGAGTGCCGGTCTTAGTAACGTCTCTTAACTTCAGCAATTCTCTCTGAGTTGCAAGGGTTGCTTTTTCACCTATGTTTCTGCCATCACCAAGATGATTACCAGCTACAAAGGCATTCAATCTTCCCATGAAAACATTCGTATAATGAGGTTGTGAAACTAACGCCGCCGCGTAGCCTTGTCTGGCGGAAAAACCCAGTGTGAAGTTCACCGGAATGCCCGCCTCGCCGAGCTTGCGAGCAGCAACAAAACCTGCCGGTGTCAGCGGAACCTTCACGTAGAATCGCTCGGGACAGATCTCATAGTATCTTTTGCCGTAGGTGACCGACCTGTCGATATCGTTTCCAAGGTCCGTATGGAGCTCAACGCTCACGTGAGCGTCGAAAATCTCCACCAGTCTTAAACCATGATAAGCATTTAGAACAAACGCAATCTCAAGTATCAACTCTTTTTTGTCTATGTCGGGAGCAGCATCTCTAATCGCAGAAGCAGCTTCGGTGATTAGATTGTCATAGAGGCCCTTTTGAATCTCTTTGTTCAATAGAGTGTTGTTGGTCGTCAGCGCCTCGAATTGCCGGCACCATAACTTGGACGCAACATCCATATCACCGGTATCAAGCCACAGCCTCGTTCCCGCACGGCATACGTTCTCCCAGATGGCCTGTTCCTTGATATCCATCTTTGGTCTACCGAATTCATGCTCAAAACCTTTGCGTGAAATTTCGTACGCCGCTTTAGCAATCGCGTTTGCGTTATCCATACTATATTCCTTTAGCCTATTGTTCCTGCTTCCATGTTCCGGATAAAAGCAGCGGTTTTCGACTGAACGAAAGCCGTGTCTTTGTTTCGGGCGATAAGTTTCTCTAAATCCGAACGTGTATCCACGTCGTACCACTCCGGCAGCAGATAAATTTTCAGCTTATGTCTCTTAAGGATCTCGACTGTCTGCTTACATACAGCGGATGTGCTCCAGGCGATACCATCAAATGCCACAGGTAAAAAGGACGTTCGGGAAAAGCCTATGAGGTAATATCCTCCGTCGCTGCTGGGCCCGATGACGACATCGTGCGACTCAAGTTCCTTGAACGCCAGTCGCAGGAACTCTTCAGGCAGGTCAGGGCTGTCCGATCCAATGGCAACGACCTTTGAGAAGTCCTCCTCGAATGCACTATCAAAGGCGTTCTTGAGTCTTTCACCCAGGTTATCACCAACCTGGGGGGCATAACAGTATTGTTCACCCAACCATTCGGAAAAATTCAATCTCGTGTGAGGTGGATAAAAGCAAAGCTCCAAGTGGACGTCAAGATTTTCAACGAGAGATATTAAATCCTCAACAAAACGTTTATAGAGTCCCACGGTGAAATCCTCGCCTCTTTCAGCGGCAAGACGGGTCTTGACCTGTCCCTTGGTTGGTGACTTCGCAAACAAAAGAACGCAACTGTTGTTGTGAGGCTTCATTGGGCTTTTTTTCTTCTCGCTCTATTTTTTGGCCTGCTGCTCATTCAAAGACCAGTCGTATTTGAGATATTTGATCTTGAACCTACCGGCAAGCACATAGTTCTTATCTGCCTTAGACAAATAGGACGCGATGAAATTCAGTACAGCCGATTCCTCTTTGTCGTGCCTGCCGATGTTCTTCTCAGGACCAAACTTCCTGACAAAATCTTCGGCAAACCACTTGAATATTGGTGACAGGTATATTCTGTCATCGGCACGCTCGATTTTGAATTTGGCGGAATTGGCAAGGAAACGACGGGTCTGGTCGTCAAGTTGCTCTTGAAGTTTATCACCGGTATAAGGCTCATTACGAAGAGGTGGACATCCCATAGCTGCACAAACCATAGCCATATGTATTCTGGGCTCATCGAATTGCACACGAAGTATCTTATGCTCAATATGACCAAGAGTTAACTTTTGCCCCATCACTGTAAAGTCTATTTTGTCCCACACACCCACTATCTGCCGAATGCTGTTTTTGGGGTAAATTCTTGACCTGAAGAAAGATGACTTTATCGGATAGTTATCGATAATTGCCTTCAGCGTGAGAGCATTATATACATTGAGCCAGAACGCGATCTTTTCGTTATCGCCCCATTTGTCAAAATCCTTCCCGTCCAAATTTTGCAATTCAGTTACAAAAGCCAGCAGCTTTTGTGGCTCGGCCTTTAGTTTTTTGTAATTGACCATCCCGACGTCATCGACATTAATCTTAAGCGCCTCAGCAAAATCACTATAGTCAAATCCTTGCTTTTCAGGCTCAGCATCTAAAGTATTTGAACAAAAAACAGAAGACACTATGAAAACTCCTGTTAGCACAAACAACCGGCAACTGTTTTGCATTTTTATGTCTCCTATGTCACATCTCAATTAGTGCTTAATTTCTGCCGGCTTTACTTCACGAGTGAACCGGTGCAGCTCGAACCCGTCCCTGCAGTACAGCAAAAGCAATGCTCGCCGGTTATTATCTCAATGCCTTCCGAAAGAATATCATCGAGTTGTTCAATGGACAGATTGTTTCCTGCTACATCAATAATCGGCAATCCCAGCGCCTGGTTAAAATCGCAGTTGTAGAGCATTCCCCGGTAGTCTATACTCACGAGATTACGACACATAATATTTTCAGCAGCTTTTGTATTGAAGTTCTCGGCCAGCATCTGCAGGTATTGTTTGAGCTGACCATTCGCTTCCAGGTACTGCCTGAACCGACCTATAGGAGCGTTGATTATAGTAAAAAGATTGTTGAACATAACTCCATATTTGTTGTTTAGTTCTCTTTTGTAATCGGCCTCGAGCTGTTCCTGTGATCCCGGCAGAAAATCTCCGCCCGGATTATAAACCAGATTCAACTTCGGCCCCTTGCCAGAGCCATAGCTGAGCTTATTTAACAGCTTGAGGGCCTTTACACTTTTTTCGAAAACACCTTCACCCCGCTGCTTATCCACATTTATCGGTGTGTAACAAGGCAGTGAGCCGATAACCACTACTTTATGCTCCTGATACCATCGCGGGATCCACTCTAATCCGGGCTCGAAAAACACGGTAAGATTTGTCCGCACCATAAGGGGTGACGCAAATTTGTGAACATTCTCAACGAAGAATTTGAAATCGGGATTGAGTTCCGGACAGCCACCTGTTATATCAACGCACAAGCCCCGGTGATTTTGCAGAAAGTTAATAATCTTTTTCATAACCGATTTTGACATTATCTTCTGACCTTGTGGCCCGGCCTGCACATGACAATGGACACAACTTTGATTGCATCGATTGCCTAAGTTAATCTGCAATGTCTCAAGCCGATCAAATCGCAATAATCGTGCGTTGGTGCTTTCAAGTTCTTTCTTAAAATCCGGAATCATCCAAGCTCCTTCCATATACTTTTGCTCGCAATCAGGATAAATCTTTGTCGATTTCCTGGTTAACTTTTTTAATTCGAAAGGCCAAAATAGTACGGTCGTCCCCAGGTTCGGCATCTTTTGAAAAGAGTTCTATTTCTTCGATAATTGAATTAACAAGCTCTTCGGCTGAGCTTTCTCGCCGACTTTCCAGAAATTTCTCGAACTGCTCAATACCATAATTTTCACCATCGACATTTTGGTTCTCAATAACGCCGTCTGATGCTAACAGAACAATGTCATTCTGACTCAAAACTTCATGTGAGGTAATTATATCTATGTCTTCCATGATTCCTAATATCATATTGCTAGCCTTGTTCAAAGAACGAATCGGCCCGGCCTTTTGGCCGGAAATTAACCATGGTTCAGGATGATGTCCGCCGTTGATATAATCTAACCGGCCGGTTGATGGATCATACAAAGTCGCGAAAACAGCGCTGAAAGAGTCGTCGGGTGTTAATCTGTATAAGTTTGAGTTCAGCTCCCTGATGAGGTCTTCAAGAAGTTCGCCTCTCTCCGCCCAGGTATGAAAAGTTGTCTTTATAATCGCGGTTATGAATGCTGCCGCCATTCCATGTCCGCATACATCACTAAATAGAATTGCTATCCTGTTTTCCTTTGTCTTTTTTACATCAAAGTAATCGCCGCCCAATTCGACCGCCGGAATATAACAGCTCGCCCAGTCAATTCTGTCCTTAAAAGGCATGTTTGTAACATTCGGGAGAAATTTCTCCTGTACAAGTCTTGCCCTGCCAATGTCGGCCTGTATCTGAGAGGTGTATTTTTCCAATTGTTTGTTGGTTTTTGTTAAATTGTTTGCCTTCTCCTCGTTGTTGTATTCAATACTGCCAACAATCATAAAAAGGATATATATCAGACCAAACAGAAATATTGCAGTCAGGCTTATGATTAGCAAAAGATAAAACTGATTGGAAACAGCTGCATAAATAATGCCCGGACTCGCAAAAAAAATCATTGCAAGTAAAGCGTATCTTGGTGCTGCGTGGAATAAGGTTCTGTGGTCACGGAAGTTTATATTTCTTCTTTCGAACCAGTGGACAACATTGCTGAATTGAAGGGTGCAATAGCTGTAGGCTATTTGAAGTGTCCGGTTTTGAATACAAGTACGTGTACAAGCTAGATGCACGCCCTGTGAATTAAATAAGTGGCGGACAACACCGCTGAGATTTTGTCCGGCGTTATGTTTACGAATCTTTTGTTTATAATAATACAGAAAGCTCAGGACATCCTCGATCTGATTCCTTTCCAGACGAGTATCCAGCTTTATATTATCGATATCGATTGATTTCAGGAACGTCCACAATTCTTGAAAACGGTTAAGTTTGTGAGGGTATTTCTTTACTCCGATACGCAGAGATTCAACAGCAGCGTTACTATCCAGGTTTATGTATATTGTGTTTTGATTTTCATTATTAGCTATTGAGGCGGCTTCGGATTCCAGCCAGCTTCCAAAACCCTGAATATCTCCCCACAACAGCTTTCGATGCAGGATTAAAACACAGAGCCTGTTTCGTATCAAATTGCCAAGTGTTAATGGCATTCCTTTAGCTTCTATGTTGACGTTATTTGATGTCATATCTGAACCTGCATAAATGTACTTTTTCAGCAGCAGTTCGAGGGTTTGTTAAGTTCTTTCGTTTCGACCGAACTTTGGCCTCGAAATGCACCAAAATGTTCTTTGAAGCTGCCCATAATCTGAAAATATTCCTTGAATCTTGTCCCGGAAAGCATAATGGCAGTATTACCGCATATCCTCTCGGGTTTGTTCTTATAGAATACGTGCCCGTCGTCAAGCTCGAATTTGAAAGGCGACTCGGACATTTGTCCGTTGTAAACGGCAATGTGGCCATAGTCTTCGCAGGCATCCTCCAAATCCTTAAGCTTCCAGAGACGGTAGGTGATTGAATAAAACTGTATGTTTCCGACCATATTCTTAATTCGAGGATTATTTGTATTGATAAATTTTCTGGAAACGATTCTCGGGTCGGCAAAGCCGGCCTTTTTTGCTATTGTCTCAAAGTCTCTGTAATACAGCGCTCCGCCCAGGCATTCACCCCGCAGAACCGGGTCACGAGCAATGGATTTCGGTACTCGCCTGTCGGCATAAACGTCTGAGAAATACATCTCACCGCCGAATTTTAAGACCTCATATACCTTCTGCAGGATAATCTCTTTGTCTTCTGCCAGATTTATAACACAGTTTGAAGTTACCACATCCAGCGACTCTTTCTCAAAGTATTTGCTCAGATTCTCAATATAATCGAGGATAAATTTCACGTTGGGTCTGCTGTAGCCAAATGCTTCGGTTTGCTTATCAACGTATTTACCGGCGACTGCTATCTGGTTTTCGGTCATGTCTATGCCGTAAACAAATCCTTTCGGGCCAACAAGTTTTGACATGACGTAGCAATCCCTTCCGGTTCCGCAGCCAAGGTCAAGGATTTTCAAACCCTCTGTACGCAGTGGGATGGGCGAGCCACAACCGTAGTATTTGCTTTTGACCTCGTCCTCAATTAAAGGCAGGACTCTCTTGATATGAGCAGGCAGCGACTCTGCGGTGCAGCAGGCGTCGGTCTTCAAATCAGAAGTTTTCTGAACCACCTCTCCGTAATATTCTTTTACAGTATCATATTGCGAATTGGATCGCAGCGCATCGGTTTTTATATCCATTACGAATGTCTCCTATAATACTTTGCAAGTCTGTGGGGGCTAACGCCCAGATAAAACAATCCCACCAATATCTGGT
>Ga0209979_1002457_pt1 | contig 17687 bp, 14 predicted proteins | sample AnhtaG_FD_183114 | JGI IMG/M metagenome (GOLD analysis project Ga0209979, IMG submission 183114) | Deep subsurface microbial communities from Anholt, Denmark to uncover new lineages of life (NeLLi) - Anholt_01485 metaG (SPAdes) (version 2) | ecosystem: Environmental > Aquatic > Marine > Oceanic...
TCCCCCTTTCCCACGGGATCCTGTAAGGACAGCTATACACCCGCTCGAGCGCTGCTCCTATTCTACCACCTCCCTGCTGCCAGGTCACTTACTGCTTCCACCCAAAGTCTACTTTTTCAGAGACCTCGGTATCTCTCATCTCAAAATCCGCCCTAAGCAGGGCAGGTTTCCACCCGTCCTGAGCCGTGCCGAAGGATACCTGCCCATTTGGCGTAAACGTAGCGTCGGCTAGTCCTGACTGATTTGGGTCAGGGCCCGTCCTGGCTGCAGTAGGCCAGGAGCTTTAGCCTGACGAGAAAACGTCGCCCTAAAGGGCGACGTTACAATCTGTTTTCCCTCATTGGTGATCCCCCTTGACAATCTAGAACATCTGTGCTATAATCCCATTGGGATTTGCTCATTGGTCATTTCCCATTCCGCCCAGGTGGTTGTTTCCCATATTTTTATTCAACCACCCCCCCTGCGCCTAGAGGGGGTATATGCATATCTCGCCTGCCCCCTACCTCCTCCTCTAGCCGGGCGAAGAACTCTGCCATGAACCGATGGCGCTCCTCGGCCATCCTCTTGGCCGTCTCGGTGAAGAGGCTCTCTTTCACCCTCTTCAGTTTCACTTCGAACTCGATGGGCGGGCTATGCTCGGCGGTCAAAGGGTTCTTTTCCGCCGAGGCCTCCTCTGGGACCTCCGTCCAGAGCCTCTGCCCCAACTTTCCAGCCATCATATAGGCTCGGGCTACGCCGATAGCGCCGATGGAGTCTAGCTTGTCGGCGTCGTAGAGGACCTGGGCCTCTAGGCTCTCTGGCCTGACGCCACCGCGGAAACGATGGGCCTCTACGGCCTGGGCGACAGCCTCGACTCTCTCGACGGGCCAGCCCGAAAGGATCTGCCGTACCCTCTCCGCCCCCGCTTGAGCATGGCATCCGCCACCTTGCATCTCTTGGGCGCGGTATATATCGTGCAGGAGGGTGGCTGTGCACACGATCTCCATATCCGCCCCCTCGGCGGCCCCTATCCGCTCCGCCAGGCTCAAGACCCGAAGGACATGGTCGAAACCATGGGCTCCCTCGTTCTCCTCGTAATAGGCCCGCGCCTCCTCCACGCTGATCAATCGAGGACCTCCTTCAGCCTCTCTTCGTTGTAGGCGTAGCAGGTGTTTCTAAGATAGGGTCTCCCCAGCCTCAGCCTCTCCTCCTCGCTCAGTGTGGCGAAATCACGACCATCGATCCCTAAACTCTCTCCCACCAGCGTGGCCGAAGCCAGACGGATGGCGTGAACCGCTAGCTCCACCAGATGTACACACCCCGTCTCACGCCCCAACCTCTCGGCTACCTTTTTCACCACCCCCCTCTCCACTACCAACCCCACCAGGCTAGGCAACTGGTCCAAGGTCTTGGGGCATATCTCGAAAGGCGTCTTAGGCATCTCCGCCCTCGCCTCCACGACCCTTCGTGCCTGGATATCGAAGGTCAAAAAGACCCGGGCGCTATGGTCCAGATCGAGAAGGGAGGCTTCAACCAGTATCCTCCCTTTCCCTATACGCCGCACGATGCTATTGATGTTGCGTTGATAGATCTCCATAGCAAGCCTCTCGTCGATTAACTAGCCCGCGGGTCTGAGTTTCCCTAAGAAGAAGCGCCGGGCGTTGGCGAAGTGGAGGGGAAGACGCCGCCAGGTATCGAGGCTGAAAAGGCGCTTCAAGATGCGGCTAGGACGCAAGTAAAAACGCCTGTAGGCCTCGTGCCACTTCCTTTCCATCAGTTCCGCCGTCATCTCGCCGATGGCGAAGCGAGCCTTCTCATCGTGGATAGCGAAATCGCGCCAGTCTCGACTGAAAAGGTTGCCCTCATGCAAGATTATCTCGTAGAGTTCGGTCCCCGGATAGGGGGCGGCGATCATGAAGTTGGCCAGGTCGGGGTCCAACTCCAGGGCCAAACGTATAGTCGCCTCCATGGTCTCCTCCGTCTCCGTGGGCATGCCGAAGATGAAGAAGCCCATCGTCTCTAGCCCCGCCTTTTTGGACCAGTGGAAAGTGCGTCTCACCTCTTCGATGGTCTGTCCCTTCTTCATATAGTCCAGCACTCTCTGGCTCCCGCTCTCCACTCCGAACCCCACCCGCTTGCAGCCCCCTTCCTTCATGAGATGGAGAAGTTCCTCATCTACGTCATCCACCCTGATCCCGTGGACGGTGATCCAGGGGATATGGTTAAGACCCTCCTGGATGAGGAGGCGACAGATCCTCTTGGCCCGCTTAGCGTCCAGAGTCATCACGTCATCGGTAATGCCGATCTCCGTGGCCCCTAGATCCTTCACCAGCCAGCGCCACTCGGCTACCACACTCTCTGGCGAGCGGGGACGCCAGGTACGCCCGGTTATAGCCTTGGAGCAGAAGATGCACCCGTAAGGGCAGCCTCGCGAGGTAACGATGGTATAAGCCCTAGCGTTAGGGTCCAACCCATCGGTGAGAGGCTGGAGGTTGGTGTACCTTTCGATCTTGAAGAGGTGATGGGCGGGGAAAGGGAGAGAATCCAAATCTTCGGACAGCGGCCGGGAGGGGTTATGAACCACCGTCCCTTTCTTAAAAGAGACGCCGAGAACCCCCTCTAAATCGCTTCCCTCCTCCAAGGCTTGCGCCAACTCTACGATCGTCTCTTCGCCCTCTCCTCGGACCACGATATCCACCTCTGGCCGCTCCAAAGACTCGTCAGGGAGAAGCGTAGGATGGGGCCCACCCAGAACGGTAACCGCACCCCTTTCCTTTGCTTGAGCCGCCACCTCCCAAGCCTCATAGATGAGGGGCGTCACGGCGGTTACCCCCACTAGGTCGAACTTCCCTCTATCCAAGAGGCGGCCCAAAGGCTCCGTCTCCACCACCGCGTCGTAGATCTCGACCTCGTGACCTGCGCCCTCCAAGACGGCGGCCAAGTACCCCAAGCCCAAGGGGATATGCTTTCTCGAACTCCAAGCGGTGGATTTGGGGCCGACGAGAAGGATCCTCATCTGGGGCTTCTCCTAACCACTGACTTCCCCCTCCCAGACCTCCTCGGTCTCCATGGCCAGCGATGCGACCCTCCGCTTCCGCCACCATATGATCCCACCGGGGAGGCTGGCTAGAATGATTATGACCTGCATGATGAGGGACAAAGAGAGTGACTTCACTTCCGGCACCCCCACTAGGTTGAAGAAGAAGACGTAGGCGCTCTGATTCAGCCCGATGCCTCCTACGGAGATGGGGATCAAGAGCACGAAGGCGATGAGGGGGTTGAAAAGAAAGATGTAGAGGAGAGAGATGCCGCCCCCTAAAGCGAGGACTATGAGGTAGTTGACGAAGTTGGTGATGATGAGGACGGAGGCGGAGATGAGAAAGGCTTTCCCTAAGGCATCGTAACTATGGCGATAGAAACCGAGGGCTTGCGAGAGGCGACGATAGAGGGGAGCCAAGCCCAGAAGCCAGGGGAGATCGAAGAGCCGTTCCAGCAAGGCTCGGAGGCGACGGCTGAGGAGCAAAGCAAAACCTACCGCGAAAAGGATGAGAGCGATAACCGTGGCCACCATTAAGAGGCGGAGGCTAACCAACCCGGTGAGATAGGCGGCGATGACGGCCATGGCTGCGGCTATGGAGATGAAGGCGATGAGCCCCACCAGGCGATCCACCAGAACGGAGATAGCCGCCTCGGCGGCCCGCTCTGTGTGGCGGGCCAGGTCATACCCCCGCACCAGATCGACCCCTACCACGTTGGTGGGCAAGAAGTTCCCGAAGAAGAGCCCCACGAAGGTGTAAGAGAGGAGGCTCAAAAGGGGTACCTCTATGCTCTGGGCTCGCAGTAAGATCTGCCACTTGAAACAGCCCAGGGTGATGGCTAAGAAATAGAGGGCTAGGGCTAAAAGAAGATACCAGTAGTTGGCCGAACCGATAGCCCCCGCCACTTTCCCCAGTTCCACGCGGCTGAAGAGGTAGAAGATCAGCCCCAGGCTGATGAGTACCTTCAAGAGAAAAAGAAGTCGGTCTTTCAATGGTGAGACCTCACGGGAGAACGCTCTTCACAGAACAGCAGGTAATGGGGTCACTCCTGGGAAGAGGAGATCCCTTCCCCTGAGCCACCGGTATCCACCTTCTTCGTCGTCCAGGCGATGTCCCACACCACGTGCTTCTCGCCCCGCACATAGTAGTCATAGGCTCCCAGCGTGCGGGAGTAGGCCTCCAAGATAGCCATTAGCCCGAAAGCCCATATGAGGCGTAAAGCGCCCCCAACCTCGCCTATGGCCAGCCGCAAAACTCGAGGGGTATCCAAACTGGAGACCCGATAACCGTACTTCCGCTTCAGGTGCAGATGTCCAGCGTAGTTGCGGCGCCGTTGCCTTATGAAGTCGCTCATCGTGTGGGGGCCCATGCTGAAGACCACGGCATCGGGAGCGTATCGGACCTGCATCCCCCGCTGGATGACCAGCGCCTCTACGAAGGCCTCGTCCATGGCTACGTCGCGGGGGATCTGGTCGAAGACCTTGCGGAAGGCGATCAGTTCCCCCAAGCGAGGGATCTCCAAGCATAAAGCGTGCTCCATCTTAAGCCGCAGATGAGAGAAATATTCCACGATATGATCGGGGGCGTTCACTGCCACCTTCTGGGCCCCGGTCATACCCACTTCAGGGTCACGGAACATGCGAACTAGGTTCTCTACGCTATCCTCACGGGGGAGGGTATCGCCGCTCTCCACCACGCAGATATCCTCCTGGGCGTGCTGGAGAAAGAGGTTCACCGCTGAGGTCTTCCCCTCCCGCCTCTCCTGAACCAGGAGTTTTATGCGAGCATCTCTTTCCATGAACTCCTTGACGATGCCCTCGGTGTTGTCGGTGCAACCGCTGGCCACCACGATTATCTCCGCGATCTCCACCTCGTGGAGGCATTGATCCAACATCCCCTGAAGGAGGCGGCCGATATTGGCTTCCTCGTTGTGGGCCGTGATGCCCACGCTGCATTTTATTCTCTCGGCGGTCTCATCCACTGCTACAACTCCTTGGAACCCGAAGACCTAAGAAACCACCATGGGCTCCAGAAATGGCTCCAGAAATATCTTATCATCGTATTGTCTATCTTCGCACGAGCTCAGCCGCCGCGCGGGGCTGACAAAACCAACCTCACCACAAGTCCATCTACAATGCAACGACCCGCCGATTTCTACGTGCGGAGCTCGGTCAAGTGCAGCCAGGGGTTAGACGTCTTGAGCATCTATCCAGTAGTGGTAAAAGGTGGTTTTGTCTTCCAACTCCCACCGATAAACTGGATTGTCGCGTACTACCGCAACACAATCATGCATAGCCTTGCACAGATCCTTGGCAAGCCTGACGACATCAGGGAAAATAACCAGGACGCTTTCTTTGTTCTCAAGCTCTTTGTATAGCGCCTTGTTTCGGTCATCGTTCATGTAATATCTGCCCACGAAAGCGTGGTCTATTACTACATTAGCATTTTCACTTAGCTCTTTGTTCTTCGGTGAACTGGAGAAAGAGAACACGGGATGGTGAGTTAGGAGGAAGGCCTTGGGATGTTTGAGGAAGTTAGCCCATCTCCTGATTTCCAGCAAGACTTTGAAATGCTCTGCCCTATAGGTCTTGTTCAACTCGATGATATTGAACAATGTATCAATACGCTCAACCAAGAGATAGGCTAGCACAATGAAGGTAGAATAGGCGTATTGAATCGTTTCTTGAAGCGCATAGGTTTGTAGGAAGTTGTTTATCAACCATATACTGTCTGCGAAATTGCAGCCTAGGCAATTGTGGTGAAACGTATCATAGGTACCAAAGGCGTCGTGAAGTTCACACATCACAGGGTCGCCGTCCTCCGCTATTGCCTCTCGCTGGAATATGGAATGAGCTTCTTCAAATTGCTTATGGAGAACCTCTGCTTCCTCTTGCTCGGAGAAGTTAAACGTAGACAAATCCATGAACTTATCCCTCCTGGTGCCTAACTAGTTATTAGGTGGACAGTCTTCCATATAAGACCCCCCAAGCGGGTGTGTTAGGCGGAAATCATCTCTTTACCAAATTAAAGTATTTCATGAAGCCGTAAGTAGATATCACCTGTTTGAGCAGCATGCCTCTTCTTTCTAAGGAGAAGCGAAACAAAATCGATACGTTCCTCGAGAACAGCCATTAGATCAGCGCCATCCATGAGAATGATGCTTGGTTGACCAGTAGAATGTGCTTGTACAGCATCCTCGGAGTAGCCATTCATTGAGAGATATATACCTAGGGTGTTCTCCAATTTACGACGAGCCTTTGATGAAAATGCATCCAAATCTTGGATGGCAACTGGATCCTTCTGCCATTTTGCTTCGAAAAGATAATCTGTTCCTTCAAGTGAAAACGCGCCGTCTATTTGTTCGCCTAAATTTCTAAAAGACGCCTTTGGATCTAAATCAAATAGTTCAAATAGGTCGTACATTAGCCGCTCAAGTTCGAAACCTGTAGAATGAGCATCTTCAGAGATTGACAATTTCATATAGCGTTGATTTAGATCAGACAATTTCTCGCGAACGGCTCTATTTGATTTCAACTTCGCAAGGGTTCGCCTCTGTCGCTCGGCAATTGCCTCTTCTTCGTTAATTACTTCTTGATGAGGTTCTACAAACTTGCGCAATTGCTCAACAGCGGCCTTTGCCCGTTCTACCTTCTTATCACCACCTTCAAGATGCTCCAAATGCTCGAAGGACTCGATACCTCATTGCATAACCTCGTTAGATCACCAAGATAACTGTCCTGATCGGCACAAAGAGTATCTACAAGGTCGGCTACAATTTGACGCTCGTAGTTATCCCAATTCAATGAACCAACAAGATACTTATCAGAAATACAGTGTTGGAGGAAGCTACGCAAGTCTGACTTATGCCAATAGATATTACATAATGCTTCCTTTAGAGTGACTATCGCTGCTGATGATAATCTCTTTGCCATCTTGAGTAACACCTAGAGATTTCCGGCTAACTAGTTATTAGGCCGCGATTTTTCCGCCTAATTCCCCCTATCGGCGTATTAGACGGACATCCTTCCGCCAAATCCCTCTCGTACGGAAGGTCTGTCGCTTGCCAAACTGTACCGCGGTTGGCAAACCACTGCACGTCGCCGCTGTGCGCTGCCTGCCTTGTCCTAATCTCCATCGCTAGAAGATGGGGCTAAGCCATTATCGTCCGCCAGGCCATCCGCACCGTGCGAGGAAGGTCCAGCCAGGTCTTCTTGCGAAGCAGGGTACGCACGATCCGGTTAGGGCGCAAATAGAATCGCCTGTACGCCTCTTTCCACTTCCGCTCCACCAACTCCGCTGGAAGGCCATCCATCTCGAAAGAGGGCTTATCTTCAAAGAAGGCGTAATCCTCCCAATCTTGGGCCAGAAGCCTCCCCTTCTCCAAGACCACCTCCCTCATCTCGGTGCCAGGGAAGGGGGTAGCCATAGAGAAGTTGGCCACCAAGGGGTCCAGTTCACAGGCGAAGCGGATGGTATCCTCTATCGTCTCCTCCGTCTCCCCCGGCAGGCCGATGATGAAGAAGCCTATGGTTTCCATCCCCACGCTCTTTGCCGCCCTGAAGGCGGCCCGGATCTCCTTCAGGGTCAGGCGCTTATCGATAACGGTATCTAGGATCTCCTGATTCCCACTCTCCACCCCAAAAGCGGTACGGATGCAACCCGCCTCTCGCATCCTGGCCAGGAGTTCCTCATCCACCAGGTTAGCCCGGATACCGTTGATCATTATCCAGGGCACATGATTTAGCCCTTCGGAGATGAGAAGATCACAGATGGCCAGAACCCGTTGGCGATCGATGTTAAAGGAGTCATCTAATACGCCGATCTCCTTCGCGCCCAGATCCTTTACCAACCACCGCCACTCAGCCACCACATTCTCCGGCGAGCGCATCCGCCAGACCCGGGGCAAGATCTGGGAACAGTAGGTACAACGGTAAGGGCAACCGCGGGAGGTCAAGATGCTGAAACTCTTCCCCTCGACGGTATCTAGCGTGGGCTGGACGTTGGTATACCGTTCCATCTTGAAGAGGTGATGGGCTGGAAAGGGGAGGCTATCTACATCGGTTATGGGGGGGCGATCGGGGTTGTGGACCACTCTCCCATTTTGGCGATAACTGATACCTTCGACCTCCTCTAACGAGGCCCCCGCATCCAACTTCTGGCAAAGGTCGGCCCAGGTGGCCTCACCCTCGCCCCCAACCACGATATCCACCCCCGGCCGTTGGGCCGACTCTTCGGGAAGCACCGTGGGGTGTGGCCCCCCCAGGACGATGGGGAGAGCCATCTCCGCCTTTATCTCCTGGGCTACCCGCCAAGCGGCCTTGATCTGGATGGTGTTGGCCGTTATGCCTACCAGATCAGGCCGCTCTTCTCTGAGAACCTGGTTTAGAGGCGTCTCCTCCACCTCCATGTCGAGGATCCGCACCTCATCCCCCCGCTGCTCAGAGACGGCCCCTAGGTAGGCCAAGCCTAAGGGAGGGCTGGTACGCACCTCTATGGGCAAGTTAGCCTGGGGGTTTATGAGGAGTACCTTCATCTCAGGGCTATTATACCAGATGGCGCCCTGAACGGCTAGAAGGGCTAGCCTTACTTAGTAAAGGGGAAAAGATAGGTGGCCATGTTGGGAGAAGGCTCTCACTTCTAACTCTCCACCAGCTGGACTACGGTGACCCCATCGCCGCCTTCGTCCGCCTCCCCGGAACGATAGGAGACCACCAAGGGGTGGCTTTCTACCGCCTGGCGCACTAGACGGCGCAGGGTCCCTTTCCCCTTGCCATGGACGATACGCACAGAGGGCGATCCGCTAAGGAAAGCCTCATCTAGATACTTATCCAGCCGCCAAAGCGCCTCCTGGGCCTTATCCCCCCTCAAGTCCAGAAAATCAGGCACCGGCTGAGAAAGGGGAAGAGAGATCGAGCCCGGGATTCCTTCCCTGGGAGGGCCTTCCCTTCCCTCGGGATCCTTTACGGATGCTGCCAGATCCTCTATATTGGCCTTCACCCGGAAGGGACCTACCTGCACCTCCACCTGGTCACCTTCCAGACCCACCACCTCTCCCTCCCTACCCAACCCCTCCACCCATACGGTCTCACCGACCTTCAGTTCGCCCAGCGGAGGCCCTTTCTTAACCGGTGGAAGAGGCTCCAGTTTCTCCTCCAACTCGGTCAGTTTGGCCTCTGCTTCAACCGACGTGGCCTTCTTTTTCGCCTCTGCTACTAAGTGGCGGATCTCCTTTCTCACCTCCCTTAACTCTCTCCGCGCTTGCTTCCGAGCCTCATTGATGACCTCTCGGCGGGAGCCCTCTAAGGCTTTGAGTTCCTCCGCTACTTCCCTTTCCTTCCTCTCGGCTTCTTCCCTTGCGGTCTTCGTCGCTTGGGCTGCCGCCAACGTCTCCTCGCGGGCTCTCCTTATATCGTCAAGATACCTCTCTACCTCCAGATCCTCCCGGGAGATGAGCCTCCTCGCTTCCCTCACCACCCCCTCATCGAGCCCTAAGTGAGTGACTATGGCTAGGGCGTTGCTCCGCCCGGGGAGGCCGATGCTCATCACGTAGGTAGGAGCCAGGGTCTCTAGATCGAACTCCACAGAGGCGTTCTCCACCCCAGGGGTGATATGGGCATAACTCTTCAATTCAGAGTAATGGCTGGCCACGAAGGAGGTGATCTTTCGGTAGCGGAGATGATCCAAGATGGCTCGCGCCAGGGCTGAACCCTCCACTGGGTCGGTGCCAGCCCCCAACTCATCGAGCAACACCAAACACCTCTCATTGGCTCGGGCTAGGATGGTCACGATGTTAGTCAAATGGGAGGAGAAGGTAGAGAGGCTCTGTTCTATGCTCTGCTCGTCGCCGATATCGGCGTAGACCCCCTCGAAGACGGAGAGTTCCGCCTCCTGAGCCGGGATATGCAAGCCCGACTGAGCCATTAAGGCTGTGAGCCCTACCGTCTTGAGGGAGACGGTCTTCCCTCCGGTATTGGGGCCCGTGATAACCAAGATGAAGAAATCGTCGGTGGTATGGATGTCGATAGGGACCACCTCTTCGGGGGGGAGGAGAGGATGGCGTGCTTGGATCAAACGGAGTGTGGAACCGGGGTGCAAGAAATCCCCTTTTGGAGGGCGAAAGGGGGTGAATCTTGGCTCCACGCAGGAGAGACTGGCGCTATATCTGCCTTTGGCCAGGGACAAATCTAACCAGGCCAGGGCTTTAAGTGTCCCCTCGATAGCCGGTATCTCCTCAGCCACTCGGGCGGTGAGCCCCTTGAGGATCCGCTCCCTCTCTTTCTCCTCCTCTAGTTGCAGTTGCCGCCACTGATTGTTCAACTCCAAGGTGGCTAAGGGCTCAACGAAGAGGGTGGCCCCACTGGCCGATTGATCGTGTACCACTCCTGGGATCCGTCCCTTGAAATCGGCCTTGAGAGGGATCACATACCGTCCTGAGCGCTGGGTTACCATCGGCTCTTGCAGGAAGGGAGCGTTCTCTGGAGAGGACGCGATCCGCTCCATCTGGGAAAGAAGCCTCTCATGTACCTGGTGGAGTTCCCGCCGTATCCTGGCTAGAGCCGGGCTGGCCCCATCTACCACCTCTCCCCGGTCGTTGATGGAGCGGCGTATCTCGCCCAAAAGAGCGGAGCACTCCTCGATCCCTTGGGCTATCTCCGCCAAGGTGGGGAAGAGACGACGTAGGGAGTATAACCGCCGGCGGAGAGCGGTTCCACTGGCTATAGTGTCTCGAATATCCAGGAGTTCGGCAGGGGTCAAAGGAGACTCGATAGCCGCCCTCTTGAGTTGAGGGCACAAATCCTTCGCCCCACCGACCGTGAAGTGGGGTTCCATCTCCAGAAGAGACCTGGCTTCCGTAGTCTCCTGCTGCCGCCGCTTCACCTCCTCCTCGTCAGTTGTGGGGCGAAGGCGCAACGCTAACTCCTTGCCCAGGGAGAAGGAGGCGTGCTCCGCCAGACGGTGAAGGATCGGGGAAAAATCTAGAGCCCGCAACGATCTGGCGTTCATAGGAGATAGAAGAAGGTAGGTAGGCCAGCGGGAAGCCAAGGGAGAAAGGTACGAGCCGCAAAGGTGAGATAGGTTTGGAAGGCCGGCACTAGAGGGGAGGCTTCGATCGCCTGGACGAAGGCCAAGCGAACCGTATCTCCCCCTATCCACGATACTCCGCTCAGAAATCTCAAGATCAAGACCCCTACCCCGATCTGTACACCCACCACCAGAAACCCTATCACCATCCCGCCCAATTGATCCAAAAACCCCAGTGTCGCCAGCCTGGTCTCCGGAAAGGCCTGCCGGCCCAACCAATGTAAAGTCACGTAAACCAGGGCCAGGATACCCAAAAAGGCTAAAGATTCTTGGGCCACATCGGCCATTTTAGGAGCGAAGAAGTCGATCCATCTCTCCACGGCCCCATGAAAATAAGAGGCCATCACCAGTCCGATGTAGAGGGCCAAGAGGCCGGTCAATTGGCGGAGCAGCCCTTGCATGTAGCCCACGATAACGCCTACCAAAACTAGAACCACAAGGACGAGATCGAACCAGTTCATGATCCTCTCCTCTCTTTACTCCCGCAGTCGCGCTCCTATCGCCTTGTAGAGATGCCTCACGATCCGCTCCTGTATCTTCATCACCTCCTCGGCAGTGAGGGTGCGATCAGGGGCCCTGTAGGTGAGGGAGTAGGCTAGGCTCTTTTTCCCCTGAGGAATGGGGGCTCCCCGGTATAGATCGAGTAGTCGGGCCTCAGTCAGAAGCGTGCCCCCTGCCTCCATGATGAGTTGGTATACCCTCCCGGCTGGCACCTCTTCATCCACCACCAAGGCTATATCCTGAGTAATGGCCGGGTAGCGAGGCAGGGGCTCGTAACGCCGCTCTGATGTAGCCTGAGAGCATAGGGCATCGAAATCAATTTCTGCCAGATAGACAGACCGCTCACCTAGGTCGAAAACCTCCCCCACCTGCGACTCTCCCAATATCCCCACCAATGTTGGCTCCTCGCCTACAAGAAGATGGGCCACCTTATGGGCAGAGAAGGAGGGGTGAAGAGCGGGGACGAACTCGTACTCTCTTATCCCCATGTCTCGAAGGAGGTTCTCAACCACGCCCTTCAGGTCGTAGAAGTCTATAACCTCTCCCTCCTCCCAGACGCTCTTCTCCCCCCCTCCAGCCAGGGCCAAAGCCAGGGTATCTCTCTCCCGAGGGAGGTCACCCTCTTGGGGGAGATAGACCCGCCCGATCTCGAAGATGCGAATCTGGGACTGATAGCGCAGGTTGGAAGCCAAGACTTTTGACAGACTGGGCAAGAGGGTGGTGCGTAGCAGGTTTTGATCCAGAACTATGGGGTTGGCGATGCTTAGGGCTTCGGGTTTCGTCTCCCTATCCCATAGAGGGAAGGCTTCCCATTCCCTGCGATTGACTAACGTGTAGGTGATTACTTCATTCAAGCCACAGGCGGCAAGCACCTTCCGGGCCCGTCTCTCCCAATGGAGCGACCAGTTGATCCGCTGGGGCGGCAGTTCCCCCGAGAGCAGGGTAGTGGGGATCTCGTCGTATCCCTTTATCCGGGCTACCTCCTCCACTAGGTCCGCCGGGAGGTTCACATCGCCCCGATACGAAGGGGCCGTGACTTTGAGCCTCTCCTCGCTCAACGCCTCTACCTGGAACTCCAGAGACTCCAAGATCCGTACCCCCTCCTCTAAGGGCACGCTAACCCCTAAAAGACGCTCCACCTCTCTTATGGGGAAGAGTATCTCTTTCCTCTCCCCAGGTCGTGGATAGGCGTCGGCGAAGCCTCGGGCTACCTGGCCCCCGGCTAGTTGGCGGATTAACTCGCTGGCCCGTCTTAGCGCCGGGATGGTCGATTCGAGGTCCAGGCCCTTGTCGAAGCGGATGGAGGCCTCGGTACGGACTTTGAGCGCTTGCGAGGTGCGCCGGATGCTCACCCGGTCGAAGTTGGCCGCTTCCAAGAGCACTTGGCGAGTGGTCTCTGTCACCTCGCTCTTTAGGCCGCCCATCACCCCACCCACGGCCACCGCCCCTTCCTCATCGGCGATCATCAACATATCGGGCAGGAGTTCCCTTTCCTCCCCATCCAGAGTGGTGAAGAGTTTGTCCCCTCCAGCCCTTCTTACTATGATCCTCTTGCCCCGGATCTTCTCGTAGTCAAAGGCGTGCAAGGGCTGATTCAACTCCAACATCACATAATTGGTGACATCGACGATGTTATTGATGGGACGCATCCCCGCCGCTCTGAGGCGGCGCTGGAGCCAGGGGGGCGAAGGGCCTACAGTTAGGCCCGTGATCAGACTGGCGGAGTAGCGGGGGCAAAGGTCGGGCGCTTCTATCTCCACACTGACCATCTCCTCAATGGGCCTTCCTTCGGCCACCAGGCTCACCTCTGGCAAATGGACCCTCTCCCCCGTGAGGGCCGCCACCTCTCGGGCTACCCCGATGAGGGAAAGGCAGCGCACCAGGTTAGGGCTCAACTCCAGATGGAAGACCGTGTCGCCCAAATAGTCCGCCAGAGGGACGCCGACCGGAGCCTCGGCATCCAGGATCATGATCCCCTCGTGGTCGTCGGAGATGCCCAACTCCAATTCCGAACAGACCATCCCTTCGGAGCGGACCCCCCTTATCTTGGCTGGCTTGAGGGTGATCTCTGGGTGTTCCGGGGAGTGACCATCGATGAGCCTGGCGCCAGCCACGGCGGTGGGCACCTTTGACCCCTTCTCTCCCACCTTTATGTTGGGAGCCCCTGTGATCACGGTCAAAGGTTTATCTCCCCCGTAGTCCACCTCGGCGATGGTTAGACGGTCGGCGTTGGGGTGGGGACGTACCTCTAACACCTCCCCCACATATATCTTATCCCATCGAGCGCCTATCCTCTCTATCGCTTCCACCTCTATCCCGGCCATAGTGAGGCGGTGGGCCAACTCCTCGAGGGGTATCTTGATATCCACATAGTCTCGCAGCCAACTTAGGGGCGCCCTCATCGCCTATCTCCTTCAACTGAACTGCTTCAAGAAGCGTAGATCGTTGCCATAGAAGAGCCTTATATCATCAATGCGGTGCTTCAGCATGGCGATCCGCTCCACCCCCATGCCAAAGGCGAAGCCGGTATAAATCTGGGGGTCATATCCGCCGTTCCGCAAGACCTCTGGGTGCACCATCCCCGCGCCCAGGATCTCTAGCCAGCCGGTATAGCCACAGACCCGGCAACCCTCCCCCTGGCAGACGATACAGTCTATGGCCATCTCCGCTCCCGGCTCCACGAAGGGGAAGTAGTCGCAGCGGAAGCGGACCTTTCGCTCCGCCCCGAACATCTGGCGGGCGAAGGCGGTGAGCACCCCTTTGAGATCGGCCATGGTTACCTCTCGTCCCACAGCCAGCCCTTCTACCTGGATAAACATCCACTCGTGGGTGGCATCGACGCTCTCATACCGGTAGCAGCGGCCAGGGATGAGCACCCGTATGGGCTCGGGGCAGAACCGCTCCATAGTCCTTATCTGAACCGGGGAGGTATGGGTGCGGAGCATCATCTCCTGACCCCGAGCGTAGGGCGGAGCCACATATAAGGTATCGAACATCTCCCTGGCTGGATGGTCCTTGGGGATATTTAGGAGTTCGAAGTTATACCTGTCCCATTCCACCTCCGGCCCTTCCACCACCTGGAACCCCACGGGGGCGAAGATATCGTATATCTCCCAAAGCGTCCGAGTGACAGGGTGGATAGTTCCGAGAAGAGGCTTCCGCCCCGGCAGAGTGACATCGATCCTCTCCTCAGGAGGGATAGCCCTAGCCTTGAGAGCCTCGACCTTGGCCTCCCAGGCCTGGGTGAGTTCCCTTTTCACCCGGTTGGCCCGTTCGCCCGCCAGGGGGCGCTCCTCGGGAGGGAGTGTTCCTACACTCCGCAACATTTTAGTCAGGGCTCCCCTCCGCCCCAGGTAAGCGACCCGCCACTCTTCTGCCCCCTCGAGATCTCCGACTCTCTCGAGTTCTCGGAGGGCCTTCTCCTTCAATTCTTCCCATCGCTCTCTCATCTCTCCAGCCCGCGATAAATATAGCACAGTTTAATATAAAAAGCCCCTCTTCGAAGTTTCCTCTGAAGAGGGTCACCGACGATCTACTATGGAACGTCAACTATCCAGGCAGCGCCGATCGATAGGTGCCCTCCTCGGCACCTATAAAGACGAAGACTCTCGTCTCCCTACATCTGCGCCGCATCCTACTAGCCTCCCAATTTGAGGCTATTATAGCGCCAAAAGGGGTGTTTAGCAACCCCTACATTCACGGCAATGATTTGCTGAGCGAAACCTGAGGAGCTAGGTAGCACCAGCCCAGTCCGTTTGCTGCCTCGCCGCCTCGAAGAGCATGATACTTGCCGCAACGGCCGCGTTCAACGATTCGGCTCCGCCGGGCATGGGGATATAGACCCTCTTGTGGGCTAGCCGTCTGGCCTCTTCGCTGGCTCCCTCCGCCTCCCCGCCGATGATGAGCGCCGAAGGGAGGCTCCAATCGACCTCGTGGTAGGCGACTTCGCCCCTCGCATCGGCCAGAAGCACCTGCCTCTCCTCCAAAAGCGGCTCTATCTTCTTCCATCTCTTGTCGGGCGCCAGTGATAGATGGAAGTGAGCCCCCATCGCCCCTCGGACTACTTTTGGGCTATAGATGTCCACCGTCCCCTTGGTGGTCACTACCTGCCCCACTCCGGCCGCCCAAGCGGAGCGCAAGATCGTTCCCAGGTTTCCCGGGTCCCGCAACCGGTCAACGATGAGCAACAACCCCTCTTTCGGTGGCTTCCCCAAGATGGGGGCGACCGCCAAGAGGCCTTGGGGCGTTTGGGTATCTGAGATGGCGCGCATAATCTCTTCGCTTACGGCCAACCCTCGCCTACCCACGTCGGCGAAGGCTTGGAGCAACCTCATACCCCTCTCCTCGGCGGCCACCTCTGGGGTATAGAAAAGGAGGGCGGGGGTTACCCCCGCCCTCAAGACCTCTTCACAGAGGCGAACGCCCTCCACTATGAAAAGTCGCTCCTTCTCTCGGCCTCGCCGGTGATGGAGCGACCGTGCCAGTTTCACCTTCTCATTGGCCAGGCTGGTAATCAAAAGGTCACCTCAGGAGGCCGATTTCGCCGCCTCTGCTAACTCTTTGAAGACCTGAGAGTCGTTCACCGCCAGATCAGCCAGGATCTTGCGGTCTAGTTCTACCCCCGCCTTCTTGAGCCCAGCCATAAAGCGGCTGTAGGAGAGGCCGTGCTCCCTGGCTGCGGCGTTAATCCTCTGTATCCAGAGACGCCTGAAATCCCTCTTCCGCCTCCGCCGGTCGCGATAGGCGTGGGTGAGGGATTTCAACATAGCCTCATGGGCCCGCCTATAGAGGGAATGCCTGGTCCCATACTGCCCCTTGGTAAGTTTTATAACTTTCTTGTGGCGTCTGCGGGCTCTAGGCCCGCCCTTAACCCTAGGCATCTCTACCTCTTCTTGAGATAAGGCGCTAGTCGCTTCACTCGCTTTATTTCGCCCACCGTTTCCAGGGGGATTGTCTTATCGAAGAGCCGCTTCGTCTGTTTCCGCTTCTTGCGTCGGAGGTGGCTCCTCCTCCCCTTCAGGCGGCGTATCTTGCCCGAACCGGTGATCTTGAACCTCTTGGCTGTGGCTTTATGGGTCTTTATCTTAGGCATTTCAATCTTCTCTCATGCTAACGGGCGCCCGAGGCGCCCGTCCAAAATAGATCGCCTCGAAGAACCCTATTTCCCGCTAGCCGGGGAAAGGATCATTAACATGCTCCGACCATCGATCTTGGGATACTGCTCCACGCTGGCCATATCACCTAGTTCCTCGGCCAGCCCTTGCAACATAGCCCTCCCTATCTCAGGGTGACTCCGCTCCCTACCTCTGAAAAGCACCCGCACCTTGACCTTGTGACCCTTGGTCAAGAACTCGCGTATCCTCTTAACCTTGAGATTCCTATCGTGGTGGCCCGTTTTGGGACGCAAGCGAATCTCCTTGATCTCCACCCGTTGGGCCTTTTGAGCCCCCTTGTCCCTCTTGGCCCGCTCATAGAAATATTTGCCGTAATCCATGAGGCGACAAACGGGAGGAGCAGCCTGGGGAGCGACCTCCACCACATCGAGATCCCGCTCCCTGGCGATGGCCAGAGCCTGAGACAGAGGAACCACCCCCACCTGCTTACCCGACTCATCGATGAGCCGGATCTCCTTAGCCCTGATCGCCTGGTTGATGCGTGGTTTCTTTTTTATGTTGGTCACCTCAGTGCGTGGTACTCGTGCACTCTCTTAGATCCTACCTCCTACACCTGAAAGAACGGGGTCGGCTCCCCAAGAGGACGGCCCCAGTTTGTGGCTTTTCTGGCAAAATATATCATATTTGGAGCGAATAGTCAAATGCTCCCAGTACTTGGGCCAAGACATCGATACCAGGTAATCGAGCGAATAATGGCAGAAGCCGACCATCCTCCAGTAGAATGCGTGTGGGATAAGCTTCACCAGGAGGATGATCGGCTGTGGCAGAATTGGCCTACCGGGAAGTATACGCCATGAACCGTGTCGAGGCAAGACGCCGTATGGTGCAGACCTACCAAAGGACGAGGAACTACAGTGAGACCGCACGACGATGGAACACTTCCCGCCATGTGGTGCGTAGGTGGGTACGTCGT
>Ga0209979_1002458_pt1 | contig 17687 bp, 14 predicted proteins | sample AnhtaG_FD_183114 | JGI IMG/M metagenome (GOLD analysis project Ga0209979, IMG submission 183114) | Deep subsurface microbial communities from Anholt, Denmark to uncover new lineages of life (NeLLi) - Anholt_01485 metaG (SPAdes) (version 2) | ecosystem: Environmental > Aquatic > Marine > Oceanic...
ATTCGGCTACGCTCAGGGCAAGCTTTTGTTCGCTCAGGGCTAAAGGCTTTTTTCGCTCGCAATGACACAGAGCGCAACCATATGCTCAAAAAGATGTTATGAGGTGCCAGAAAATAATTTCACACCCGTTGATTATATTCGGATTAAGGGGCGAGCCAGTAGTTGGAAGTCGCTAAAGAAGATTTACGAACTCTTCAATTGTCAGGCCAGCTTGAGCGATAATAGCACGAAGCGTACCTTTAGGAATGTCCCTTCCAGGATGGTTAGGTACAACAGTTCGTCTGTGAGTTTTAGAGTTGTACCAAATTTCATGGCTGCCTTTGGCGTGCCGGTCAAACACAAAACCTGCTTTACGAAGCTTGCGTATTACTTCGGATGGTTTAAACGATGGAAGGCGGCTCATGTTTCAACGGGGACAGGAATTTTTACGTTTAATTTGAAGTGAGGTCTTTGACTTACCGTGATATTTTTTGGAAGCTGATCTCCATGTTCGATGCAGGATTCTATGATTTTACGAGCCACATCTTCGGCTATTTCAATGGTCTCTGCAATAGTTCTACCCTGGGCAATTAGGCCTTGCAAAACGGAACTGGTGGCCAAATATTGACCCTCTTCTAAATATTCGATTGATATTGGAATAAGATATTCTGACATATCTATAACCTCAGTAATAAAGATAACGTAAATTACAGGTTTTGTCAATGCCAATCCAGTCAAAAAAAGAAAAAAGCCCACATCAATACCAGACAATCTCATTCCTGCGAAAGCAGGAATCTAAAGAAGTTACCTTATAAGATCCAAAACCGAGCTATCCCGGTTTTTGATGACAGGTACGGCAAAGCAATATGCAATTTTCAACCGAATAAACCATCGTGGAGTCCTTCCTGTGGATTTCAACACCCTTCAGGGTTTTAAACTCCTTGCCGCATGATTGACAGGACTTCATGCCCAGGTCCCACAATTTTTGCTTAATCGGCCGCTTAGCCTTAACTTCCTCTTGCTGTAACCTTGCGAAGACCCAGCGGTTCAGCTTAAAACGCAAGTTAATGTCGTCCCCCGCGACCTCTCCTATCACAAAGCGCACATGCTTTAGAATAGCATCGCCAATTCGCTTAACTTCATTATCCCCAGCTTGCTTTTTCTGCTTCCCCAAACCCAGGTTTGCACGCTCCTCCTCAGAAAATAAGTCTCTGTACCGCCCATTCTTTATGTGAGTTTTATACCATGCCCAGTGTGTTTTCTTCCACTTACTTTGAGGAAAATATTTTTTTACCTCAGCCGTCACAGTTTCATAATCTACGAATCCTTTACTCCGATGAATAATATCAAAAACCAAATCTTTAATATACTGGTAAGAATCATTTTGCTTTTGCATAACTATCTCCCTAAATCTTCACAGCCAGGGCTGGGAATTTTTGAGACAAACAGTTTACCACTGCGCCTCCACATAGGGTCCTATGGGGCCTTTGGGTGCGAGCTTAGGCCGGGACTTGAGAATGGCTTCTGCAATTGCAATATCACTTTTGCGGGTAATTTTGATATTCGAAGAGTCCGCCTCCACGATTGTTACCTTATGACCCAGCGATTCGATTAATTGTGAGTCATCGCTGATTTTGCTTTGGTCCAGATTTTTTAGGTTTTCGTATGCCTTTTTGAGCAATTCGGCAGCGAAGACCTGTGGGGTTTGAGCTTCGTAGAGACCTGCCCTGTCAACAGTTCTGATTATAGTGTTATCCTTCGCCTCTTTTATCGTTGCCGCAACAGGGCAGCCCGGTATGGCTGCACCGCTCTTACCGGCAGCAGAAATAACCTTGCCAATCAATTTCTCTGTTACACAGCATCGAGAGGCATCGTGGACAGCAATAAGGTCGATACTATCTTTGATAAGCTCGAGACCCTTATTGACGGTATCGAAACGCTCAGAACCTCCAAAAAAGATTTTTACGTTGAAAAACTTCAGGTTAGGCCCCCACTTGACATCCACCAATTCCTCGTCTTCAGGCGCGATGCCTAACAGAATTTGTTTTACGTCGTCACGGTTATCGAAAAGCTCGACGCTTCGCAGAAAGACCGCTCTGCCGGCCACATCGACGAACGCCTTCTTTCTTTTTCCGCCGAATCGGCTGCTGGCCCCGGCGGCACAAATAATCGCTGCAACACTTTGACTCATAGCGAAAGTTCCTGTTTTATGCTCTCCCGTTAGGGATGGCCAAGTCCATTGTTTTACTAATCCATATAATCCATCCCTGTGTGCAGGAAACAGGGCTTCTAACCGTCATAATACTCGAATAAGCTGTACTATTCAAGCATGCCGGTAGTTAAAATAGGATGTGTTTATTTGCGAAAAAGTACAGCTTCGCGCTCAAACCACCTTGAGCAGAAGAAAAGCAAAGCGCCTGCAATAACGACACTTGAACCGAGAATGGCGGTAAGCATCCCGTAGTTCATAGTGCCCTTGATAAGCTCTTTGATAGCAAGCGAGATATTGGTAATCGGCACCATGGCCCAATACCAATCAAGCTTTACCATCGGAAGCATAGCGATAAAAGCCGGCATAATGACCAGGAAATTGAGCGGGCCGCAGTAGGCACTGGCCTCTTTGAAACTCTTTGCGTAAATCGATATGCTCAACAACAACGCAGCGAACATTGCGGCTGTGGGAATCAACATTGCTGCAATCAACACCAGGTCAACCACGCTCACAGAGGCAATGATTTCACCCAATTCCCCGGTAATTTCCTGTCCTTTTACCGCCAACATAACGCCAAAGCTTGTAAGACAGAGCAAGGCTGCCGTTACACCCGTGGTGAAAATCACAAAGAATTTGCCAAGCACTATCTGATAGCGCCGAATCGGCGCCAGCAGAAGGGTTTCCAGCGTGCCGCGTTCCTTTTCCCCGGCCCCCAGGTCTATGGCCGGATACATGGCCCCCATAAAACAGAAAATGATGAACATGTAGGGAAGGATCCCACCCACGCGTTCACCGAGCACCTCTCGCATATCGGCTGTGTTGTGCTCTTCGATAGTGATGGGATTGAGCAAATGTTCCTGCTCCTGCGGCGTACCCAAACCAAGGCCGGCCAGACGCTCCGAGCGGCATCTCTCACCGAATTCACGAATTACTTTACTGGCTCTGTTCTTAACTTTACTTGTAACGGAGGCATTGTTGTAATAAAACTGGACAGCAACCTGTTCGCCCCTCTCGAACTGTTCGGGAGCTGTTTGAGGGATAACCAAGCCGAATTTAATCTTATCTTCTTCAATGGCCGATGCAATCGCTTCCTGTGGGATATCCTTCTTCTCGAACCCTTTTTCTTCGCTGAATGCGTTGGCCAAGTCAGGTAAGTGTTCAGCTCCGAAGATTGCAAACGTGAGGGTTTCCGTCTGGGCTTTTTTCTCAGCCTTAACAATGAATCCGATCATAACGTTCATCAGTACAGGCACCACGAGGGTGGGTAAGACCACCATAAATATGAGGGTTTTCCTATCGCGCAATACTTCTCTCATTTCCTTGAGATATATGGTGAGAATATTAAGCCGCATAATTTTCCTCCACCGAACCAATCAAAGTTAGAAAGGCCTTGTCAAGATGGCTTTGTCCCGTATGGGACCGCATTTGCTCAATGCTTCCCTCGAAACAAAGCCGGCCTTTGTGAAGGACCACAACGAAATCACAGAGCCTGTCCACTTCGTGCATGTGATGTGTGCAAAAGAGGACCGTTTTGCCCTTAGCTTTGCAGGATACAATGAATTTCAAAATGGCTTCAGCCGCAGCAACGTCAAGCCCGGTGGTCGGTTCATCGAACATTATCACCTCGGGGTCGTGAATAAGTGTACGGGCAATCGAAACCTTCTGCTTCATACCGGAAGACAGTGAGTCGTTGCGTTTGTCGGCAAAAGAGGTCATCTCTAAAAGGCTGAAAAGTTCATCCATGCGCTCGTTAATTTTTGCCTGCTCCAGGCCATGCAATTTTCCGTAATATTCGATCATCTCGCGAGCGGTGAGACGACCATAAAGCCCGGTATTGTCGGAAAGAAAACCTATTCTTTTGCGGACCTCAAGAGGGCTTTCAACTACATCCACGCCATCAAACCTGGCCGTGCCATTGCTGGGTTTCAGTGCGGTCGAGAGCATTCTGAGCAGGGTCGTCTTGCCCGCGCCGTTGGGGCCGAGAAGCCCTAAAATGGACCCTGTTTCAGCACGGAAACTTACATTCCTCACCGCGTAAAACCATTTCCCACCTTCGCTTGCGTCTTTTTGCCGGCGACTCTTTCCCTTCTGCTTGTGACGCCGAAAAGATTTGCTTAACCTGTCAACCTCTATCATACCTTACACCTTATCCAGTATTTTCCGAGCAAACTCAGCCTGCCCATCCAAGCTGAAGTGGTTTAAAATTCGATGCCACGCCTGGCGGGCAGGCCTTTATCAAACGGGTGCTTGATATTTTTCATTTCCGTCACCAAATCCGCTAATTCTATCAATTCCTTAGTTGCACCTCTGCCGGTCATAACAATCTCGACAGCAGGGTCCTTTCTGTCAATAAGATTTTTGACATCTTCCAATTTCGCCAGGCCTTTTGAAAGGCAATATACAATCTCATCAAGTATGAGCACATCGTAAAATCTTTTCTCCGCCGTTTGAGCGATTCTTTCAAGGGCCTCGCTGATTGCAGTCTGCATCCGGGCGATGGCTTTTTCGTCCTCAAAAGATTTGGACATATCCCAGGGTGTATCGAGCGCTTCGGTCCTGATTCTGACAGCACCCAATTGCAGTGCGAACCGCTCGCCAATATCAAGGGACGGCGGCTTTAAAAATTGATATATCAGGACCTTGTTTCCCTGGCCGGCCGCACGCAGCGCCAATCCGAACGCAGCGGTGGTTTTGCCCTTGCCGTTTCCTGTATAAATCTGGACAAGCCCTTTTTCCAGCATAATAGTATATTAAAAGAATAAGAGACAAATTAAAATAAAAAATTAAAAATGCTCTGTAGAAAACCTTTGCAGAATGTCATTGCGAGACCCGAAGGGCAGACTTCGGCGAGCTCAGTCGAGCCGAAAAAAACATCATTGTGTTTGAGATTGACGATGCTCGTGTTTCTTCTTAAAGAACAGCCATTCCTTGCCGGCTGTATTTTATTGTTTATTGGAGCTGGAAACCTGGTCTTCGGAAGCTGTTTCTCCGGGAAGCTCGGCAGTGGTTTGGGAAACGGGCTCATCCATAATAGATATATCTGTGGTGTATTCGGGATAAGAAAGAGAAAAAAACTTCTTGAAGGTAAGTTTGGTTTTGTCCCGAAGCAAGTCCAGGACGTAGAATTCGTTCACATTTGTAAGGGCATTATTTCTGGCCTCATTGTCAAGGGCGAGTACTTCATCGGAGCTGAAATCTTCTACTATGTCGTACTTCCAGGGGACATTCTCCGCTTTTTCCAAAGGTAGTTTGTAAAACTTTCTGTTGTAGATTTCACAGCTTAAGACTCTTGGGTTTGGCAGTGCGATTTGAATCACCTTTTGTGAATCGTTGATAGTGTAATCCATTTGGTCCAGCTCAAAACCAACTTTCAGCTTGGCCGTATATCTCAATAAGCCTCTTTTCCAGCGAACGGTAATAAGGCTGGTCTTCTTCTCTTTTATCTCCGTAACACCTTCGGTTATATATTCCAGAATCGCTAATTCCGCTATCGCCTGGATGGATTTAATCAGAAACGTAGTTGTTTTTGATTCAGTCCTGGGCGCCGCGGACAATTTTTTGCCTATAAAAAAAGCTAACAGTCCTATGACTACAATGCTGGTAATGTAAATAGCATACCACATTATCGCCGTATCATTCTCCTTTTTTAGCCGATTCACGAAAAAACCATGCTTTGCTTTCGGGTAATAAAATAACCACAACCGACGGCAGCGTCAAAATAAAAATCCACAGCAAAGAGACGCAAATCTCGAATTTCGAGCAGAGAATTTGGGTGTGGCTAATTTTTCTGGCGCTCAAAATAGGCAGCCTGTAGAATATGGGCAGTTTTAGTTTTTGTCTTGTTAACCATGTTTCTCTTGCCAGTAAGAAGGCAGAAAATAGCCTACAATTAAGTGGAGTTGTTGTCAAAAGGTCATCTGGAGGCTAATCTTCGTGGTGGGCCATCTTATCGCCTGAAATCATGACATTGTAAACAGCATAAGCTGGCCCATCCGTCTTGGAATCGGACGTGGTAACCGCTTTTAGTTTCTCTTCTTTTTTCACCTCATCCGCTTTTTCTGGCTGCGGTTATCAGCTTTGTCGCTCTGTTCGTAGATTTGAGCGATATCGTAGAGCAGTGCTTCGAGTTTTGAAAAATATTCATCTTCAGAAAAATTTTCTTTTGCATCACGCAGCTTTACGACTTCAAGCTCAAGGCGGTCACGTTTGGCTCGCAGGCCGGGGGGTATTTTATTCTCAGCTTCGCTATAGACTATGTGAAACTGATGGGCGCGGTAGCCGTCAAGAGAGGCGCTGTCCTCGGCCTTTCGCACAGGTCGGATGCCTCGAAACCAATCAGCGCGAGTGCCAAGCCCATCTCCGTTGTCGTCGAGCAGGGTATGCTCGGTGACGAGGCGACCGGCGGCAGAGTAGAATTCATCAACGCGGCCAGAGGCGGTCAGAAATGCTTCAAGCAGGGAAGTCTGACCATCCTTGTCAAGGTCCGCTTGTGGCTCGGCGATCGCGCCGGCCAGATATTGGCCAAAGCGCGCGTAGTTCTGTTCATAGCCGCTCTTGGTCGCGGTGATTACGACACGCCCCTGCGCAGACAGCTTGCTTAGGAAAGGGGCGCTTGACGAGGCAGTGTTAATCACTGCAATAGGCCTGCGCAAGGGCATAAGCCATTCGGCCAGGTCATCCGCCGAGATATCAGGGCCTCGGAGGTTAAATTTCGCCGTCCTGCCGTCGAAAGTTCCGTGCCCGATTAGGACCAGCCACAAAGCAGCGGTGGTTTGTTGAGATTCATCCGCTAATGTTTTTTGTAGTGTCGTACGATCATTCGCTCGCACCCCCGTGCTTTCTTGCGAAAGCAAGAGCGGGGGTAACGCGAGTGCAGGCGACCCTTCAACTTTGTCTAATCCAATTGCAGTAAATTTCGCCTTACCTTTTGAGCAAGCCTCCTCCCAAAGACCGGCCCATTTGGCGAATTGTGCCCCATACTCCTCGGTCCCGGCAGCACCGATGACAACTATTACGGTGGATTTTTGATAGTCTTGATAGGCCGCGCCATGTGCTGAGAAAGCAGCCACATCGACAATCAATATACCAGCGAACAGTATTGTTATTAGTTTCATGGCATCCCCTTCCAGCGGCGCAGAGTCCATTCACCGGCAAAGCACATTAGAATAAACAGGAAAATGGCCGGTAATATCCCTCGCAAATCCCACAATGGCTTTATCCAAGTATCAGTGATCGGGGCAGCCCGACTGGGCAGGCTGCGAACAAAGTCCTCTAACGCGTCAAGTTCAATAACCTGACCTCCGGTCTGCCGAGCAATTCTTTCAAGCAACGGGCGGTTGGTTCTGATCGACCGAAACTCATGGGCTTCAAGATCGACTGCCCATCCGGTCTCTGCGTTACCAACCTCGACACCATCGGCATCGTTCACAACAGCCCGGGCAAAGTAGCTGCCGTTATAGCGGGGAATGTACGTGGCCTCAAACAGCCCGCTTTCAGTGAGCACGGCTTCTGCTGTCAGTTGCACCTTTGGGCCCCGAGGCTCACGCACTTCTATGGCAATCGAAACATTATCTATTGGCTCGAAATTTTTCTTGCGGACCCGAACTTGAAATACAACCGGCTGGTTTACCTGGTCGCGCTTATGTACAGCCTGGAATGAAATCCGATTCGGTACGTCTGCGACCAGCCACCGTAGTGTCTGTCTCCAGAATCTATTCATGTCATCACGCATTTGGGTCTGTTTCATGCCCCAGCGCCAAATATCGCCGATAGTCAGTGCTGCGGCGCGCCCATTACCGTACCTTTGTACAATCAAAGCCGGGAACTGCTGAGCCGCATCGTCGCCAACGGTAGCAAGTACTCGTGCACCAGGCTTAATGGCCCGCACGCAATTGAGCACACGAAATGCGGGCATCTCCAGGAGCCGCTGTAGTTCATCCTGCTCGTTGTCACACAATCTGGCCCACGGCTGCAGCCAGCCTTCGCGAGTCAGATTCAAATAGGCTCGATTTACTGTTTCCTGCTGGGCAAGCCGGTCCAGATAAACCGGCAGAATATGCCCGATGGGCGTGCGATGGAAGCTGCCCTGTTGGAACGATTCTTTCCCGCCGAGCATTAAGAACCCACCGCCGCGCTCGGCAACGAACTCTTGAAGCAGTTCCATTTGGTCATACGAGAAGAACTCTGCTTCGATGTCATCGAGGATGACCGCGTGATAGCTGAATAACTCTTCTTGTGTTTTGGGAAATCCATCGCGAAGCTCCGCCTTGTCACGTGTGTTAAGGCGCACGAGGACCGGTTGATCGTACTGCTCGGTCTGCTCCTCGTCTTTGTTATCAAATCCGTGAAACAGTGGATTGCTCACCTCACCGGCGCGTCCCCGCCAATCGTATTTTGGCTCCCGTCTTGCGACACGAAGCAGTGCCACCAGTTGCACTTGCTCATCTTCACTGATTGCCCGTCGCAGGAATTTATATTCCCAGTTAGGCCTGCCGGTTACATACAGAATCCGGTAGGGCCCCTTGCCACGGTCCACAACGACTGTGCGTTTATTGTTGGCCAGTGTCGCTTCCGATGGTGCTTCATCATGTTGCTCCGACAATCTACCCTGCGAGCCCGACGAAGTCGGGTCTGATCCAGTCCAGGGCTTCGCCCTGGCTTCTGTGACGTTAAGATGATAGAACAAAATACCGCTTTTGTCCGGACGCAGACGAAAACGAAATACTTGTTTCTCGTCATTCTTGGAGATTTTGTGTGTTTGTCGTTCCACCACTTCACCTGAGTTTTCGACCAACTCCACCGAGACGGTCTTGCCGGCGTATCCGGAGGCCTCAACGTCGGCCTGGATCATCACTGGTGCATCTTCGAAAGACGTCTGGCTAACAGAGACGTTTGCCAAGGAAATATCTTTTTGCGGCTGGCGACCACCTATTGCGACCGGGTAAACAGGCGGCACATTCGACAAATCGAAGAATTGCTCGGTCATATCCGTAGCATTGCCGTCGGTCATCAAGAGCACACCGGCCAACGGCCTGCCTTGGTAGCGTTCGGCAATTGTTCGCAACGTCACACCGATAGCAGAAGCCTTGCCGTCAAAAGTCAGCTCTGAAAAGTCCGTTGTTCGGCGTAACCGCGAATCAAATACATATTGGCGAACCTGGAAATTGTCGGCCAGAGCGCCAAGCCAATCGGCCCCGCCGAAGGCGGGTTTGATCCTGTCCAGGGCTTTGCCCCGGTCTATTTTCAAGGCGGCTTCAAGGATTTCGCTGCGTTTTAGCTCTTTGCCGCTGTCACGAACGTTCATGCCGCTGCTATTATCGGCAATAACAACAAACAGATTGGCCCCGGACTTGGCACGTCTTCCACTCCACAACGGCTCCATCAAACACAGTACCAGCACTAACACGCCCAAAAACCTAAGACAAAAGGCGGTCTTGTGAACCGCACCTATCTCCGCTGAGCGCCGGTACGACCAAACCAATATTATAACGGTCGCAATTAACACCGGCACGGCCAGCCAGACCCACGGGCTTTCAGGAATAGTGATGGACCCGAGCAATATCATCAATCATCGCCTCCCAGGTTTTCATAGTACCTTCGCACCAATTCGGCAAATCGGCTAGGTACAGGGTCGCGATCGATAGGTACCAGCGCCTCGTCCGACTGAAGCTGAGCCAGCTTGTCGCTGAGACGTTTACGCAATTCGGTCAACGGATTGGTAATCTGCTGCCGGACTATGTCCCACTGTGGCTCTTTGCCGTGACGCGTGAACTCGGCCCGGATCGCGCGGGCGCGGTCCCGGACCCTTGCCGCGTCGTCCCGTAACTCGCGTTCGGTGAGCATCTCTTCCACATCACGGAGGCGGTCGGACCATTGCCGGAAATCTCTGCCGGTAAACGGACCGTTCGGATCAATCTCCTCCCACTGCCCGGATTGACTGCCGCCCCAGCCGCCCGGGTCGGCTCGCCCGCCGGCGTCAGCCACCTGTCTTCGCGAGCCACCGCGTGGGGAATCCTGTTGTCGGGCGCTGTTAGGATCAGAATCGGCAGGACTATCTCCGCTTGTGGGGGCATTTGCAGATGCTCTGCCGTTCTGTGGTTGATCTGCGGTTTGCCTGTCCTGGCGTTCACTGGCGGCTCCGGATTGAGCGTCGGCACGGCGCTGTTGATTCGCCGCCGAGTCCGCCGGCTCGTTGGAGTCACTCAATCGCCGCTGGCCCGCATTGCCGGCACGAGCAACCTCGTCATTAACCTGCCTAATCAGCTCATCGAGCTGTTGTCGGGCCAGACGCAGCGATTCAGCCTCGTCGCCGAGCACATTTCCGGCAGCCTCTTCGACGCCTTCCCTTATGTTTTCGATACCTTTACCGGCCCGTCGCTCAATCTCCTGTGCCGGCGGCAGGAAGTTGCGTCTGAGCAGCTCGCCGGTTGCCTCAAGCGTTCTGTCAATATTGTCCGTGCTTGCCTTGCGCAACGTATCGTAGAGCTTTCTCGATAGCAGAGGCTCGGAACTCTCCGCCTGCTCGCTCACATTTTTCATCTGGTCAATCAGCTCTTCGGTACTCTCTCTCTGCTGGTCAACCCGCTCCGCTATTTCGCGGTTCACGCCGGAATCCGTGAGGGTCTTTCGTTCCGAATCTATCTGCTGTTGTATATCATCGGCTATTTCTTTTTGGCGCTCGTCGAGCTGCTGCGCCTGGTCAAGCATATTGCGCATCTGCTCGGTAAACTGCCCGGACGTCCTGCGTTGGAATTCGTCGCGCATCTGCTCCAGCTCACGCTGGGCACGCGTGGCCGAAGTGACGGCCCTTGAGACCATCCCCTGCTCCAGCTCCTCAGCGGACTGACGGATTCTTGACCGGCTCTGACCGAGCTGCTCTCTTGCCTCGGCCATACGCCGGCGGTTCTCAGGCCTCTCCATTCGCTGCTGGAGCTCGTCAACATCCTGAAGCGCTTCGAGCTGTTCTTCTCTCAAACGTTTTAGCTCGCGGCGAATCTCCTGCCTCTGCTCCTCATCCTGGGCCTGACGAAGCGCTACCTGAGTCTCTTTGAGCTTGTTGCTCATTTCATTTTGCCGGCGTGCCAATTCGCGAAGCCGGTTAAGAACCTGAAGATCCTCACGCTGAGACGTTTGCTCCTGGGACTGGGCCAGACGCTCTGTCTCATATCGGTCCTCCCTTTGTCTGAGCTCCAATTGCTGCAATTGTTGCTCGGAGCGGGCCGAGCGGGCACTGCTGTTTCTGTTTGCATTGCGGGCGCGTGCAATCTGATGCTCACGTTCTTTCAATTTGAGCAGCTCTTGATAGGCTAACTGCTCCGCGGTCAACGCCGGCGTCAGCTCTGTCGCCGAAACAGATTCCACCGCCTCGGTCAGATGCTCAAGCGATGTCTCCATATGCTTTGTAGCTTCCTGCAGCGCTTCAATCGCAGGCGGGTCTTCGGCTTCCGTCAAAGCCGACTGGGCCTGCTGCAATACATCAGCCTGCGACTCGCGGACGATATCGAGGTCTTCTTTGTGGTCATCAACTCCACCCGACTGAACGGCCTGCTGCTTGAGGTTCCACGTAGCGCTGATAATCTGCTTCTGCAAGCGGGCGAGCTGCTCGCCTTGCCGGCCCTGCTGCTGCTCACTGCTCTGTCTTTGGTTCTGGTTGCGCTGGTCCTGGAATGACTGGCTTTCGCGAAATATCTCCTCGAAGTGGCGCACCTCGGCAAAGTACATATCGCTGGAGGTTCTGCGGGCCTTGCCGCCGGGTCCCACATCGTCGGCCCAGAAGTAGTACGTCAGCAACTGATCCGGCTGAGCGTTAAGCTCTTCCAGCGCCAGCAGGTGCTGAATATGTTGTGCCTCGTTTGATATCGCCGACTGACTCAGCGTGATGTCTCTGCTCTGTGTGCCTGCAAGAGTGTAACTCAGACCATAGCCGGTCACGCCATAGTCGTCCGAGACCTCAGCTTCTAAGCTCAGCTCCTCTAAAGGCGACGCCAGCACGTCACGATTGGGAAATACGGGCTTGAGCTTGGCGGGGAGGTTCTTATGGACATCAATTACAAACCGCGGCGGCATCTTGTTCGTAAGACCCTGAACATCAGCCAGGTGCAGCTCGTATCGTTGATTCTGCGTTGCTGTGATTGAAGTGGTATATGTGTTCGGCTGCTCATCATCGGCATTTAGATCGAGAGCGGATTGGTCTTTGGCGATAAGCTGTGCCGTAGTTACTGGTTTGTTAAGAGTAAAGACAAAAGTAACCTCGGAACCTTCGACTACACTGACCTGCCGTGTGTTTTTAATGACCTTTTCGGGCAGTTTTGTATATGAAGGATAAACAACCTTCGCATCGGCTCTTTGGAGCAAGGGGTGCTCGTAGGCGCTTATTCTATAGTCGCGCGTGCGCCTGCCCGCGTACTCGATATGGTAGAGAAGGTTCTTATTGACCTCTGGAATGAGGCCGCCAAACACAGGGTCGTCAAGGTTCTTAGTCAGGGTGATTTGCTGCTTGTTCTGTTCAGATGGGCCGACCCACAGCTTTGCTTCCGGGGGCACGCGCCCGTCAAATCGTGCCAGTATCACTACCGCCGTTCCTAATTCCACGGTGGTGTCTCCCGGACTGACGGTGATATTGTAATCTCTGCCGGCCAGCACGCCTCTATCGATTGTGAACAGAGAAGGGACAGACGGTAACAGTTGTAACAGTGCCATGATAATAAATGATAGCGCTGCAATCGGCGCCAAATGTGCCAACAAGAGGCTTTTGGATGACACGCTTCGCAGCCAGTCGTGTTTAGTCGCATGTCTAAGAGCTTCGCCGATGACCCGTTCTTGAAGATAACCTAATTGACCGCCGAGTTTTTCCGGCTTTTGCTCTATCGCGGCTAATAGCAGCGCCTGCATATCAGGATGTTGCCGTTCAATGTTTCGGGCAACGGCCCGGTAGTCCGGGTGCATGTGACTAAATTTGTATAAGGCCAAAACTGTTGCAAGAACCGTTGAGATGCATAGTGCCCAGTTTGCGATAGGCGAGTTCCATCCCCAGAGCCAATCAGCACCGATCAGACAAATACCTATGAGTCCCGAAACGAACCAATAGACTGACAACCTCCACGCTAAATGCAGGCGCCTTCGGCGATTCACTATTGGTCGGAGTCGTTTGCGAAGAGCTTTTTCAATCATTTCTGTTCTCCCTAAATAGCGATTTTGCAGAAGCCTTATTAGAAGGCAAACGATTCAACCACCCAGCCAGCCATATCTCAATTAACGACACAGCTAACAATGCAATAAACACCCACCGCCACACTTTCTGCTCATATTCCAATCCGGCGAGACTGCTGTGACGCCTTACCTGTTCAGTTTGTTCGGTTGCAACGCTTGAAGGCTGCTTGAACGAAACACCGAACCTTTCAAGGTCTTCGATTGGAATGGCGGCTGTTTGGCATTCCTTGGCGGGCAGGTTAACCGCAAAGAGTTGATTCCCTGCGGACGACTCAATGGTATAAATTCCCGGCAAGTCCGTCTGAGTAAAGACCTGTTGGCCAGCATCCAGACTAACCAGGGAACCATTGGGTTTGCGAATCTGCAAGCTCACGGCTCGACTGCCACCGGCCTTTATTGAGTGCGGTACGCCTGTAAGAAGCGTATGTATCCATATTGGTACAGGGTCACCTACGAAATACTGTGATTGCTGTCCTGTACGGACTCCGCCGTACTCAAGGATTGAATAAAGCAGCGGGACAAATTTGGATGAAAGCGCAAGCTGACTGTCTGACGGGTGCCAGCCGCAGGTAAATACGAGCAGCGACCCTTTGCCCACAGGCAGCTCAACCCAGGCGGGGTCGCCGCTATCGAAACGAGCTAACACCCGAGCGTCAGGCAAATCCTCAATATTTATCCGTCGGTATTTCCAAAAGTGAATCTGGGTGAAGTCTCCAAAGCGAGGTTCGGAGAAAGGTGTCAGTAGCGGATGTTTGAATTCAATTTGGCCGAGCATGGCATATCGGTCAACATCGGCCTCCTCAGATTCGATGGTTTCAATGCCTGCAATGTCTGCCAGGGTTTTGGCGTCCTCGATGGATTTCATAACCAGAAGTAGTGTTCGGCCCGATTCGAGATATCGGCACAAGGAAACGAGGTTCTCCTGGTTGATTGCATCGGCTGTAATAATCAAATGTGCCGACTCAATGTCTGTGGCTGCGATGGCCTTGTTGCCTGGACGGGAAATGACATGAGGTTTGAGTGCGCCGGTCGCCCCAAAGGCTCGCCGAACATAATACAACATCTCTTTGGAATCATTTGGATCATCGTCGCCTATGTAAAGGATATTGACCTGCTGCTGCAAATACGGTGCTAAATAGAGGGTATTGTCAAAGTCGTGGTCGTCGCCCGTCAATATCAGCTTCCTGGCTTCTGACCCGTCTGCCCGGTCCGGGGCACGCACGACAATACTATGACCGGGCGGCACATAAACATCTACAGCCCGGCTTTGCGTCATCCGGCGCCGCATTGACGGAGATGTGCTTGAAGCCGTCTCGTCGGCCCAGCTCAGTTGAAATCGCTCTGCAGTCGCATCGGACGAGTTGGTGATGCGAATGCTACGGCGGCTGTCATCGGCGGAACCATCCAAGCCGCTGCGGCCCGTCGGTGCGGCGCCGGATGACGCATCCGTCACCAGTTGTAATGCCGCATTGGTAGTGCCCTGGCACCGAACCAGCTTAACCACCAATTCCGTCTCTTTAGGCCATTCGTAGGCGTGCATCGCCTCAAGGTTGCTGCCCTCTTGCAGATCGCTGATAAGCACCACCCGGCGCATTGCGGTAGTTTGTTGGCCGTCGTTGACTTCATCATCTTCAATAGATTCTGCAGCGCTTACTAATGCGTTACCAAGATTAGTTAGGGCCCAACCCGGTGACAATTTCGATATATGTTCGACTACGATCGAAGCGCGCTGGCTGGGTTCCAATGCCCACCATTGTTCGAATCCTATCAATGTTTTTGTGCTCTCATCGAAACTCATAACGCACAGGCGGTCGGCTTGGCTAACACCCTCCAACACCAACCGTGCCTCACTGATTACCCGGTCCCACATTCCGGCACGTCGCATGGATGCACTGGTATCGATTAAAAGGACTATGCGCCTGCCGAGGCGGACCCGGCTCTCCGCAGCTTCTCGTGGGAAAAAAGGACGCGAGAAGCCAAATGCGAGCAGGCACAATATTATGCACCGTAAAATCAAAAGCAGCAGGTTTTCCAGACGGCTCCGGTTCTTGAATCGGGGTATTGTAGTACGCAAAAACATCAGCGAGCTAAACGTTACGCGCTTGCGCGTGTGGCGGCGAATCATGTGCAGTATAATCGGTAAACCGACCGCGGCGATACCTGCCAAGAATAATGGATAAAGGAAACTCATACCTTAGTCCTGACTGTTGAACTACCTCTGTATCTGAGACGCTTTCTACGGCGCATCCGGTCCTGCAAAAAGTCCAGCAGGGCCAAATCGAACGGACGATTTGTTGCGAACAAATGGTAATCGATCCCGAGGTTTTGGCATGTGGACTTAGCTTTAGCCAGATGTTTGTCCAACATACGTTTATAACTTGTCTGTGCGTCGGGCGGATTGACGTACATATTGCGCCCGCTCTCTATATCCTGGAAGAGTGCCGGCGAGTCGAAGTCGAAGTTCAACTCGGCCGGATCCAATACATGGAACACCACAACATCATGGCCGCCAGCGCACAGATAGCCCAAGTCCGGTTCCAGCCGGTCAATTGACGTTAGCAGGTCGGAAATCAGCACGATCATGCCGCGTCTTGTCAGCATTCCGGCTATGTGCTGCAGCGGTGGACCCAGGTCGGTGGCACTGCCCTCAGGACAAGCCTCCAACGCCAGCATCAAGCGGCGCAGATAGCCTGGCCGGTTGCGAGGCAACATGTATTTCCTGAGCTGGTCGTCGAATGTCGCCAGGCCGACAGCGTCACCCTGAGTAAAGAGAAAATAGGCCAGCGTCGCCGCCAATGTGCCGGCGTATTGCGACTTCGTGTAGCCTCCGGAACCATAAGCCATCGAGCGGCTGTGGTCAATTAGCAGGTGGCAGCGCAGGTTCGTCTCATCTTCGAACTTCTTAATATAAAATCGATCACTGCGGGCATAGAGTCGCCAGTCAATGTAGCGGGGGTCGTCACCAAGGGTGTATTGGCGGTACTCGGTGAACTCGACGGAAAAGCCGTGATAGGGGCTTCGGTGAATACCCTTCCAGAACCCCTCGACGATTACTTTGGCGCGCAGTTCCATCGACTTGATCCTCATTAGCGAGACCGGATCGATCATGCCGTCAGTGCCGGGGCTGTTGCCCGCAAGGCCGGATGCTGCCGCTTTATTTGTCATTTGATGTTTCTCTCCTTTACCGATTTCAGCAGGCGATCGACAAGGTTTTCAATGACCACACCCTCGGCCTCGGCGCGGTAATTGATCAATACGCGATGTCGGAGCACCGGATGGGCCAGTGCCCGTATATCCTCGAATCTCACGTGCGACCTGCCGTAAAGCAGCGCTCGGGCCTTGGCGCCAAGCACCATATATTGCGATGCGCGCAGCCCGGCTCCCCATGTGACCCACTCGTTGATAAAATCCAGAGAATTATCCGGGCCCGGACGCGATGCTGCTGCGATCCTCACGGCGTAACGCACCACATCCTCGGCGACAGGTACCTTGCGCACAACGTCGTGAAACCGCAGAAGGTCTTCGCCGCTGAAGACCTTCTCGATAGGTTTGGGCTCAGTGGCGGTAGTCTGGCGAACGACCTCAACCTCGTCATCTTCCGGCAGGTAATCGATCCAGACATTGAACATAAACCGGTCGAGCTGCGCTTCAGGCAGTGGATAGGTGCCCTCCATCTCGATAGGATTCTGTGTTGCAAATACAAAGAACGGTTCGCTGAGCACATGGCATACACCGACAGCAGTTACATGATGTTCCTGCATCGCCTCGAGCAAGGCCGCCTGTGTTTTGGGAGGCGTGCGGTTAATCTCGTCGGCAAGGATCATGTTGGCAAAAACCGGGCCCTTTACAAAAACCATCTTTCGCTCTCCATCGGTCTGCTGGAGGATTTCAGTGCCGGTGATGTCGGCGGGCATAAGGTCCGGCGTGAACTGAATGCGTTGAAACTTCAGGTTAAACAGTTCTGTGAGAGATTTGACTAACAACGTCTTGGCCAGACCAGGCGCACCGGTAATCAGACAGTGTCCCCCGGAAAGCACTGCGATAATCAAATGCTCGATAACATCTTCCTGGCCGACGATTACCTTTGAGAGCTCAGCACCGATGCGCTCACGTGCCTCCTTGATCTGTTCGACAGCCCGCCGTTCAAATTCGTATGTCTTAGTAGCCAAAGTCATTTTCCTTTCAATGAGTCATTGCGTAAAACACTATATTGATCCCCAGCGGGTATGCCTTCTTCTCTGAAAACTCCCGAAAATACCATTCGTCCTCCCCCTCGCGTTCCCATCCG
>Ga0209979_1002459_pt1 | contig 17684 bp, 15 predicted proteins | sample AnhtaG_FD_183114 | JGI IMG/M metagenome (GOLD analysis project Ga0209979, IMG submission 183114) | Deep subsurface microbial communities from Anholt, Denmark to uncover new lineages of life (NeLLi) - Anholt_01485 metaG (SPAdes) (version 2) | ecosystem: Environmental > Aquatic > Marine > Oceanic...
TAGTATATGCCATAATAAATATTTATGGATGGGAGGTGGAACCTTGGAAAATATTTCGTTCCCCAAATGTCTGAAGTGCGGCACTGGCGATTTGGTGCCCCTCTCTGATTTCAGTCAGGGTGGAGAGGTTCGTTACAAAGCATGGGTATGCACTAATCCTGATTGCGGTTACAACATCAAGATCAGGAAGGGCGATGTATATCTAAACGAACCTATTCTCAGTGGAGCGCTTCAAACTCGCTCACGCTGAAAACCGGCGTACCAATAGCAGGTTTGTCTCAATTAAGTCGGCTGGCTGAGTTAGCGATTGATTCTTTTTTCCCACGTCATTGCGTTGGCTGTGGGAAAGTAGGTAGTTTTCTGTGCTCTAATTGCCGTAGAAAACTACCAAAATTGCTACTCCCACTCTGCCCCAAATGTGGCAAACCCCAAGCTAGTGGCATTCTATGTCCAAGTTGCCGGCAACTACAAAGCGAAATTGATGGTATCCGTTCTCCATTCCGCTTTGATGAAGTGATGCGCAAGGCCATCCATCAACTAAAGTACCAGAATTTGAAGGCGCTTTCCCTTTGCTTAGCTGAGTTATTAGCTGATTACCTGCGGTCAACTCCTTTGCCTGGCGAAGCTCTCGTTCCAGTGCCCCTCCACCCACGACGACTGAGGGAGCGGGGTTATAATCAATCAAGCCTTCTGGCTCGGGAATTGGGTAAGCTCACAAACTTGCCTGTGATTAAAGATTGTCTTATTCGAGTTAAAGAGGCAAAACCTCAGGTAAAAGCATCGAATATAGAGGAGCGGCGAAGGAACGTAGCCAATGCCTTCACCTGTCAGAATGGAAAGGCAAGTGATAAACAGATTATCCTCATTGATGATGTGTGCACTTCAGGAGCTACACTAGAGTCCTGTGCTGCGGCTCTCAAAAGTAGCGGTGCTATTTCAGTATGGGGCTTAACCTTAGCCAGAGAAATCTAAAAGGGGGGAACATGAATCTGCAAATCATTACCAAAAATGTGGAAGCCTCTAAAGCAATACAAGAGCAAGCCAAGAAAAAGATTGGCAAACTAAGCCGTTATTTGCCCGCTATTGGTGAAGGCAAGGTCGAGATTTCCGAGGAAAAGACAAAGCTGCCTGAGCAAAGATTTACCGTTCAGGTTACCCTTGATAGTAAAGGCACCTTAATCAGAGCTCAGGAAAAAGCTGCGAATATCCGCACAGCCATAGATAAGGTAATGGATGCGCTAACCAGTCGAATTGAACGATACAAAGGTAAGCTATATGACAAAGGCAGAGGCATTTCCCTGGCCCGCCAAGGAGCAACAGAAGAAGCGGAGGAAGTTGAAGCACCAGAAAGAGTAGTGAAAACCAAGCATTTCCTGGTCAAACCTATGCTTCAAGATGAAGCCATAAATCAAATGGAGCTTCTGGGACATGACTTTTTCCTTTTTATTAATGCTGAAACCAGCAATATTAACCTGTTATACCGCCGCAAAGATGGCAACTATGGGCTAATCGAGCCTGAGCTGGAATAATGGGCTCGCAAGATGGACTAAGGAAGCGAAATTGAGACTAAAACTACATGAGCCGTTGCTCAAACCTTAAATTGCCTTCACCCAATATATTGCTCAATTCACTTGCTAGTTCAGGACAGTAGTTTATAGTTACTTCAGGCATATCCAGGTTAGTCGTCTCATCCTCAACAATGATAGCGAGAGAGACTCTATCCTGCCCGGGGTAGTTGTGCAGGATACTAATAACCTTGCGTAGACATTCGATATCCTCTTCGGCATTGCCTGTCTGGTTGAGGTTTATTATAAGATGGCGCCGTTCACCCTCACCCCCTCCTTTTGAGGGAGAGGGTGTATCTTGAGGCTGGTAGCGCTGTGCTTGCTGGCAATTTAACTGCACCTTTCCGTCTCTTACTTTCACCAATCCATTGACTAAGAGGATATTGCCCTCTTGCCATAGCTCTTTGGTGCTTTCACAAAGCCCTGGCCAGACAATAGTTTCTATACCGCCATTTAAGTCTTCGATTGTGGCAACGATAAAAGGACGTCTATCTCGAGTGTAAGCTTGACGCACTGAGGCCACCATCCCAGCAATTACTACCGTTTCATTAGCCATATCAGTACTGATTTCACTACAGGAAATGAGATTGCTTCGCTGCCCCTTCGCTGTGCTCAGGGCTTCGGCTCGCAATGATTGGGCTAGGGAGTCAAGAGGTGACGAGGAGAAATAAACGCCCAATAATTCTCTTTCCCAATCCAGCTTTTGCTTAGTAGATACATCTTCACCTTTTTTTATCTCTGGATCGAGAACAAAAACAGGGGATGTCAAATCAAACAGGCTCACTTGTCCCGACTCTTTCATTCGTTGCTCCATTTGAGCTAAGGAGACAATCTTGTTAATTGATTTAAGAAGCGCCCCCCGACTACCCAAGGAGTCAAAGGCACCGGCTTTAATCAAGCTTTCCAAGACCTTCTTATTAATATTACGCAAATCGACTCGATGGCAAAAATCCTCGATAGACTTGAAAACACCTCCTTGCTTGCGGGCAGACAAGATACACTCAATAGGTGAAGGGCCGACATTTTTGATAGCAGCTAGCCCAAAACAGATCGCTACCTCAATGGCAAAGTTAACCTGGCTCTTATTAATATCTGGGGGAAGCACCAGAATACCCAACCTGCGGCATTCAGCTACCGCTGAGCGAACCTTCTCCATATTATCCCAATAAGTGTTAAGGAAAGCAGTCATGTATTCGGTGGGATAGTTTGCCTTAAGATAGGCACCGCGATAGGCAATGAGGGCATAGCTTACACTATGAGCTTTATTGAAGGCATAGCCAGCAAAGGGCTCGATTAAGGCAAATACCTCTCTAGCTAACTCCGTTGATATGCCCCTCTTGTTGGCTCCGGCAATGAAGTTCTTTTCTTCCTTCTTCATCACCTTTGGTATCTTTTTCCCCATGGCTTTACGGAAGATGTCAGCCTGTCCCGGGCTGTAGCCAGCTAGAGCCTGGGCAATAAATATCACCTGCTCCTGATAGACAATGACTCCGTAGGTTTCCTCTAGGATTTCCTTTAAGGCTGGGTGAGGATAATGAACCGGAATTACCCCTTGCTTGGCTTTGATGAAAGTAGGAATCTGTTCCATTGGCCCCGGGCGGTAAAGCGCTACCATGGCAGCGATATCGCTGAAATTGGTGGGCTTGAGCTCCTCTATATAGCGGCGCATGCCACTGCCTTCTAGTTGGAAGATGCCTTTAGTTTCTCCCGAAGCAAGCAGCTTGAAAGTCTTGCTATCATTGAGAGGAATACTTGGCAAATCTATAGAAATTCCGCGTTTTTCCTTTACGGTCTCCGTGGCTTTAGCCAAAATGGTCAAATTGGATAGCCCCAGGAAATCCATTTTTAAGAGTCCGAGACGAGCGATGTTTTCCATATGGAACTGAGTCATAACAGCATGCTGATTTCCTTTGCCTACTAGCTGCAAAGGTACATACTCAGTTAAGGGGTCGTGTGATATAACAACACCGGCAGCATGGGTGCTAGCATGTCTGACGAGGCCTTCCAACTTCCTGGCTGAATCAATTAAGTTACGTATTGCCTCATCCTGACAATAGATTTCGTTAAGCTCCTTGCTCTCTTCCAGAGCTCTGCCCAAGGTTATAGTTAACTCTGGAGGAATAAGTCGAGCCACTCGATCAACCTGGCTATAAGGCAGGCCTAAAGCCCGTCCAGTATCTCTTAACGCCGCTCTAGCCCCCATGGTGCCAAAGGTAATGATTTGAGCTACATGGTTAGTGCCATATTTCTGGTTGACATAGGCTAGAACCTCGTCACGACGGTCATCTTGGAAATCGAGGTCAATATCGGGCAGTTCAACCCGCTCCACATTAAGGAAGCGTTCAAAAACAAGCTCGTAAGCTAAAGGATCGATGTTGGTGATGCCGAGGCTGTAAAGAGCCAAGCTAGCAGCAGCACTCCCCCGAACACCAAAATGGATGCCCTGGCTTCGGGCAAAGGAGGTGATATCCCAAACAACGAGGAAGTAATCGGCAAACCTTGTTTTTTGGATCACTTCGAGTTCATAGCTAAGGCGTTTCTTGATCTGAGGAGTCACTTCTGAGTAACGCTTTTCCAGCCCTTGCCAGCAAAGCTCAGCCAAGAAATCATCTACTGTTCTGCCTTCTGGTGGCGTCACCTTAGGCAGATGAAGCTTGGTGAAATCCAATTCCAGTTGACACATATCGACAATGCGCTGGGTATTCTCTATGGCTTGGGGCAGGTCGCTGAAGAGCTGCCCCATTTCCTCAGGGCTTTTGAGATAAAAGAAATCGCCGGCCATCTTTAGTCTTTTTTCATCGTGTATAGATGCATTGGTCTGTATGCACAGCAGAAGTTCATGAGCAGGGGCGTCTTTCTTATCAATATAATGGACATCATCAGTAGCCACGGGCGGTATGTCAAGCTTGTTGGATAAGGAAACAAGCTCCCGATTAATTTGTTCCAGCTCAGGAATTGGGTGTCTCTGAATCTCTAGATAGTAGTTAGCAAAGGTTTCCTTATACCAGGAAGCCGCCAGAGCAGCTTCGTCAATTCGCCCTTCCAGAATAAGTCGAGCTAGTTCTCCATGGGTGCAGCCGGAAAGAACAATGAGTCCATCACGGTGAAGCTTTAGAAGTTCCTTATCTATTCTAGGCTTATAGTAAAATCCCTCAAGGTAGCTTTTGGTAACTAATTGAATTAAATTATGGTATCCTTTTTTATCCTTAACCAGTAGAGTAAGATGATATGGATTTTTATACTTAGGATCTCGACTATGGCAATCGGTTTGAGCTACATAAACTTCACAGCCAATGACCGGCTTTATCCCTGCTTCCTTAGCTGCCAGATAAAAATCAATGACACCATACATCGCCCCATGGTCAGTAATAGCCAGGCTGTCCATGCCCAAATCCTTGGTTCTGGAAACAAGCTGGGGAATGCGGCACATACCATCAAGCAAGCTATATTCCGTATGAACGTGGAGGTGGGTAAACTTCTGCGGCATTTTTTAAATTATAGCACATGTCATTGCGAGCCGAAGCCCTGAGCACAGCGAAGGGGCAGCGAAGCAATCGCTCACTCCTCCGAGATTGCTTCGGCATTTCATGCCTCGCAATGACCAGGAGTAAAGGTTGAAAATCGCTAAAGTTGTTGCTTATTGGCTATTTATAATTTGCGTTCCCCTTCTGCTCCTTACCAGCACTATTCGCCTGGGGGTGAATAGCATGTGCCTCTACGAGTATGGCTTCGATAGATATGGTGTAAGCGAAGATACAGGGATAGACAGGGAACAGTTAGGCAATGTGGCAAAAAGGCTTGTTGACTACTTTAATTTTAGGGTAGAGACACCTCAAACGATGGTAGTTATTGAGGGTGAGGAAGAGATTCCGCTGTTTCAGGAAGATGACCAGAACCGCGAACTTACTCATCTGGCGGATGTCAGGCGGCTATTTCAATTTAACCATCGAGTTCAGTTAGCAAGTCTTGCCTATATCATTATCTATAGCCTAATGTCATTGCGAGGGAAACGAAGCAATCTCAAAAGATGGAAAAGGGGCCGCTGGCAGGATTTAGCTAAAGGGATAAGGCGGGGATGTGCCCTTACTCTGGTTCTTATAGCTGTGCTGGGCATCGCCTCAATTCTTATTGACTTTGAGCAATTATTTGTCCAGTTCCACTATGTTGCCTTTGACAATCCATGGTGGATGAGTTCGGGCTATCTCCCCAAGCTGTTTCCTGAGCAGTTTTGGCAGGACATCGCCTTCTTGGGCGCCGGGGTTATAGCCACTGAGGCTTTGCTTCTAGGCGGCATTGCCTGGGCAGCTCCTTTTATTTACCAAAAACATAAGCACTGAGTCAAATCTTTTAATTGCAATCAGCACGGGGAGTGTATTATCATGCCTTAAATGATTACAGAGAGGTTCTTTCTCAAATTCGAGTAAAGCCACAGCGGAAAAGGGGAAACAATATCATGAATATATGGCGGGTAATTTAGTTAAATTTATCGACTGGCTTCGCCGGTACGAAAGTTATATTGGCTGGATATGACAACACCAATTTTGCCAGAGCAGTGAACTTAAATATGCATAACTTTGACACAGATGTTCTAGTTATCGGTGGTGGTGGGGCTGGGGCAATGGCTGCCTACGAAGCTAGCAAACATGGCGTAACCGTAACTATGGTCTTAAAGGGGGTACCGGAGCGCTGCGGAAGCACTATAATGGCGCCAGGAGCAATTGCAGGTGTTGGTGATTGGCATTTGCCCGGTGACAGTCGTGATGTTCATTTCCGAGATACTGTTAAAGGCGGCTCTTTTTTAAATGAGCAGCGACTTGTGCGAATACTTGTAGAAGAATCCCCGGATCTGATTCTGGAATTGGAAAGAATTGGAGCTTTATGGCAGCGTGAAAATGATGGTAAAAATTACTCCTTGCGTATTGACGGTGGCCACTCTTTCCACCGTTGTCCATTCCTAGAGGACCGTACCGGTCGTGAAATGCTTCGTACTCTAGTTGGTGAACTCCGTAAACGTAATGTGAAGATTTTATCAAATGTAATTATTTTAAAACTTCTCAATAATGGCGATAATATTGCTGGAGCCGTAGGCTTAGATATCGAAACTTGCGAGCCGGTTCTTTTACGGGCCAAAGCTATTATCCTAGCCTGTGGAGGTGCTGGTAACCTTTACTTAAACACCAGCAACCCGACAGGCATTACTGGTGATGGTTACGCTCTTGCCTTAAGTGCTGGCGCAGTAGTCATGGATATGGAGTTTGTTCAGTTCTACCCCTTAGGTTTTCTTTTCCCACATTCCCTAAGGGGTGCTCTAGCAGCTTTGCTTTATTATGTTCATCTGCGAAATAACAAAGGTGAACGTTTTATGGAAAAATATGATGCCGCGCACCTGGAACTTTCAACCCGTGACAAAGTTGCCAGGGCCATCTATACTGAAATCAAAGAGGGTCGTAGTGGCCCTCACGGTGGTATTTTTGCTGATATGACATACCATGAGCTTGGCTTTATTGCCAGGATGCAACCCGCCCTTTACAAAACTTATCAAAAGATCGGCATCGAACCGGAGAAAGATTACCTTGAAGTTGCCCCCACCTGTCACTTCATCATGGGCGGGGTAAAAGTGGATGAAAATTGGCAAAGTGCTGTGCTGGGACTCTTTGTAGCAGGCGAAACTGCAGCGGGTATGCATGGAGCTAACCGTTTGAGTCAGAATGCTCTTGCTGAGCTCCTCGTGACAGGGGCACGTGCTGGTAAAGCTTCAGCAAAATTTGCGGCAAGCACCATTCAGTCTATTGTAGACCCTCGCGAAGCACTAGTGGCCACTGAACTGGCAAACCAGATGCTTGGGCGCGAGGAAGGTGTAAGACCCATAGACTTACGTAAACGTTTGCGCCAACTTATGTGGGAAAGGGTTAATGTTTTCCGGACAGAATCTGACTTGCGCAGTGCTCTAGAGAAGCTTAAAGAACTTGAATCAGAATTGGGGAAACAATCCTTAAACTTAAAGTCCAGGCATTATAACCAGGAGTTGGTACAGGGCCTTGAGAATTACTTTTTAGTGACAGTAGCCCAATGTGTAGCTACGGCAGCCTTAAACCGCACTGAGAGTCGGGGGGCCCATTACCGGGATGATTATCCTGTAACAGATAACCGTAACTGGCTGCAACATCTTGTCATATATGGAAGTGATGGCGAAATTAAAATGGAGAAAGTACCTGTAGACCTAAGGGAAATCAAGCCCGACGAGGTAGGTTTATAACGTGCAAAAGGGTAAAGTAACTATCTTGCGCTATAACCCGGAAATAGATGGGCAACCCCATTATGGAACTTATGAGTTTCCTTTTGAGCCGGGCATGAGCGTTTTAGACGTAGCCTTTTATATATATGAAAAAATTGACGGAACATTTAGTTTTAGTTACTGCTGCCGCAATAGCCACTGTGGACTCTGTGGGGCAAAAATCAATGGGAAACCCGGCCTTATGTGCCGGGAAGCTGCCACGCAAGAAATGACCCTGGAGCCACTGGATAACCTCCCTGTAATCCGTGACTTGATGGTTGACCAGCAGGAATACGAAAACCGCAAAGATAGCCTGCGTTTATTCTTAGACCGGGTAAATGTTCCCGCCAAACAGCCGGAAAAAATCGATCTTGAAGACTTAGAAAACTTTAAAGTAGCCAGCCGCTGCGTAGAATGCTACTGTTGCGTTTCCAGTTGTCCGGTATTGTATGAAAATAAACATGAATATTTAGGTCCAGCAGGTATGGTACAGTTGGCTAGACATGCCTTTGACCCGCGCGACGAACTGAACCGTGATGTAGTAGCCTACAGCAGTGGATTGTATAACTGTACTACTTGTGGTAAATGTACTGAAGTCTGTCCGCATAGTATTGCACCAGCCGAAATTATCCAGCTTTTACGCGCAAAACTGGTGGCTAATGGCAGGGCCCCACGGGCTGTTAACCAATTAATAGAGATGGTTAAAGATAGCCAAAAATCCATCCGCCCGCCTAAAGGCAAGAAATCCTTCTTGGAGCAAAATGCTAATGCAAGTGCTACGAAAGTTGGGCTCTTTGTTGGCTGCATTATTGATTATGATGTTCGTCTAATGCCTATTGCTACAGCTGCTGTTAAGGTACTGCAAAATTTGGGTATAGAAATAGCCATTCCGCCTGAACAGGTTTGCTGCGGTATTCCCTTAAAAGAAGTTGGAGCTCACGAACAAATAAGGGAGCTAGTTACTAAAAACGTAGAAGCTTTTAAAAAAGCAAGCTGCAAGCAGGTAATAACAATTTGTAGCAGTTGTGGCCTAAGTGCTAAAAAAATTTGGCCAGAAATTTACCAAAAAACTACAGGCAATGGATTGCCTTTTGAGGTAAAAGATTTTTGTGAGTTCCTGGTAGAGAATTCTTTATCGCTAGAAGGTTTGCCAGGCCTTAAATTAAAGGCTACTTATCACGATCCCTGTTCGCTTAAACGGGGTCAGGGCGTATATGAAGAGCCGCGTCAAGTGCTTCGAGCTATTCCTGATTTGGATTTTGTAGAAATGCCTGAAGCTGACTACTGCTGCGGTGGCGGCGGCGGTTTGCGGTTAACAAATCTAGAAATCTCGCAATGCATTTTAAAGCGTAAAATGTCCTTTTTAAAAGACATGGATGTAGAGGCTATTGTTACCTGCTGCCCTACATGCATTAAACAGCTAACAGTAGGTCTGTCTAAGCAGCGTCTCCGTAGTATTAAGGTCTTGCACCCAGCTACTCTAGTGGCGCAGGCGATGGGATTAATCTAAAACGAGGTGATTTTAAAGATGGCTAAAATTGATTTGACCTTAGCTAGTGGTGATTATGACAGGGTCCGCCTCTTGTGGGACAGTGCTGTAAATGCTGAGGGTTTAAACTTAAATGCTATTTTATTGCCGGTTGAGGAGATTTTTTCACAAAATTCATAATAGCGCCCTTATTTGATTGCTTTTTAATTACCCTTCTGTTAACCTTTTAGAGAAAGGAGGGGTGATGCTATGTAGGAGTATAATAAAGGTGAAAAGAGCTAGGAGACTTAAATCTGAAAGGAGGTGAATCAATTGAAAAACAAAATATTGTTACTTTGCATGGCGTTCATATTAGTGGCGGCCTTTGCCCTTCCTGGTTGTGTGCCTGAAGTTGCTCCACCAGAGGAAGAGGAAGAAGTGGAGGCAGTGAAAATCGGAGCGATATATCCGCTTACTGGATCATTAGCGGCTATTGGGACAGACATCAAGCATGCTGTGGAGTTAGCCGCAGATATCGTCAACAATTCCTATGACATTGACCTGCCATTTGCCAGAGGTGAGGGGCTGCCTGGGTTGGGCGGTGCGCCGATCGAGGTAGTGTTCGCTGACTCCAAAGGCTCGCCAGAAACTGGCCTGGCAGAGGCTGAGCGGCTGATCGAGATGGAAGGTGTAGTAGCGCTGATCGGAGCTTACCAGAGCTCGGTTACCGAAACAGCAAGCTTCGCCGCCGAGCGATTAGCGATACCTTACCTTAACCCAGAGTCAACTTACCCCGGGCTCACTGATCGTGGCTTCACATGGTTCTTCCGTAATACCCCTCATGACTATACATTCTCCGAGACTTTTTTCAAATTCCTCGAAGACCTGAAGGAGAAGGAAGGGCTCGACCAGAGCGAAATAGAGAATGTGGCTATTCTTTATGAGGATACTCTCTTTGGCGTGGGTGTAGCAGATGCTGAGAAAGACTTAATTGCGGAAAAGTATCCTGCCGGCGCTGAATATAAGATTGTGGCTGACATAGCTTACGCTCACGAAGCTGCCAGCGTAACCAGTGAGGTGATGAAGCTCAAAGCTGCTAACCCTGACATAGTGTTTCAGGCATCCTACCTCTCAGATGCGTTGTTGTTCCAGAAGGAGTTCAAGGCATTAGACTTCAACCCTAAAGCTATCCTAGCCATGGATGCTGGCCACATACACCCTGATTTTGTTGGCACGCTTGGTGCCGATGCCAACTACATCTTCACTCGTGACGTATGGAGCTTGGATTTGAGTGCGATAAATCCGCTGATAGGAATCGTTAATGACATGTACCACGAGCGCTACGGAAAGAATATGGACGGCACCACTGCGCGCAGTTTCACCGGGTTAATGACGATCGCTGATGCTATCAACCGCGCAGGCTCAACAGAGCCAGAAGCAATCAGGGAGGCTTTAGTCGAAACTGATATTCCGGCCGACCAGCTCATCATGCCCTGGAGAGGTGTTAAGTTTGATGAAACTGGCCAGAACATGTATGGGGAAGGTGTCATCTCTCAGATAATTGACGAGTCATGGCATACAGTATATCCATCTGAGTTTGCCCTTAGAGACTGGGTCTACCCACAGCCAACCTGGGCGGAAAGATAAACCCAAAGGAGCGAAAGGGGAGGGGAAACGGGGCTGAGTTTGGGTCTCTCCGTTTCCCCATCTTATTAAAATGACTGCTTGATTAAATTTTTGCCTTCCTAAGAAGATGTCAGAGCTATATATACAGGTGGTAATAGAGGGTTTGTTATGGGGAGCTATATATGCCTTAGTAGCTGTAGGTTTGAGCTTAATATGGGGCGTCATGGGCATACTCAACCTGGCACATGGCGATTTCTTGATGCTGGGTATGTTTGGTGCTTATTGGTTAGCTATCCTCACAGGCATTGACCCACTTATCGGGCTTCTGATTGTCACCCCGGCGATGTTCATATTGGGGCTGGGCATTTACAAGTCTCTCATTACCAGGATAGTTAAAGCACCGAGATTGACAGCGCTACTGGCTACCTTTGGGATGGGTATATTCCTGCGAAATTTAGCTCACTTTCTCTGGAGGGCAGACTATAGGATGCTAGGGGACACATTGGTAGGCGACCGGGTAATAACAGTAAGTATTTTAGGCGGGACAAACTTCATTAGTGTGCCTAAATTGCTTGCTGCTGGTGGTAGTTTAGCCGCCACTGCTTTACTATACTGGTTCATTAAACACACCAAGACTGGCCGTGCCCTCCAGGCAACGGCGATGAACAGACAAGCTGCTGCTTTGATGGGGATAGATACTGAACGCATGTATATGCTAGCGTACGGCCTCGGTATAGCCTGCGTTGGTGTGGCAGGAACGCTTCTGACGAATTTTTTTATCATATTTCCCGAAGTAGGCATTATGTTTGTCTTGTTTGCCCTGGTAGCAGTGACGATTGGTGGCTTTGGTAGCATCCATGGCGCGCTTATAGGTGGGTTAATAATCGGGCTCATAGAGAGCGTAGGTGGCTTCGTGGGGATACCAGCGCTTAAACAGGCGCTAGTATTTGCCGTCTTTGTGATTGTTGTAGTGCTCCGTCCTCGAGGTTTATTCGGATGGGCAGATTAAAACCACTGATGGTAAGACAACCGAGGATTTTCTGGCGTAAAAACTATATCTTTATTGTTGCTTTCGCATTGCTTTTAGCGCTTCCATTTATATTTACCGCCCACTTTCAACATCATGTAATGATAAAGGTGCTAATGTTTGCTTTTCTGGGCTGTGCCTGGAACATTATTGGCGGGTACACCGGTCAGGTAGCGCTCGGCCATGCGGCCTTCTTCGGCATAGGTGCCTATACCTCCTCTCTCTGCTACATCTGGTTCGGACTGAACCCTTGGTTTGGTATGTTCTTAGGTGGCATTCTTGCTATCGCTGTCTCTGCGGTTATTAATTACCCCTGCTTCAGACTTCACGGGCGCTATTTTGCTATCGCTACCTTAGCCCTCGGGATGATAATAAGATTACTCTTTACGAACTGGAGGTTAGTAGGAGGTGCTCTAGGTGTGCGGTTGCCACTGTTACCAGAATCGCTTTGGAATTTCCAGTTTCATACTACCAAATTGCCATATTATTATATTGCCCTGGTATTCTGTGCCTTGATTTTTGCTATTCTCTATAAGATAGAACGCTCGAAGCTCGGCTTCTATTTAAGAGCGATAAAAGAATCGGAGGAGGCAGCCAGAAGTTTAGGTATCGATGTAGCCAAGTATAAACTTGTGGCTATGTCAATCAGTGTTTTCTTCACTGCTATGGCCGGCACCCTCTATGCCCAGTATGTACTTTACATAGACCCCATCAGTCTCATGCCGCTGATGACCTCAATCCTGATCTGCGTGGTGCCTGTCCTTGGTGGCGCAGGCACTCTCTGGGGACCAGCGCTGGGGGCACCAATCCTATTGATAGCAATAGAGTATTCTCGTGCCTGGCTAGGTGGTGGTGGGCGTGGGGTTGACTATATGATTGTTGGTGCTATCATGGTCGCAATCATATTCCGCCCCGCTGGATTAACCAGCTTTTTTCAAGGGCCTAGATTCCGCCAATGGTGGAGAAGGATAAGGGGATGAAGCTTCTAGAGGTGAAAGGTTTGACCAAAAAGTTTGCTGGCCTGGTGGCTAATGATTCTCTAGACCTGGAGATAGATCAAGGTGAGATTGTGGGCTTAATTGGGCCTAATGGTTCTGGCAAAACTACTTTTTTCAACTGCATCTGCGGCGTCTACCCCGTGACCAAAGGCTCTGTCAGATTTGAGGGGAGGGAGATAACTAATTTTCCGGCGCACAAAATCTGCAAAGGGGGCATCGCCAGAACCTTCCAATTGGTCAATATTTTGATGAGCCTGACTGTGTTGGAAAACGTGATGGTAGGCGCTTTTTGTCGAACTACAAACACCAATAGGGCAAGAGAAATCGCCGAAGGAATACTAGCGTTTGCTGGCCTCCCAGAAAAGAAAGATATTCTTGGCGGCAGTCTAACTATTGCCGATAAGAAGCGACTTGAGGTTGCCAGAGCTTTGGCTACAAAACCAAGGCTCTTGCTTTTAGATGAAGCTATGGCAGGCTTGAACCCTACAGAGCAGAAGGAGGCTGTAGAGCTGATCCGGAGAATACGGCGAGAAGGGATCACCTTATTGGTAGTGGAACATGTAATGCAGGTAATCATGCCGCTATGTGAGCGTGTAGTGGTGCTTGATGCTGGCAAAAAGATCGCCGCAGATGTGCCAGAAAAGATAGCTAACGACGAAAGGGTAATTAAAGCCTACTTGGGAGCGAGGTATTATGCCAAAAGAGCCACTCCTAGAAGTGAATAATATAGAAGTTCGTTATAACGAACTTCTGGCTATTTTTGACGCCTCGTTTAAAATCGAGGCGGGGCAGATTGTGGCCTTAGTCGGGTCTAATGGTGCCGGCAAGACTACCATACTAAAAACTATATCGGGCTTGCTACACAACACTAAGGGCGAAATAAAGTTCTTAGGCAGCAAAATCGATGGACAATTGCCGCACCATATTGCCGCTTTGGGCATCTCACATGTCCCGGAAGGGCGTGGGCTTTTTGGTAAGCTTACAGTAGTAGAGAACCTCTTACTCGGTGCCTACACGCGAAAGTCTGAACTAGAAATAACGGAGACTTTAGAAGAGGTATTCCAACTATTTCCCATTTTAAAGGAAAGAACAAGCCAAAAAGCGGAGACGATGAGCGGCGGTGAACAGCAGATGTTAGCCGTAGCTCGTGGATTGATGCCCCGACCAAAACTCTTGATGCTTGACGAACCCTCGCTAGGGTTAATGCCCACAATGGTGGATAACGTTATTGATGTCATAAAAATAATCAGCAAAAGGGGGACTACCATTTTGTTGGTAGAGCAGGCAGTTCGAGATGCCCTAGAACTAGCGGATAAGGCATACGTGTTGCAAAACGGGCGAACAGTGCTGGAAGGAACAGGCGAGGAACTCTTAAATAGTGGTCTGGTGAAAAAGGCTTACCTGGGAATATGATAGGGAACCAAGTGGCTGGATGTTGACTAAATACTTGAAGAGGAGGATTTTATAATGGCGAAGATTGATTTAAATTGCGATATGGGTGAGAGCTTTGGCGCTTATAAGTTAGGTTTTGATGAGGAAATAATCAAGTATGTGAGTTCAGCTAATATCGCCTGTGGCTTTCATGCCGGTGACCCAGTGGTGATGCAGCGAACGATAAGGCTGGCAAAGACATATGGAGTAAAGGTGGGGGCACATCCTGGCTATCCAGACTTGTTGGGCTTTGGCAGAAGGAATATGGCAGTGGCAGCTACGGATGTGAAAGGTTACCTTATTTATCAGATTGGTGCCTTGCAAGCTTTTGCTCGAGTTGAAGGCCTAGAACTGCAACACGTCAAACCACACGGTGCTTTATATAACATGGCAGTCAAGGACCCTAAATTAGCTCAGGCCATCGCAGAGGCGGTTAGGAGTTTAGATAAAGGGCTGATTCTGGTTGTTCTAGCTGGATCAGCATGGGTTAATATAGCGAAAGAGCAGGGGCTAAGGGTAGCTGGCGAAGCTTTTGCCGACCGCGCTTATTCCGCTGATGGAAGTTTAGTGCCACGTAGCCAGCCAGGTGCAGTAATAAAAGATAAAAAGGAAGTGGCTGAACGAGTGATTGGCATGATAGAAGAAGGCCGGGTAAAAGCTATCACAGGTGAAGACGTCATCATTAAGGCAGATACGATTTGCCTCCATGGCGACTCTCCAGGCGCACTGGAGCTGGCTATCCATCTGCGAAGTGCGCTAGGAGACAGAGGCATTAAGGTAGTGCCTCTAGAGGAGATAGTGAAGAAATGACACTAAACCTTGAAACGCCGAAGGAAATACGGGCAAGCATTCGCAGAGGTGAATGGACTAAGTCCACCCATGGATTAGCCCCGGGATATGTTCAAGCGAACCTAGTAGTTTTGCCTCAGAAACTAGCTTTTGAATTCTTACTTTTTTGTCAGCGTAATCCTAAACCATGCCCAGTACTGGATGTCACTGAAGTCGGTGATCCAGAGCCTAAACTGGTGGCACCAGGAGCAGATTTACGTACTGATTTACCAAAATACCGTGTTTATGAGTATGGCGAGTTGAAAAGGGAAGCGACTGATATTCGCCCATTCTGGCAATCAGATTCTGTTGCCTTCCTCTTAGGCTGCAGCTTGACCTTCGAAGCAGCACTCTTACAGGCAGGAATACCCCTCCGGCATATCGAGGAGGGAAAAATCGTGCCCATGTATATTACCAACATCCCTTGCCAGCCCGCCGGACTATTCCAGGGCCCAATGGTAGTATCCATGCGTCCTATACCGGAAAAGCGTGTTGTTCAGGCAATACAGATCACGGCACGGTATCCCAAGGTGCATGGCGCACCGATACATATCGGCAAGCCAGAGTCCATCGGCATCAATAATCTCAGTCAGCCTGATTTTGGCGATGCTATCAGAATAAAGCCTGACGAGGTGCCCTTATTCTGGGCTTGCGGTGTTACTCCACAAGCTGTAGCACAAAATGCTAAATTGCCTTTGCTGGTCTCACATGCACCGGGACATATGTTCATTACCGACATACTTAATGAGGAGCTGTCTTTTTGACCTGAAGGAGGGCGAAAGGACACTATGATCTATCCTGAGGTGCGATATCCGATAGCTGGCGATCAGAATATGGTAGTAGAATTTGGTGACGAGATCGATATAACTCTTAACCAGAAAGTACATAGTATGGTTTCGGCTATAAAACGGGCGGAAATTGCTGGCATCAGGGAATTGATACCTACCTACCGTTCTATTTTAATAAATTACGAGCCATTTATTATTAGTTTCGCAACTTTACAAGACAAGTTAAAGGCTCTGGAGAATAGGCTGGATTTCTCATCTTTGCCTTCACCCAGAGAGGTGGAGATTCCCATTGTTTATGGTTATGGCGAGCCATATAAGTCAGATATAGAGTTCGTTGCACAATACAACGGGCTTGGTTCAGTGCAAGAAGTGATGGAGATCTTTACCAGTGGAGACTACCTGGTCTACATGATCGGATTTTTACCCGGGTTTGCTTACTTTGGTGGGATGTCAGAGAAGATAGCTACACCACGGCTGGATAAGCCACGAATTAGTGTACCATCTGGCTCTGTAGGCATGGGCGGCAAACAGAGTGGCATTCTTCCACTTGACAGCCCTAGTGGCTGGAGATATATCGGCCGTACCCCACTTAAATTGTTTGATCCATCCTGGCAGCCACCAACGCTACTCAGAGCAGGGGATAAGGTGCGCTTCGTCCCGATTAGCCCCGAGCAATATGAACATATTTCGCCAAAGGTAAAGGAGGGCACATTCAAGGTAAAAGTTACATCGGAATCTTGAGGTAATGGAGTCAATCAAGGAAGTATTCGAGGTGCTTTGGCCTGGACCGCTTGCTACTATACAGGATCTAGGGCGATTTGGCTATCAGCAATATGGCGTGCCAGTCTCTGGCGCTATGGATGGGTTGGCACTGCGTATAGCTAACCGTTTGTTAGACAATGATGAATATGCTGCAGGCTTAGAATGCACCCTTTTGGGACCAAAGTTGAAGTTTTTAAACGATACCCCGATAGCCATTACTGGCGGCGACCTGGCCCCTTTACTCAACAACCATCCCCTTCCCATGTGGGAAGTCGTGCAAGTACAAAAAGGAGATATACTTTCCTGGCGCGGCATGCGTAACGGTTGCCGTGCTTATCTTTCAATAGCCGGTGGTATAGATGTCCCCGTGGTGTTAGGCAGCAGGTCGACTTATTTACGTTCTAGAATTGGCGGGCTGGAGGGTCGTGTCCTCAGAACTGGTGATGTGTTAAAAAGCGTTCCTGTTAGCAGTGAAAAGCTGGAGCATCTTATTGACAGAAAGGTTCCCAAAGAACTGATCCCGGAATACAAAAGTTTTGAGGAAATCAGGATAATACTTGGCCCCCAGGCCGATCACTTCCCTGAAGAGAGCATCGCTACCTTTCTTAATAGTGAGTATGCTATTACACCTGAATCTGATAGAATGGGATATAGATTGGAAGGTCCAGAGATAAAGCATAAAGGTAAGGCAGATATTATAAGTGATGGTATTCCTTTGGGTGCTGTTCAGGTACCAGGAAATTGTAAACCGATCGTGCTGATGGTTGACAGGCAGACGACTGGTGGATACACCAAAATAGCTACCGTAATCACACCTGACATCTCCAAGCTTGGGCAGATGAAGCCAGGTGATAAAATTCGATTCCGTGAAGTGAGTCTAGCACAGGGACATCAGTTACTGACCACCTTTCAAAAGA
>Ga0209979_1002461_pt1 | contig 17673 bp, 4 predicted proteins | sample AnhtaG_FD_183114 | JGI IMG/M metagenome (GOLD analysis project Ga0209979, IMG submission 183114) | Deep subsurface microbial communities from Anholt, Denmark to uncover new lineages of life (NeLLi) - Anholt_01485 metaG (SPAdes) (version 2) | ecosystem: Environmental > Aquatic > Marine > Oceanic >...
CCATCGCTATTCTCGCAGTGGACGTGCCTGTCTAGCGGCAAGTGGGCGGGAGTAGCTCAGTGGTAGAGCTCCTGCCTTCCAAGCAGGTTGTCGCGGGTTCGATTCCCGTCTCCCGCTCCACCCCGCATCAGACGTCACAACGCATGCATCGCGAAGGCCGCCGAAGAGGCGCCCTCCTGCTTTGTACGCAGGTGGTCGGGGCTCGCTTCGTCTATTGGCACACGCGCTCGGGTCCCAGCTGGCGGAGCTTGAGTTGCTGGCTCGGAGGAAGGATCCCGGACTTCTAATCCGGGAGTCGTGGGTTCGAATCCCACCCGGCCCTCCAGATTCTCAACCCGCCCGCCTTCGAGCCGACACCCCTCGCCGCTCTGCCCCTGGTCAAGGCCACAGTGTGGTTTCATGCCGGTCCAATGCCGGGCTCGCGCAACGCCGTCTCTAGCGAGCAGTCGCTGTAGGCAGGCGTCAGTTCGCATGGTAGACTGGTTAACATCAGCAATGTCTCACCTGAGCTTTCCAGCCGCCAGAGTTGGAGGTCGGCTCCGTTTCCGGACAATCGTAGATCCCGTGCCCATCCGTGGGCCACGCGGTTGTTGGCCCGCACTGCGGATCGCTGCCGGATCCTGTCTTGCCATAGCCTTGGTCTTGTCGCTGGCCTGCGGCGGAGAGGGGGAAGAAGGGAGAGACGCAACGGACAGGCTAACGCCAGCGCCGCAACTGTCGCTGGACGACTATTTCCAAGAGCTCAGCGCTGCCTTCGACAGACTCGAGGAGGCGGCGGAACGTGGCGCCCAACCTCCCGACCCGCGCTCGGCTGACACTCCTGAGGAGCTTCTTAAGCTTTTTCAGGATTCGATCACTGGTCTTGAGAGCTCGACAGCCGCCTTCATCAGCGAGGTTGAGGCCCTGAAGCCTCCTCCGACGGCAGCAGATGCGCATCAGGAGTTCTTGCAGGCGTTGCGCAGCGACCACCAAGGGATCTCCGCGCTGGCAAAGGACGTGCGCGAGGCTACGAGCGTCGAGGCCGCTACGTCTGCTGTCCTGGCTGGGGCCGCACCACTGGCCGCGTCGAGAGGGCCGTGCCGCAAGCTCCAGAGCATCGCGGAGGAGCATAACATCGGCGTTGAGCTGCCCTGCGAGGACTAGCAGGCCGCTGACGGGCGGTTTGGCGCAAGAGACCCACCGCCAAGCGGAGGGGCCTCGCCACTGGGGCAAGACCCCCCGGCCGTGTCTGCTTCCGCACCAGCTGACCAGACTGATGGTGGTTGCTTACGGAATGGTCACGCTATCTACGGTGCAGGTGAAGTGCGCTGGCGTGTCCTCGTACGGCGGGTTCGCATTGAACTTGATGTCCTTCTTGTAGACGAAGGCGATTTCATTGAACCCCGAGTCATCTGTGGGCGCGCCTTTCTTGCCCTCAGGTCCCGGCTGGAACGCGCCGTCGCCTTCGGCGAGCCTGTGGATGAAATCGGTCATGTGTGGGCTGGACTCCCGCGTGGAGACGAACTCGCCGTAGGTTGCCGGGCAGAGCACGAACAGGTTGTACACGCCCGCCCAGTCCATCAGGCGGTCGCCTACGCGTGGGCCGTTGTCCCCCACGTTCGCCTGCATGGCGTCGGCGTCCCAGCCACCGTAGATGTAGTCCACGTCCTCGAAGTTGCCGTCGCAGGTCGTCGTGCCCAAGCCGCCCTCAAAGGCGAACTCGTACCACACCGATGGGTCGGGTGGGTCGAGTGGGTTGCACGAGTTCGGATTAGCGTCATCTTCGTCCACCCGCGGATGGAGGTCCAGTTGGTCGAAGCCGTAGCCGCCCCATAGGTGGTCGTGCTGGCGGCCGCCCCACATGTCGTCGTCGCCGTTGTCGCCGAACATGCGGTCGTTGCCGTCGTCGCCGTTCATCACGTCCTCACCGGCGCCGCCGTGCATCCAGTCGCCGCCTGGGCCCCCGCGCATCCGGTCGTCCCCGCCAATCTCGATCTGCTCGAGCACGAACTCCCGGAAGAGGGTGTTTTCTATGAAGATGTCGTCGTCGATGAACGGCTCCTTGGGCTCGATGTGCTGGGTGGCGGTCGTGATGACCCAGTTGTTGAACAGGCCCTGGTCGCCGGCCATCGCGTCTTCGCCGTCTTCGCCGTACATCTCGTCGCCGATAGCCGGGTCCGCCTGGTGAGTGTCGTCGAATTGACCGTACATGTCGTCGTCGCCCGGGCCGCCGTACATCTCGTCGCTGCCCGCGACCTCGCCCGGGTCCTCATCGATCATCTCTGCCGTCCGCTCGATCCGCCACCCTGAGCCCTCCGTCGGGTGCCGCGGCGCCTCGGTCCCATCGGAGTCTTTCTGAAGAGCGTACGTCAGGGTAATCCACTGGTTGGCTTCAAGCGGCCGGATGATGATGCCGTTGTCCCCCAGCATCACATCTGCGCCTTCACCGCCGTACATCTCGTCGCCCAGCGGCACGGGCTGAGTGGGGTAGGGGTTGACCGAGTCGCCGGTCCCGAACGGCACGTTCCGGGTCCTAGTGCTCTCGTCTGTGCGGCCCGGAAGGGCCGTCGCCCTGTCGTCCTCGCTCAGCTCTTGGAGTTGGGAGCTGCTAGTCATGGGGCCGCTACCGCCGACCATGTCGTCATCGCCGCCCTCGCCGTACATGAGGTCGCTAGCGGCGTTGCCCTCCATGTAGTCATCGCCAGCATTGCCGTGCATCTCGTCCTCGCCGCCCTGACCGTACATGATGTCGTCGTTGCTGTTGCCCCACATGTGGTCGTTGCCGCTGACGTCCGGGCTCACGAGCGGGTCGTCGCCGACATCCTGCACATCGAGGATCCTCACCATGCGGGTGAACTGGCCATTGAAGGTGTTGATCTGCCATTGGCCCGCGTGTTCACCGCTCTCGACCAAGGGCCGGACGATGATTGCGTTGTCGCCAGTCATCGCGTCGGCTCCATCGCCATCGGCCGTTCCTTCAGAGGTATCGCTCTCCCCGAACATGGTGTCGTCGCCGTCCAGCCGACCGTCGACGCCGTCCTCGGGATCGTCGCCGACGCGGCCCGTGCCGCCGATCATGTCGTCCTGGCCGGAGTCGCCGTACATGAAGTCGGCGCCGTGGTTGCCCTCCATGTAGTCCTCGGCGTTGTTGCCGTGCATCACGTCGCCGCCCGCATCCTCGTCGATAGAGCCGTCGCCATCGTTGTCTACGCTGTCCGCGGGGTCCTCATCAATGCGGCCGTCGTCGTCACCATCCTCATCAGCTCCGTTGCCCTGGCCGTACATCACGTCGTCATCGTCGTCGCCGAACATCGTGTCCCCGCCGCTGACGAGGGCCATGTCGGACGAATTGATGTCGAGGAGGACGATCCGCTCGTGCTGGATGCCGTCGTTGAAGGTATTCGGCACCCACTTGCCTTCGACTAGGACTCGCACGATGATCGCGTTGTCACCAGCCATGAAGTCGAAGCCGTTGCCGCCTGTCATGTTGACCTCGCCGGCGTCGAGCCTGCCATCGGTGCCTTCCGGCGGGTCATCGTTAATGCGGCCGGTGCCGCCTGCCATGTCGTCGTTGCCGTCCTCGCCGGTCATGGTGTCGCTGCCGTCGTTGCCCTCCATGTAGTCGTCACCGGGGCCGCCGGACATGGTGTCGTCAGCGCCCTGGCCGTACATCACGTCGTCGTTGGCCTCGCCGTAGAGGGTGTCGCCGCCGCTCGTTCCGGTGCCCGCGGGCCCGGTGCCCGCGGGCGGGTCGACCTCGCCCACGTCATACAGCCGTATGATGCGCTTCACCGCAGCGTTGAAGGTGTTGGTCTGCCACTTGCCCTCTGCGTCTAGCGGACGGTCTATCGTGGCGTTGTCGCCCATGATGACGTCGTAGTCGTTGTCCGCTACGCCGCCGGCGCCGTCACCACCATAGATGGTGTCGCTGCCGTCAAGGCGGCCGTCCTCCGCCGTCGACGGGTCGTCGCTCTTCGTCCGTCCGGTGCCGCCGATGAGGTCGTCCTGGCCCTGATCGCCGTACATCTCGTCGGCGCCGTCGTTGCCTTCCATGTAGTCATCGCCGGTGCCGCCCCGCATCTCGTTCTCGTTGCCACCCTGGCCGTACATGATGTCGAAGCCGCCCTCGCCGAACATGTCGTCGCCGCCGCTCGTTCCGGTGCCCGCGGGCCCGGTGCCCGCGGGCGGGTCGACCTCGCCCACGTCGTACAGCGTGACGACGCGCCGCACCACACCGATGGCTTCGGCTGAGAAGTCGTCCGTGATCCAATCGCCACCGTCCACGGGCCGGACGATGGAGGCGTTGTCGCCGGCCAGCACGTCGAAGTCGGAGAGCAGGTCACTGCTGTTACTGCCGCCGTACATGGTGTCGCCGCCGTCCGGGACGCCCCCGGCATTCTGAGAGGTGCCGCCGATGAGGTCGTCCTGGCCGGCATCGCCGTACATCTCGTCGTCGGCGCAGTTGCCCTCCAGGTAGTCGTCGCCGGCGTTGCCATGCATGGTGTCGTTCTCGCCGCCGCCGTACATGTCATCGTTGCCGTGGCCGCCCGACATGATGTCGTTGCCGGCCTCGTTGTCCACGTCGCACCCCAGGTCGTACAGCGTGACCGAGCGCTTGACGGAGCCGTCCGGGTTAGTGCCGTCTGGTCGCGTGATCTGGGCGTTGTCACCGGCCATCACGTCGTGGCGGGCGTTCCCGTACATGCGATCGCCGATGTTGCCAAGCCCGACGACATACTGCTCGTCGTCCTCGGCACCAGCCGTCGAAGAGCCGCCGATCATGTCATCCTGGCCGGCGTCGCCGTACATCTCGTCGGCGCCGCCGTTGCCCTCCATGGTGTCCTCGCCAATGCCGCCGCGCATGTAGTCCATGTCGTCGCCGCCGTACATGGTGTCTTTGCCGCTGTCGCCGTACATCTCGTCGTCGTTGGCGTCGCCGTACATGGTGTCGTCCTGGGTGCCACCGCGCATGTAATCGTCACCGCCGTCGCCGTGCATCGTGTCGATGCCGGCGTTGCCGAACATGTCGTCGCCGCCAGCGTCGCCGTTCATCGTGTCGTTGCCGTCGTTGCCCTGCATGTCGTCGTCGTTGGCGCCGCCGTGCATGGTGTCGTTGCCATCGTTGCCCCGCATGTCGTCGTCGCCGTTGCCGCCCCACATGGTGTCGTCGCCGCGCTGCCCGCGCATCACGTCTTCGCCCGAGCCGCCGTACATGTTGTCGGCGCCACCGATGTCGGGGTCGATGAGGGTGAATACCGAGTCGGTAAAGGTGGCGTTGTCGCCGAGGATGGTGTCGTTGTCGCCTTCACCGTCGAGGCGTGCATCGCCCACATCGGGCTCGCCTTGAATGAGGTTGCCGCCGATGATGATGTCGTCCCCGTCGCCACCGTAGATGGTGTCGGAGCCGGGGCCGCCGACGATCACATCCCCAGGAGACGACTCATCGCCGCCGTAGATGGTGTCGTCGCCCTTGCCGCCGTCGATGTGGTCGGGGTCGCCATCGCCGTGCAGGGTGTCGCCGCCGTCGCCGCCGATGATGTCGTCGCTGCCGCTGCCGCCGTGGATCTCGTCGGCAGCGTCCAGGCAGCCGTCATCGATGACATCGTCGACATCGTCGTCAACGTTGTTGCCGCACTGGGAGCCGCTCTCGGGTCCGTCGCCAACCGCCGAGGCGTTGGAGATGCCGCCGGTGAGGGTGTCATCACCGCCCTGGCCGCAAACCCTGTCTTCGCCTAGGCCGGCCTGGATGGTGTCATTCCCGTCAAAGCCGGTTTGAGGGGCGTTCGTCCCGCAGCTGTCCCAGCTAATACTGCCGCCAGCGGCGCCAGCGGCGCTATCGCCGTAGATGTCGTCGTCGCCGGGGCCGCCGCTGATTTGGTCGTTGCCGATGCCGCCGATGATGTCGTCGTTTCCGAGGCGGCCGATGATCGTGTCGTTCTGGCTGCCGCCGTTGATCTTGTCGTCGCCGTTGCCGCCGGTGATCTTGTCGTCGCCGGCACCACCCCACAGGTCGGCGGGAACGGTGAAGGGCACCAGCTCACCGACCGTCGGGCAGCCGTCGTTGACGAGGCCGTCGGCAGGGATGTCCTCGTCGTCATCCACGGCGTTCTGGCACTGTGTGCCCTCTTCGATTTTGTCCTGTGCAGGGCAGCCGTCGTTGATGAAGCCGTCGCCGTCGTCGTCCACGGCGTCGCCGTTGGCGCACTTGGTCTCGGCTCCTTTGGCGCCGTCCAGCAGGGAGATGACGTCCTCGTCGTCGCTCGGATCGCCACTGTGGCCGGCGTCAGCTACGACCTGGGTCCATCCGCCGCAGGGCGGGGGACCGTCTTTTGCACCTGGTTTGCACCAGTTCTGGCTGTAGCCGAAGGCCGTCACGGTCAGGGAGCCATCTCCCTCCTGGGTGACCCTGAACTCCTCCGCGGTGGCCGCGTAGCCCACGCTGCCTGAGCCGCGCATGTCGGAGTTCGGCCCCATGTGCAGGAGCAAGACTCCACCCCCGGCGTCACTGGCCAGGACGGGCACTTTGTTGAAGTCGCACTGCACCTGAAAGCTGAGGATTACGATATCGGCCAGCGTTTCCTCCCAGCGCTTAGACCAGAAGAAGAGGTCAACCTCAACGAAGACGTAGATGCGGACGCCGAACTTGCCGTTGAGAATGAAGAGGCAGAACGGGTTGGCGGTGGCTTCCAGGATAGTCGCTACCTCCTGGAACTTCAGCTTGCCGTTGTTGTTGGGGTCTTGCAGATCGATGCCGATGGTGAGGTAGATGCTGCCACCGGCGCCGGCCGAGAAGATTATGACGCTGATCTGAGCGTTGGCGAATATCTCACCTCGCAGTTCCAGCTCGTTCAGGTCCTGGCCATCCCAGCGATCGACCAGGAAGAGGCCGTTGAGGAGCGACCACTCATCTGCCTCCTCGAAGAGCACCTCGCGGATGCCCTGGGTGTCGTAGCCGAGACCGAAGCGGCCCGTGATGCTGACGGAGCCGCCGACCTCCAGGAAAACGGGCGGGAGGGCCCAGATGGGGCCGAACTTCATGCTGTAGCTGAAGCCCGCCTGCAGGGGGGGCGGCGTCCACAGCACCAGGTCCACGTCCTGACCGAAGAGCATCATCAGCAGCTGCTCGGGATGCTCCAAGAAGGGGAAGCTCACGCCGATGGACTGGAGGCCGCTGGTATTCTGGACCTCGCCGCTGGAGAGGCCGTCCGGCAGCTTGCTGTCGAAGGAGCCGAGGAGGGAGGAGAGGCCACTGAGCTGACCCGCCTCAAAGGCCGAGCCGGCCTGAGAGGAGGCCAGCGGGCCGCTCTGTAACCTCTGCCCATCCAGGATGAAGGTGCCGTCGCCGATGGGGATGGTGAGGTCACCGCCGGGCGGGGTCTTAATGTCGTTGATGAAGGAGACTAGCTTGACGATGTAGATAATCAGATCGAGGTTGCTATCCCCGGGGCACAAACTCTCGCACAGGGTGAGCAGCGTCACCGGCGAACCGGAGAGCTCGGTCAGTACCGGTATCGGCTCGTTTAGGGCGTCGATGATGGGCTGCAGGGGCTCGGTGTACTGCTTCACGTCGTCGAACACCGGCCCGAGGAACTTGCTGAGAAACGTCCCGGCGTCCACTACCAGGTTGTCGAGCTTGATCTCAAAGCAGTTGTCGGCGTCGTCAATGCACGAGGTGCCGGTGTTGTCCTCCAGGGCATCGGCGTCACTCTCGTTGGTGAGCGACCAATGCCAGTCGATGTGGAGGTCGGCGATGAGCTTGGGCAGCGTCGCCTCGCCCTCGATGGAGAGCTCGATGTGGAGGTTGATGTCGGCCACCGCGCTGAAGTCGTACTCGATAACCCTGTCGAACGCCGGGGCGCTGGTCATCTCGGCGAAGGTCAGCCGTCCGTCGTCCGAGGCGCCCGTGCCGGGGTCCAGCAGGTCGATGACGAACTTGGGGTTGAAGGAGGAGGGAACATCTTCGGTATCGCCCTCGGGTCGGCAGGGGGTATCGGTGCCCGAGCCGACCTCAGCGCAGGTTTTCTCCGGGTCGCCATCGATGATCGTGACCTTCAGGAAGCCCAGGACGCCCTCTATCTGGGGGGGGAGGGTCACATCCGCACCGACGGTCAGCTCGGGACAGCCGTCGTCCACGAGACCGTTGCCGTCATCATCGACGCCGAATCCGTCGGTACACGCCACGCCGCTCTCGCTGGTACCGTCGGTGACCAGGAAGAAGCCCTTCTCTTTGCTGACCCCGAAGCCGAGGAACACCGACCAGGTAGGCGTTACGCTCACGCTGCCGTCGGAGGAGAGGCCCAGGCCGGGGATGCCGATGTCGAAGCTGGGGCTCGCGGAGAAGGTTGCGCTCTGGCCGAGCCTGGCGTAGAAGCGGACCTCGTCCACCTCGCTGGCCGGCGGGTTGAACCCGCCCGGGTAGCAGCCGTCGTTGACGTAGCCATCGCTGTCGTTGTCCACGTTGTCGGCGCAATCGGTGCCAGTCTCAGCGCCGCTGCCCAGGCAGTCGTCATCGGCGTAGTCGGCCCCATCGCTGTCGTTGTCGGTGGTGTCGTTACAGGTGCCAGCCCCAGCCCCGTCTTCGCTGGCGCTCGGATCGTAGGCGGGACAGCCGTCGTTGTATTTGCCGTCTTCGTCGTCATCGTCGGCCGGCACGCCGTCCGAGCACTGGGCGCCTGACTCTGGGCCGATCCCGCAATCCTCCACATCATCGCAGAATATCTTGACGACGACGTCGAACTTGTCCTGATCGCCGTCGCCATCGGTGTCCAACAGGAGGTCGGGGTCGGTGTTGTCGATGATGGCCTGGCCAATGCCCTGGGCAAAGGTTTCGAGGGCACCCTTAACGTCGTCGGCGTCTGGCGTCGAGCCAAGGCCGTCAAATGGGTCGGGGTCGCTGCCATCGTGCACGGCGGTCACCAGCTCGTCGTCGAGCGTGGAAATGAAGGCTGCCGCTTCATCCAGTTGGTCGCCGACAAGCGGCAGGTCGAAGCCGAAGATCTCGCCGTCGACGAGAGACGCCACGACGTCCAGGAAGCGGCTGAGGCCGCTTTCGAGCAGCAGCATGTCCAGCAGCTGGCCGGCGATTATGTCTTCGAGATCGGTCAGGCCCGGGTAGCCCAGGGCGATGGTGTTCAAGTTGGTTATGTCGGTTATCCTGAGGGTCACATGGTGGCCCGGTGGTGTGCCCAGGGCAAGGCCCTCGAAGTAGAGGGGCAGCACGGCACAGGCGTGGTCGGTCGTTGTGGGGCACTCGCTCTGGTCGACCCCGTCGAAGCCGTCGCCCTCGTCGAAGTCGGTCGAATCGAGATCCGCGAAGACGATCTTGTTGCTAGAGTCACCGTCGACTTCGATGTCGAAGCTGGCGCCCAGGTGGCCGCGGACCTTGTCGGCGACCCCGCCCGGATAGCAGCCGTCATTGACCTTGGTATCGTCGTCGTCGTCCTCGTCGTTGTCGCAGTCGGCGCCCGACTCAGGGTCGTCGCCCTCCTGAGGACAGCCGTCGTTGATCTTGCCGTCCTCGTCATCATCCACGGCGTCGTTGCAGGCGGTCTCGGCCTCCGCTGTGTCGGTGCCGGCGCTGACCGTGAGCCCGGCGATGCTAACATTGAAGTCGATATCCTCGGCGTCGGCCTGCGCCGTGAGGGTGAGGCCGGTCGAGCCGAGCAGGAAGAACTCGAAGTCATCGAGATCGAGCCCGAAGTCGAGGTCGAGGTCGGCCGTGAGTGCCACTTCGAAGCCGCCCGTGGACTCCAGGGCCACCATGTCCACGCCCGCAAGGTCCCCACCGAGGTCGCTCAGGTCCAGGTTGAAGGTGCTGCTCGCGCTCAATACAACATGCGCGTCGAGCTCGAAACTGAGGTCATCGTCGCTGTCCAGAGAGATCACCAGTCCTACGGTGGTGGCAGGGGCATCGACGCCGGGAAGGCTGTCCAGGACGTCCTCCAGCGTTTGTGCGATCTGGTCCTCCAGGTCCTGCAGGGTTGGTACAGACGGCGAGCAGCCGTCGTTGATGTAGTCGTCAGACTGCTTGCCGTCCGTAGCGACGTCGTTGTCCTCGTCGTCGGTGTCATTACGGCACTGGGCGCCCGCCTCCGGCACGTCGTCCTGGGTGGGGCAGCCGTCGTTGACCATGCCGTCGTGGTCGTCGTCGACCGTGTCGCCGAGGCCGCACTCGGTGGCCGGATCCTCGCCTACAGCCAGCAGCTCGTCCACTAGATCGTCCAGGGCGTCGGCGTAGCTCAGGAGGTCCCGGAAGCTGGTACCGACCAGCGGCAGCGGGTCGCTGAGGGTGCTGCCGACATCGGGGCCCTCCAGTTCGTCGATCTCGTCGGCGAGGGCCTGGAGGAGGGCCACGATCTGGTCCAGCAGCGCCAGGCTCTCGACCTCGGAGTCTGCCAGGGCCGGGCAGCCGTCGTTGACCTTGCCATCGCCATCGTCGTCATCGGCGTTGTCACACAGGGCATCCTCTCCCGGGTCGGTGCAGTTGTCGTTATCGTTCGCGTCGCAGTCGGGGCCGTCACCCGGCTGAGACCCCGTATCCACCACCGGACAGCCGTCGTTGATCTTGCCGTCCCCGTCGTCGTCCTCGTCGTTGCTGCAGGGGCTGAAGTTCAGCAGGTCGCCCAGGCCGCTGGCGTCGATGCTGATGCTGTTGACAAAGTCGAAGAGGTCCGGCCAGCATGCCTCGCCAGGGTCGGGCTCGCAGGCGCTGTCGAAGCTGCCCGTCACGAGGATGTTGCCGGAGACAAGGGGAGATCCGCCGAGTGTGGCCTCGACCGGGATGGTGGCATCGATCTTGGCGCTGAGGTCAGCGTCCAGGGTCGCTCCCGCCGGCGGGCTGCCGCCCATGGTGTTGAACAGGTCCTCAATGGTGAGGTAGCCGTCGCCGCCGCTCTCGTAGAGGTCGATGGTGACGAAGGTGCAGTCGGGGTCGTCGGCGTCGAAGTCGTCGACGGTATCGCCGTCCTCGTCGCCGTGGCCGTTGTCGATGCCGTCTTCGCAGGTGCCGACGCCGGCCCCGTCCTCCTCTTTGTTGGAGCCGACTTTGAGGCTCGCATTCTCAATGCTCGCCTCCAGCAGGCCAATGCTGGCCGTGGCGTCCACGCCGGTGGCGACAAGAGCGAGCCGCGCGACCAGCTCGTCGCTCCCGGCCCCCGTCCCTACGTCCAAGAAGACGCGCTGCTCGATGGTCTTCAGGATGGCGCAATCGGTGTCACCCGCGTCTATCCCGTCGCCGTCGCCGTTGTCGATGCCGTCTTCGCAGCTGCCAACGCCAGCGCCGTCCTCCGTCGGCTGGGCCGTCAGGTCCAGGCCGAAGGTGAGGTCAAGCTTGTAGGCGCCGGTGAGATCCGTCTCCCCGCCCCAGCTGATCTCTATCCCGGAGAGCACGTCCAGCTCGCCCCGGAAGTCCAGGGGCACGGACGAGGTAGCGCTATCTTCGACCACGAACTGGTAGGTTAGGGTCGGCGGGGGGCCGGCAGTATACACTGGGACGATATAACCTGAGAGGCCCAGGGCATCGGCCAAGTCCTGGCCCAGCTCCAGGGCGTCGTCGAAGGTGGGGTCCTCCGCGTATCTGAGCGCGGCGGCTGCATCCGCCAGTGCCTTGGCGATGGACAGGGTCTCCTCAGCACCTTCGACGATAACACCGGTTCCGATATCGCTGAAGGTGCCCCCGACGAGCGGCAGCTCGACGTCGAGCCTGCCGGTGGATTGCAGGCTGTTAAGCCAGATGACCAACCGCTCCAGGCCCAGCAGCGCATCGGCGGCGGTGAAGTTGCGGAAGTCGGCCAGCTCGCCCAGGTGGAACGTGGGGGCGTCCAAGCCATCGGTGATGTCACCGTCGACGAGGACGATGCACGCGTCTCCTGCCGTACAGCCTGTCGGCAGAGGGCCCGAGATGAGAGTCGTGTCGAGGTTGATCGCCACGTCGACGGCGTCTGTATCCGCGTCGACGAAGGCCACGTCCAGCAGGTCCTCCACCGACGTGCTGGTGAACTCGTCGACGGTGATCCTGAGGTTACCCTCCGTGTCGACAAGATCGTCCGGGTCATCGAAGGCGATCTCGATGTCAATATTGAGGATTGCGGTGCCGGTGGCTTCGACCTCGGCGAACCCCAGCGGTGCGGTTATGGTTTCTATGGAGCCGTCGGCGGTGGCGCTCACTCCGATGGTAGGCTCGTCCACGATGTAGAAGGCCTCCGCAGGGGTGGCGAGGGCCGTGGTGTCGAGTTGGAATTGCAGCGCGGTCGTAAGTTCGAATGTAAGGGACAGGCTGCCCCCGCTGAGGTCCACGACCTCACTCTCGAAGGCGAGCGGCACGGGGACCGTGCGTGTCGCCTCGAAGGGCAGCACCACATCGATCAACACGGGCGCACTGGGGTTGTCGGGGATCACCTGAACCGGCGGACCGGACGGAGAGCCGAACGTCACGGCAATGCCGGTGCCGCCCAGGTTAGGATCGTCGAGACCCTCGAGGGCAGATTCCAAATCGCCCAGATCTGCGAATGAGGCTGGGAGCGATGCGAACGAATCCTGGAAAAGGCTCGAGAGACGAAGCGCGTCGTCAGCGCTGGGATCCAAATCAGTGAACGGAATCGTCTCGCCCAGTTCCTCAAACCCGGCGAGCGTATCCGCGAAGGAGGCGAAGTCCTGGAGTCCAGCGGCGATGGCGTTCGCGTTGGCGTCGTCGGCCTCCGTGCGTTCCGGGATAATGCCAAATGCCAGGACCAGGCCAAGGACTAGGAGCAAGAGCCGAGACAGACGGACCATTCTAGACCTCCCTTGAAAAGGGCACCTCTACCTGTTGGAGTTCTCTATGACGATCGTTGGTCTCCTGTGTCCCTGCCGACTGAGCGTCTACGAGAACAAAAAACCGAGACCCGAAGCTGCGCGGGTCCCGGCCGACAAGGACGTAATCACGCTCTCCCGGCACGTGCCTGCGCCTCGCAGGCCGTGCCATTCCGCAATGACTGCGAACAGACTATACATATTCCTTAGAAATTGTCAAGTACTTGTCGCCAGTATTTCCTAAGCTATTCTCTTGTCGGCGGCCTGTAGTCGGCCGCGGCGCCCGGGCCAGACTCGGCCTGCGTCGGCCGCCTGTCAGGACCACAGCCGCGACCATAGCTGGCGGAAGGAGAATAAGGCAGTGGCTTTCGTTGGAGGACGTCTATGCGCAGGCCAGCTCACTTGAGAGCCTGCTCCGCGGAGCAGATGAACGGATTGACAATCCGGGGCACTTGCCGGTGCTGATCGCCGGCTGATGATCTCCTGCTTCTCAGGCAGGCTCTCTGGCTATCTAGCGTCGGCGCTGAGGTCGTCCAACGAAGATTGTCTGACGCTGTGAGGGTTGGTGGCGGCGCGTCGATCTCTTCCAGTGGTGGCAGCGGAGGGATTCGAACCCCCGACCTAGGGCTTATGAGTCCCCTGGGGCAAGACCGGGGGCAAACTTGCCCGCCCGATTCTGCCCAGGCAACGCTCAGACCCGCGACAGTGAACGAATCCCCTGGTCGCCTTGCCCAAATTGCTGACGAGGGGATTCTACCTTGACCCGTGAGCACCTGCAAGGGGGCGGTGGCTCTCTGCTTGGGAACCTTATTGATGCCTCGTCGTGTCTATTTGCATCTGAAATCGCCGATTTCAGGCCGTCTTTGCCCTTTGTCTCCAGAGGCCTAGGCCCTCTGTCTCCAACGCGTTGTCGATTCTACTCCGTCACTCGCCTTGTCGCCAGTTCACCTCACATAGGCGGGGCGACGTAAGCCTCAGCTACCAAAGAAGTAGACTAGCATCTCGTCCAGGAGACCGCTCCAGTGCCCCCAGTTGTGGCCTTCCTGGACCTCGATGAAGAGGTGCGGCACGCCCTGCTCCTCGAACGTGGCCGCCGTTTCACGAGGGGTCTCGCCAACGTCCCACTCCGGTATGCCCGCGCTCATGAACAGGTCTAGCGGGGCGGGACAGGAGACGCCAGCGTCTGAAACGCAAGCCAGGGCTTCGTCTACCCGCGCGCCGATGGTCTCAAGGGTTAGTATCGTCTCCTCCAGCATAGGGAGATCAGGGATGAGATCCTCGAGAGCCTGCGGAGAGTCGTACAGCCAGAAGGTCGGGGAGTACATGGCGGTCTTGTGAAACTGGTCGGAATGGAGCGCGGCGATGTAGCTCGCAGCGAATCCGCCAAATGATATGCCTTGGATTACGCGGGCGTCCGCCGACTGATCCGTGCGGTAGCCCCCGTCGATCGCGGGCACGAGCTCTTCAGCCACGAACTTCGCGAACTCCTCCCCGTGGGTCAAGAAGTCGGACTCGCGCCGATTATTGCTAGGATTGCCTGGCTCGTTGGCATCGATGAAGACGGCAAGCACCGGCTGAATGCGTCCGTCGCCGATCAGGTTATCGAGCACCGTCGGCATCGCCCCCAGCTCCGGGGCGAGGAACTCGTTGCCGTCCAGCACGTACAGCGCTGGTAGGCCGTCGAGTCTGTCGTAGCCGGCCGGCGTGTAGACGCGGTAGGCAACCTCATATCCCAGGCTCTCGCTCTGAATCACGAGGGCGTCGCTCACCCCGCCCGATTCGACATCCTCGCGTCGTGCCGTATCGGAAGTGACCGTGAAGTCGGGCATCGCGACGACGCTGTTGGCGTCCTCCCGGCCTGCCTGCGTGTGCGGGTTGGCCGGGTCCAGAATCTCCTCTGAGCTATTCAGGACGACGCGGTAGTTGACGCGCGCATCGAGCGGCAACCTGAGCTCGGCGAACCACAAATCGGTCTCGCCAATACGCCGGCCCTGCAATGCCTCACGGCGGCCCCACTCGCTGAAGTCTCCCTGCCAAGCCACCGTCTCCGCCTCTCCGCGATACAGAAAGGCAATCTGCTCGCCAAACACGAGCGGGACGCGATCGTCGGCCACGAGCGTCACCCAAAGGTCTTCCACCAGTGCTTGGCCCTCCTCCTCATCGGCTTCCTCTACTCGATCAATGTACTGGCGGAACTCAGCCATCGTCTCGAAGCTCAGGCTCTCCGCTCCACAGCCAGCGAGGAGTCCTGCGACTAGCCCGACCACAGCAAGGCGAACCAGACATACCCTCCACGCAACCGACTCCCAGGTTCCCGGGCACTCGAGCAACGCAGGGCCGTCACCCTCCACGCAGTAGGCGATGCGGGTGCCGTCCTCAGATGTGCAGTCGCGGACTTCGCGCTCCATAGCGGTCATATTCTACACCAGGCATGCGAGGCCAGAAAGCGCTGCAGGGCCGACCAGAGGACTGGTAATCCCCTGGTTGGCGGAGCTTGAGTTACTGGCTCATCGGAAGGATCCCGGACTTTTAATCCGGGAGTCGTGGGTTCGAATCCCACCCGGCCCTCCAGGCCGCTGGCGGACACCCTCCCGGAGGTACAACCGGCTCACTTGCACCTCACTCTGAAAGCTCTCTCGGACAATGCGTACTTTCTCCCCACGTATGAATTTGCGGCTAGTCACTCTTTTCACGTGACGAATGAACCGGCGAGTCTGTTTGCTCTTGACCTCAGCTCGAACTTCTGCTGCGGAACGCTCTTGCACCACGCCTCGCTGCTCTCCTGCGGCCACCAACTCACCCCCCCTCGGCAGAGAGACCAAGCGCTCGGCTGGCACCTCACCCTGCCGCGCTGTGGTGCGGACAGGGTCGATAGCTCGCCGTTATGTAACGAAAGGGCCTCGGCGGGCGTCTCTCGTTTCTGGTGGTGGCGTGTCAGATCGACACCGACCAACAAGGAAAACGGAAGGAGGTGAGGCGACGAGATGCGTTCGATAAGATTCGTACCGATCTTGCTGATACTTGTGGCAGTGGCCGTGCTAGGTGCCGCGCCTAGTTTGGCTGACGGGGGTAAAGGCCATGGACATGAACACAAAGGCAAGCCCCTGGCCGCCACGCTGACGGTAAGCCCTCAGAACCCACTTTCGGCCTGGGGAGAGGACTACGAGATCAGTGGTTTCGGGTTCAAGGCTAGCACATCCGTCAACATCGTCATGTCAGACCCGTTCTGCTGCCGATTCTTTACCGTTCCAGCGGATGCCGACGGGAACGTATGGTTTCGGACGACGACCGGCCAACCCGGGACCTACGAGATCGATGCCTACCAACGACTAAACGGTAAGAAGCTGAAGCTCATGGCGACCGTCAGCTTCAGCGTGGTGGAGCCGTAGTCCGAGCACTGCAGTAGTTCGACATGCTGGAGAAACGGCTCAGCGGCTGGTTCTCCAGCATGTCGGCTAGATTCTGGGCCTCTGGAATCTAGCCGGGGTTGGGGCAGGACTCTTCAGCCAGCGTGGCAGCGTCGCTTCGCCCCCTGCCTGCTTCGATGTCCATGAAGAGGGAGGGTCCCGGCCATCATCCCTGGCCGAGACCCTCCGCAGCTTTTGGATGTCGTCCTCAGCTTCCCCCTTATGGACAGTCCGCGATACTCGTGTCGGCCACCTCCCTGGCCAGGTTCGGATCAGCGCGCCCGGCCGTCGTGCCGTCGTTGTCGACGATGGCTACGTCATCGCCGCTGTTGTTGTAGTCATCAAGCAGCGGGATGAGCCGTAGGATCTCCTTGCGGTTTCCATCGTCCAGTGCATTTCGCATCGCGGTGATCAGATCGGTTCCCGGATTCGCCGGATCATCGGGCACCACAGCGCCGTTATCCAACCCGGTGTTCAGGATGGAGGCTAGCAACTGGAAGGAACCCTGTACCTGGGCCTGGCAGACCTTGCTGCGGCGGCTGCCGTCGCACTCGCGAGCATTGTTGGCCCAGAACATCCCGAACACGTCCTCAGGGCTACCCAGGGTCTTCCAGCCCAAGTCGATCGTGCCACTCAAGTGATCCTCGAAGATGTGGATCGTGAAGTCGAAGTGGGTCATCCAGAAGCCGGGCGTCCGCGTCGCGCCACCCTCGACGTCGCAGTAGTCCTCAGCTGAGCTTTCGAGGACGTTGTCGAGGCCGAACTCCTCCGGCAGAGTCGCCGTCACGTTGACCTGGTTCTCAACAATCGGGCCCTGACCGGCCTGCTGGGTCACCTCAACTGAATACGACTCACCAAGGTTCAGGCTGAAGGGCGGAATCTGCGATTCGTCGGTCGTGAAGTTCAGAGGCACGTCGCCCGTGTTCGTGATGGTTACATCAAAGATGGCCGTGCCGCCCGGGGGAACAGTCTGCGTCAGACAGTCCTTGGTCACCGTGAAGTCGGGGTGGACCAGTTCCACCGACTCGCTAGCGGAGTCGGTGATGTCGTTGGGGAAGCCGTCCGGGTTGTAGTGGACTTCGACTGTATTGTCCAGCGTAGCTCCTGGCAGCCCCGAATCGTCTCCCACCTGGACGATGTAGGAAGTCTCGATGGTGCAGGAGCCGCCGACAGGCAGGGTGGCGGTGCAAGTGCTACTGGTGACGTAAGGGTTGGCGGGGTCCAGCAGGTCTCCGAAGAGGCTGTCCACGATGGTGCCGTTCACCAGCTCCGGGCTGTCGTCGCTGCTGTCGTTGGTTACCGTGACGGTGCAGCTGACAGCGTCGCCCAGCTTGGAGTAGTCGTCGCACTCCTTTGTCACATCGACCGACGGCTGGAACAGCTGCACCGAGTGGCCGTCGGAGGCCTCCAGGACGTTGGGGAAGCCTTCAGGAGAGCAGGTGAGGGTGACGGTGTTGGGCAGGGGGTCGGGGTCGGTGTCCAGGACGGTGCGGGAGGC